>Ga0187882_1004819_pt1 | contig 10806 bp, 6 predicted proteins | sample June2016WEW_19_1_3_FD_132991 | JGI IMG/M metagenome (GOLD analysis project Ga0187882, IMG submission 132991) | Peatland microbial communities from SPRUCE experiment site at the Marcell Experimental Forest, Minnesota, USA - June2016WEW_19_150 | ecosystem: Environmental > Terrestrial > Soil >...
CTGCCCATAAGCACGCCTAACAGACGTCTCATATCTCTTGGGACGTTCAGTAAACGTCCGATGTCCGGCTTTCTCAAATCACCATCTATCAGCAGCACCTTGCGACCTGACCTGCTCAAACTGGTGGCGAGATTAACGGAGAAAGTGGTTTTGCCGTCGCGCATTCCGGCGCTGGTAACGACCAGTTTTTTCGGCATTCCGCCGCTGTCGAGCAATCCGAGGTTGGCACGGATTGTCTGGTAATCCTCGGTTAACTGTCTCGGGAGCAGGGCTTTTTCAACGGTCTCCTGGTTTGTAGTTGTCCCAATTATTCTGACACCGAGAAGCCTGGTAATATCTTCCGGCGACCGCAAACTCGGATCCATCTTGTCCTTCAGCAAGGCCAGCCCTATTCCACAGGCAATCGCAGCGAAGACAACCGCTACTGAGTACTTGATACGTTTGTCACGAATATTCGCAATATCGGCGTTATAAGCGACACTTACTCTCGCTGGCCGCTTGCGCTCCATTTCAAGCTCCTGGATACGCTTTGTGACCACATCGTACATTTCTTTTTCCAGCCCAAGCTGGTATTGCATATCCTGAATCGACAATTGCTTTCGCCCGATTTGTATTGTCTGATCGTCCTCGGCAGCGAGTTTCTCTCGTAGCAGTTTTTCATAGGCAGCAGTTTCTTCAAGTTGCGCACTAGAATTTTGAAGCTCGTTCTTGCCAATATCGTTCGCTTCCTCCTGGCGTTTTTCCTCGAGGCGTTTCTTGAAAGATTCTACAAACTCCTCTTTTTGCTTCAACAGAGGATTTTCTGGTGTCATAAACTGTCTTGCAGCGATGAGGTCTTCCTCCAACCGAACAATACTGCGAACAAGTTCCTGAACTGTGGGGTCGGCATTAATGCGTTCGTTACGTTTGTTGAGCCGCTCTTCCGGCACACCTTGTCCTTTACCCTCCTCAAGCACCTGAATTCTGGCCTCAAGGTTAATCCGCTGCGCCTCAACTTTTGTCAATTCTGCCAGCAAACTTGCGACACGCTGCAGCATCATATTTTGTCGAGCATCCAATGTAACAGTTCCGTATTCCTCAGCCAACTTCCGAATCGCTTCTCGCTGGGTTTCTAATTTATCTGCCAATGTTCTTTTTTCAGCTTCCAACACGCTCAATTTCTGGTCCTCGTCCTGTGTGGACTTGATACCTTCCATCCCCATATAGGCGCGAATGAAGGCGTCCACTATTTGGCGTGCATCCTCCGGCCGATCAATAGCCATTGTTATCCTTATCAACTCTGTGTTCCCAGTATTCGTTACGGTAATAAGACCATCATTTATGGCTTCTTTCAACTTTGCCGCGCAATCCGAACGTATTGAAGAACCGCGGAATTCGTTTTGCAGCTTCTTGATTAAGGTCGAAGTTTTGGTATTGAAAAAAGGCAGATTCTTGGTAGCCAAATCATCAGCAGCCCTGTCTATTATCGGACCGCTGATTATCATTTCGGCCTGTGTGTTCATAAAACTCTGGTAATTCGATGTATCACCACTATCCGCTTTACCAGTCAAGACGTTCGACAGAATGGGCGCGACCTTTATTGCGCCAGTTACCTCATAAGCAGGTTTTATAATCAGCCATATTACAGACAAACCAGTGCAACAGATTACGGCAAATACAATCACAGCAGCTCGCCACCGGCGAAGCAGAACTGTGGTAAGCATATCGAATACATTCGGCCCAGCCAACTCCGGAACAGGTGGCATTCCCTGGATAACAGGTCCCAGCGCTCCACCTTCATATCGTGTCAATTCATCCATCATTCAGCACTCTCTTGCAAAACATTTCTTTTTATATCGGTTCTTTATCCACGCGTGATTATTACCGCATTTTTTTCGTTTGGCATCACCGTCAGATGGCCCAACAGCCAAAATTCCCCTATTACCGCCGCCAAGGCCAGCGGCATCATAGCGTAACCGCCGAAATCGTGGAACATTTTTTCCCAGTAATCACCCTTAAGGACAGTGAAAGCCATCGCCGTAACTGTCAACCGTATTGTATTGCATAGCAGTGCGATAGGCAAACTGGACGCCATGACGACCAGTTTCTCCCACCATTTCCGTCTTACCAGCATTACAACCAGGGCGCTGATTACAAAAAATGCCGTGACCATGCGCAGACCGTTACAGGCCTCGGCTACGGCCACACTTGTTTGGCCGATATGTATGATATTGCCTTCCTTAATAACATCGTAGCCCATTATTTCAAGGCAAAATGCCGCCGAGGATGTGGCCCATTGCTGCAAAGGCAAAGCCACTAATGCCTGAACGCGATTGGGCCATGGCAGCATCAGGCAAAGAAACAGCAACGTGGTAGCTGTTTTTTTGAAAAACACCCAACCAAACAAAAGTAATAAAATAGCTGCGATGCTTACAACAAGCGAAAACCGTTCTGCGGACACATATAGAAAGAACATGCCGAATAATCTCAATATGCAGGCAAATAATAGCGCAAGACCGCCCCACAATGATGGTCTTATCGGAATCGACTTGAACTGTTCCCGTCTTGACCAAAGAACATAACCAGCAAGGAAAGGGACAAGTATTCCGCTTGAATATTCGTCACTGCGCTGCAAGACACTCCAAAGGTCTACTATCCCCGGCCAATAGGACCATATAAATGCAGCGACTACGATGGTCCCGGCGAGCCATACGGCTTTTGGAACACTTATCGGCCCCGGTGAAGCCAAATAACCGCAAGGCCAGGCACGCAAGTCGCGAACCACCTTCTCGCTATATTTCAACACACGCCTTGTCCATCGCACTATAATCGATGGTTTTTCAAAGGGGATGTTTTTATTCTGAACAACCGTATCGCTGGCAATATTAGCTCCGTAATCAAGCAGACAATTCCGAACTTCACAATTTTCGTCTACGCCGGCGGTGTCCCAAAGCACGCTATTCATAACAACACTGTCGCGGCCGATGCCGCATTTCCGGCCTATGATGCTCGGCCCGAAAACAACCGCGCCTTTGGCTACCCGGGCGCCAGCCATAACTACCACGGGACCAAAAAATCTTACAGATGGGTCCACCTCAGTCCCATCCTCCATCCACAAACACGGCCCCTTACGATGAAGAGAAGGTATCTCGTCATTCAGCGGCGGTTCTTTTGCAAGATAATTTGTCACCGCGCGCAAGTACCCCTGCCCATCGCGGAAATTGCCCGCACAATGCGGCAATGCGGTATAACGCACACGTTTGCCGGCTCTAACCATTTCAGGTATTAAACTTTCTTTGATATCATGATATCCTTCCGCTGGAATATATTCCGGCACAGCCGGATTGCAGATATAAATATTGGCCACATCGCCTTTTTCATCATTATCGCTTGATGCCGGATTGAACACTACAGTCAAGTCTGCTGCCTGGTCACGATGGGCAGCTATTAACAAGCTGATATCAGGCAGACACACCATGTTAGCGGAAAATACGACGAGCAAATCATTCTTTTCGCCGTTGGCAGCATCGCGAATAGACCCAGCGGTGCCCATCGGCAACGGCTCATCAAGAAACTTGATATTCCCAGTACTTTGCGGCACATCAATCGATTTCTGTAACAGAACGCTGTCTCCGTTGCAACAGACCGTAATATCCCTTATACCCTGCTCTGCCAGACCAACAATAATACGTTCCAGCGAGGGTTTGCCCATCACCGGCCACAAAGCCGCAGGCAAACGAGATGCTATGGGGCAACGCCCAAAATCGTGTTTCCCTGCAAGAATTATGGCTTTAATATCGTTGCTGGCAAGCACACTATCTCCCAGAAATTAATGTCGCATACTATTAAGAAAACAACTAATTCTGTCAGCCACCGCGCCAGGATTGGCTTTTCTTTCCCTTGGAACAAAACTCTTCAATTGATGAATATGCTCTGGTAAATCCACGGTATCGTAGGCCACCAATATGTGTCCGAGTTTCTCAAACTCTTTGGCGGTAGCAACCTGATGGTCGTTGACATGCTCCTTGTAGTGTTTAAGACGAGGCATAACCAGTAGTGGCTTATTATGGCTCAGTGCCATTATTATAGTTCCCATTCCTGCGTGGCTAATTATGAAAGATGCTTCAGTAAAATATTTGTCGAAAAGGCCTTTTTCGAGCGATGGCACAGATTCAAAGTTGCGTGGTTTGTAGGAACTTTCTCCAATCTGCGCAAATATTTCGTCCGTAATCAGGTCATCACCGGCCGCAGCATCGATGGCTCGGACAAGCCTGTCGAATGGAAACAATGTCCCCACAGTTAGAAAAATCATATAATTGCGCCTACGTATTCGACTTTTGCGTACCGGGTTGCGACATCTTCCCATTGGGTAAGGCACAACTCGGCAAGGGGTCGTACCAGTCGTCCGCTAAGGGACAATTTTTCAACATTGGCGATGCTGTCAATCCACACGATTTTTGCTCCAAATAGTTTCGCTACGAGGCACATTAACAAACCTGGAGCTGCTCCGGTACTTATAACAACATCGGGGCGCTCTTGCCGGACGACATTGAAGCATCGAAAGAATACTCGAACTGCCATAAAAGGATTCTGTCTGTTGCATTCTCCAACGATATAGACGTTGCCATATTTCTGAAGTTGTTCTTTGACAATCTGCTTTGTTGTAACGCAAAACGTATCATACCCATTCCAACATTCAGCTAACTTGAGTAATTGGCTCAAGTGTCCGCCCGCGGACGCAACCAGGCAAATTCGTAATATTTTTCTTTCAGGCATTTGCTGTCAGATTCGTGTTAAACAATTTGTGGAATACTAATTTTGTTCTTGCAAAAGATGTCGCTCCAGATTGACAGGCCCAGAAGGGTCCAGATTTTCAGAGCATTGTCCTTGCGACCCGAACAGTGGTCGTCTAAAATCCTTTCTAATTGCTTTTGATTTAGCAGCTGCCTCATTATCCCTTGCTGGTTACATATTCGGTCATAGCACATATCTCTAAGCTTGCCCCTGAACCACTGCGCCAAAGGAACAGAAAAACCAACTTTGCGCCGATTTATGATATTCTCAGGCAAATACTTAAGTGCGACCTGTTTTATCAGCCATTTGCGCGTAAAGGCCTTAACCTTAACATTAACTGGCAAATTAAAGGCGAATTCAACCACTTCATGGTCAAGAAATGGGACACGACATTCCACTGACGCTCCCATGGTCATCCGGTCGCCTCTGTCCAAAAGATTGTCGGGCAACCATAGTTTGCAATCTGTGTACAACATGCCGTCAAGAATACTGCATCCATGTGTGCGTTTAACATACTGTTCAGTGGAGTTTTCGAAATTCTCCGTGGGGTTACTGTCTATGATTAAACTCATCCTCTCCGTTTTCGTAAAAGGCGAAAACCACTGAGCCCAGCGGTCAGCCGTGTTTTTCTCGGAAAGACTTCTCAGTGCGATCTCTAGACGCCTCAATCCTCCAGGCAACATTTGCCCTGCCCACTGTGTAATTTGCTTTGGCAACAGGCTTATCATAGGTGAGAAACGATCATATGCATACTTCGGATATCCAGCGAACAACTCATCACTGCCCTCACCGGACAGCAATACCTTTACCTCATCACTGGCCATCTTCGCCAACAAGTGCAAGGGGACATCGGCTGGCTCACTCAGGGGGCTGTCACGCATCCACGTCAGTTTTTCCAATTGCTCAGCGAAGCAATCTTCTTTAAGAACAAGCTCGTGGTGGTCAGTTTTGTATAGGTTGGCAACAATCTTCGCATAAGGGAGTTCTGAAGATTTGAAGTTTTCGAATCCGACAGAGTAAGTGTGGACCGGTGCATCGCTCAATTTACTCATCATTGCCACAATCAAACTCGAGTCAACACCGCCGCTCAAAAACGCGCCCAACGGAACATCGCTAATTAGATGGCTTTTAACAGTTCTAAGTAGAAGAGAATCGAGTTCTTCGCTTAAGTCTTTAGCTTTTAGGCCCTTGTACGAAGGCTTTGAACGCTCAGGAATCAAGGGAATATCCCAATAGCATTTTTCTGTAAAACAGTTTTGCGTGACAAGCAACATGTAGCCGGGCCTCAATTTTGTGATGCCTTCGAACAAAGTCCCGGGAGCCGGAACGGAACGATAGGTCAGATAGTGCCAAATCCCTTCCATGCTCGGTCGAGCATCCAAACCAGGATACTCGAAAAAGGCCTTGGGCTCAGATGCAAATATGAAGCTGCTGCCTTGTTTGCAATAGTATAAAGGTTTTATGCCTATTCTGTCTCGAACCAACAACAAGTGTTTTCTTGCGCTATCCCAAATTGCGAAGGCGAACATACCTTGCAGATAATGCACCATTTCTTCTTTGTAGTCCTCGTAGAGGTGCACAAGAACCTCGGTGTCACCGCTGGTTCTGAAACTGTGTCCTTTTGATATAAGATGTTTTCGCAGCTCGCAGAAGTTGTAGATTTCACCGTTAAAAGTCACCCAGATGGTATTATCTTCGTTAGGCAGGGGTTGTTTGCTTCCTTCGACATCAATAATTGAGAGTCTGACATGCCCGAGTAGCACGTTTCTGCCGCTGTAAGAACCGCGGCCGTCAGGTCCTCGATGTTCCATGACATCGAGCATCGGCTCAATCAGGTGCCTATCGATAATGGAACTGTTGAAATCGACTATTCCAGCAATACCGCACATATTAGTCAGCTACACAATTCGGCCAGTACAAGCTGGGCCTTTGAATCCCAGGACGATTCTTTTACCTTATCTCTCCTTTTTGCCGCCATCTCAGGACTGTCATGTCGCATGGCTTCCTTGATAGACATAACAAACTCTTCAGGAGTCCGCGCCACATAAATCAAATCACGATACTCCTCAATTTCACCAAATACGGGTGTGCTTATGATTGGCTTGCCCAGAGCAAGATACTCCTTCAGCTTGATAGGATTAGCGGCCGATGCCCAGTCAGATTGACGCCAGGGTATGATAGCCACATCAAAATGTTTTCCGTATTGGGGTATTTGTTCGTAGGGTTTTTGGCCCAACAGCCAGACGTTTTTCTTTTCTTTTAACCGCAGGAAGCCGGCATCGACCTTCCCTACGAAAACAAAAGATACCTCGGGGAGCAAATCGACAACCGCCTCGATATAACCGACGTCCATCTTGATGTCTTCGACCGTACCGATGTATCCTGCTATTGGTCCTGGTATTGCAGCGATATCCGGTAGTGTTTTACCGCCCTTGTCCGCAGAAGAGAATAAGTCGTAATCGACACCGTGGTCCAAGAAAAACGCCCTCTTGCACTGTGCTCGTTCTTGCTCGTAAAGACCGGTGCTCACATAGATTGTGAGATCTGCATCCCGTTTCAGCGTCTTATCGTCTTGGGATGTAATCTGAGAATTAACCAAAGGAGTGTCTTCAAATCGGTCAGTTCGTTGGTAGACCAACTTCGATTTCCTCAACTTCCGTGCAATGTTACATGCTACAGGGATTGCAACCCATACGAGAGGCGTATGCAACTTCAGTCGCCTTGCAGCAGAGGATATCTGTAACGCCAGAAGAGCCTCATTTAGCGGTCTTAACCATCTGATATGGTTCACCGGCAGACTAACGGGACTAAAGACCCAAAAGCCGTTTTCGATGTGCTTTAGCCCTCTGAAGATACTTTTGACCTTTCGCACCACTTTTGTAAACAGTTGTCCTTTCTTTCCTGCCTTGGGTTTTTGCATTATGATGGAATTTATAAAAAGGACGGTGCCTGTCGCTGCAAATCTACGCATCAATTGGAAATCAATATGGCCTCGATTATGATACCACCAGTCCTCGCCACCAAAACATACTATATCCGTACGTCGAAAGTCATCCCTGCTACTCGTCACGGCTGCGCGACTTGTGCTGACAGTCTTACTTGTCTGATACGAAGAATGGTGTGCATCCCGACCACCAATCGCTCCGACAAGTTTCTGCACGACAAACTCGATATGTTTATCATTCAACTGCGGATGAACAGGTAGCACTAAAAGATTATCTTTCAAGAAACAGGCGTCAGGATAGTCATTCCAGGGCAAAGACCTGTGGTATCCAGCCCACCATGCTATGGCCTCAATCGACGCTGCATTAAGTTGCCGACATACCTCAGCCCTATTGCCTACAATCACGGGAAAGTACAGGGGGCACACACCTTTAGGAAGATCGGTATAGAGGATTTCAATACCTTCGGAGCCTGATAGCAATTCCAGATATTTGCCATAGTTGGCCCGCCGCTTCTCGACAATTTCAGGTGCGTCGAATGTCTCCAGCATGCGGCGGCTTATTCTTGACATTCCTCTATTGCTGAGCTTCCCATCGTAGTAGAAATCCGACGGCATATCAGGAAAGGTAGTATTCATCTGTACGTTGTGCTCAATCTCCGTTGCTGGCTTCTGCACAAGGCCCCAAAGCATCGAATACAAGACGTTTGACCTTGACGACACATGCAATAGGTATCGCTTGGCCAGAGACAGCATGCCTCTTGAGATTTTCAGAACAGATGTATCTCGTCTCTTCCAACAATCTGGAGCAAGGTCCGGATTGTTTATTACCATTGCCCCGCCGTCCGGAACCGGCAACGTCTTACGGAGTGTAAACACGGCAATATCGCCGACCGAACCCAATGGAGTCGTACCATTGCAGCTAAATGTTGAGAGCGCACAATCTTCTACCAAAAAGAGACCTTTCTGCCTGCAAAGGTCCTTGATTTCGCTTAGCGGCTGGGGGAATCCAAAATAGTGTATCACATAGACGATCTTTGTCCTGTCGCGCACCTTGCTTCTTAAGTCGTCAAAATCAATCAGCCCATCTTTGCCAACCCGATAGAGTACTACTGAAGCACCGCAGCTAAGCAGGGTGTCGATCTCGATGCCGCAATTGTAAGAAGGAGCCAGGACTTCGTCGCCCTGGCGAATTCTCATAAGCTCACAGGCATACCTTATGCCTACCCGGGCCTTATGAACGTAGTATGTCTTGTCAGCGTCAAACCAGGCAGCTGCGCTATTTGTTACCTTGGAAATTCCAAGTATCTGTCGCAGATACGCTCGGGGCGGACCACAATAGATTATATTTTTGTGTGAACCCATAGATTACCGAAACAACGGCGCTCCTACACAACATTTTTCGACCATTGAACTATGGTTGCTGGCATCGGTCTTTATCACTTTTCGGCCTTGTTAGAACGAAACTGTTTATCAATCCTATACGGCAAACTCCTTAGGAATCTACAACCTCGCAAAAAGAACCTGTGACCTTCATAAATAGAGTAAGTCACTGTGTTGCAGACACAAATGTGTTCTGAAATAATCTTGACAGGTTTTGGATGAAAGTTACCTTTGAACTTATATATCTGGTAGACACGACTTGACTCCTCGGCGGCCTCGCTATAACCTTCAACATCGAACCAGTGACATCTCTTTTCTTTTGCCAATTTCATCGCTTGCCACCAAAGTGGGTATCCAATAGTCAGAGTTCCCGTTAGTCTCTTGCAGGTGTCTGCCTCAATGGCATAGCAGGGTATGTGGGTCGTGCATGGGTCTCTTATTATCCACAGCCCCCCTAAGAATTCTGTCTCCCAAAAAGCACCCAACAGAACCCCTTGCTCTTTGTGCCTGAGAACGTATTGAAAGAGCGCCCGGAATTCACTCAACGACATGGGGGTTAAACCGCGTATAGTTCGCATATTGCTCAAACATCGAAACGTCAATATTGCCTCATCCATATCTGTCACTGGGCGAATCTCAAGTGCTGATTTCTCCGCCTTGCGAATGTGGTACCTGCTTTGCTTCGAAAACGCAGCAAGAATTTCATCCTCACTCCGTGTCAAGTCCACGTAACCAGTAGATGAACGCGTCCCTTCGCGTCTATTGTATGGCAGGAACCCTAGTTCCGCCAAAACCGACTCAACCTCTTCGGCTTCCGGAAACTGCCAATAAGGTGAAATACGGACACTCCCAATCCCTAACTTCTTGAAGCGGGCGATAACGCACTGGATGAATTCTTTGAAGAGTTCAACGTTATCGAACACAGGACCACGTAAACAGTATGCCTCCAGAGAGAATCGGCCGCCCCAGAAAAGGGGCCGTATACTGAATATCCCAATGCAGACAATAGAACCATCGACCTCTCCTGAAACGAAGATCGGAGTCCTGCCCATCCCCCGTTCAATCTCGGCGAACACAGGGTGCTGTCTGGGATAGGTATGTTGATTGGTGCTCCAGAACTCAGTCCACTTCGACTTCTGCTCTTTGCTCAATTCGTATCGAAAGTTCATTTCCATGATTCTACTCCGCAAAAGCATTCGACCGGATCCAGATACGCCAAAGAGGTCTGCGTTTGAACGGAAGCATTGGGGCTATCCGGCAATACCATATCTTGAAGTAGCATATATCCAGGAGTTTGGACAATACTCTGAACATAAAAATCCGTGGGGCAGCCAAGATACCCTTGCGGCAGACATAGATAGCCCTCATAGAAAGAAGCTCTCCTCCGAGCCTCAGTTTATATTCATATTTCGCCTGCATACTATCTATATATGTGATTTTCTCATCGATAGCATTTTTTAACTGCTCAGAGAAGAGCACTTTACCTGTCGGTATCTTCGTCGAGTTAATTTCGGCTGGACGAGCAGGCAGCACGGATAAGTACGTGTCTCCGAACCGATAACTGTACTGATAACCAGAGCAGGCCTCGGACAATCGTACTTCCAGCAAACGTAGTCGTCCATGCTCGAGTTGGGCTCTTGCAACTTCACGATGAAACTCAACCGAAAGCGGCCAGTCCCCAAAGTGCCCTGCCTTACCTATGCTCTGCC
>Ga0187882_1004822_pt1 | contig 10797 bp, 12 predicted proteins | sample June2016WEW_19_1_3_FD_132991 | JGI IMG/M metagenome (GOLD analysis project Ga0187882, IMG submission 132991) | Peatland microbial communities from SPRUCE experiment site at the Marcell Experimental Forest, Minnesota, USA - June2016WEW_19_150 | ecosystem: Environmental > Terrestrial > Soil >...
CCTGCAGAGGTTGCCTGATAGGGCTGTCCGAATTTCTTCCACGGAAGGTTTCTGGTTACGCATTAAGAGTGCTGAGGCTGAAACGATCATGCCTGGAATACAATGGCCGCATTGAACGGCTCCCTCCTCCAGGAAGGCTTGCTGAACTGGGTTCAGTTTTCCATCTTTCACGAGCCCTTCTGATGTAATGACCTCAGAGCCTTGCGCTTGTGAAACTAGGACGAGGCAGGAACAGACGGGTTGGCCGTTCATCAGTACTGTGCAGGCCCCGCATTCGCCCTTAGCGCAGTCTTCCTTCGGCCCTGTCACGTGCAGTTGCTCGCGAAGAACCTCAAGCAAGGTGTAAGCAGAGGGACAGTTCACTGTTACATTTTGCCCGTTAAGCCTGAAACTTATGGCGTGCTCAATGCCCACTCAACCTGACACCTCTAGGCCTGGACCGGATGAACTCCGAGTGATCGGGACCCCAGAAAGAGTTCCATTAGCTCATTCTTAACCGTTCATGAGTTGCGGTACATAACAGACATTTTCACGTATCAGAAACCGGTAGCGGAAGGTCTCCTCAAGTCAGAAATCAGAAGTTTCACATATGTAATGCTAATCTTCAACTATGAGGTAGTATTCGAACCATGAAACGGGTAGCTCTTTACCTTCAAGAATAGCGAGAATTTTTATACCTTTACCACAGTATTCGGGCCTGAAGGCAAACCATACGACCGCTAGAATAGCGAAGATTGAACCGTTTATCCAAGACCCGTTAATCAAACCCTGGTATAGCAAACTCCTGAAGGGCTCCAACGCAACAGCCACTTACTATGCGTATCAATTGCAAAGGCTTCTTGAGAAGCGTCGTGAAACACCGACTGAATTTCTAGCGCACTGCAAAAGCATGAAAGGCGACTTGGGAGGATTATGGCAAGAACTACGGGACCAAGCGTTTGAGTTTCCAACTGGCTCAATCAAAATGCAGATCAAATCGTTCCGCAGTTTCTTGCAACATCACGGAGTCTTTCTTCCCTCTGAGCGCATCACTGTGAAATCTGAGGGAGATGTCAAGGAACTCACGTTAGATCAAATAAGGGAGATCATCAACCACTGTCCAGAACCGTACAAAACAATCTATACAATCTTCACCTATGCACCCATGGGAGAAGTTAGCTTCATCAAATGGAATACTCGCCCCGACATTACTAAGGACGTAAGCGAGCAATTAACCACCAAGAAGCCTTACGTCAAGGCCATCCATCCGCCTAGAAAGAACGCGAAAAGGAAATTCTATTCGCTAATTCCCCGAAATCTAATCGAAAACTATCTTCGAAAAGGCGGAAGGCTCCCCTTCACGAATACGCGGGGCAATATGGTTCAGGACTACAATCTACAGGCGGAATGGCGACGCGCGAGAAGTCGAGCCGGACTTACCGATATGAAGGGTGTCGGGTGCCACGAAATTCGGGATGCTTGGTTCACATACGCCGGAACGCAAGGCGTAGAATGGGACGTTCGCAAGTTCACCATAGGTCATAGCCAATTTTCCGAGCAGGGCTACAACAAACTCTGGGAGAATGAGGACCATGTTCACGAACAATTACGCAAGGCTTGGGAGGGCAACGGTCGAACAAGTAAGCTCGAAAGGGAGATTGAACGCCTACAGCAAGAACGCGTAAACACAGACGCAAAGCGGGACGAACAACTCACGAAAATAGAACGCCTCGCCACCCAACAGAACGAAGTTGTTGACGGAATACTGGGCAAACTGCCGAAAATTGAAAGGCAGTTAACTGCTCGTGACCAGGAAATCGCTGAACTGCGAAAAAAATTATCCTACTTCGAAGCAGGGAAACCCACCAAGCAGAAGGCCAAGAACCGCCAAAAGAAATAGTACCTTAGTTCCGTGCAAAGCTAGAACCTTCAAGCAGACGCTGCGGCATTCGGTCTGTCAAGTGCAAATCGACACAAAGTGAAATAACTAACCACAAGACATAGATCGAAATCGTCAACCGAACTGAAATATGGGACTATTTACTGAAAAGAGCATCAGCAACGTAATCATTAGTCTTGAGCGAGAGACCATACGTTATAAAAAACCGCTGCGAAACCTACAGCCACCGATAGGTAGCAGGTCATCATCACCAGTCCGATGGCATACGTTATAATGTAAAGTGTTAAATGGAAATCTGTTGAGCCAGTATTCGGATTCTTTTGCGATTTGGCACGCTTCTTTTGATTCTATCCATCGTGTTTGCAATAGCTTCAATTCCATCTAGTGCGAGTCAGACATTTACGACCGAAACAAATGTTATGACAACGACTGGTCTCTTCACATCAGCTGTCTATTCCACGAACACTGTCGGAACTACGACCCAAACGATTGTATCGTCAAACACTTTCATTAGCACGACTGACATATTAGCCAGTAACGCAGGACGTGTTTGCACTTATGATCCATGGAACATAACCGTTGACCCAGGCACCATAGAGGTTACCGGCACAATTGGACCGCCAAGCAGCAGAATCGACTTCTACATTATGAACCAGAATCAGTTTTATGCGTTCAGTAATTCACTATGCGGCAATATACCGTATGCGGCCGAAGTTGCGGTATATGGTTTAATCTCAACGTATTCATTGGATTGGAAAAACCCACCAACCGGCTGGTACTATTTCATCTTTTCATCCACTACACTAGGCGCAAGCGTCCCTAAAGTCACGACCCCATTTGTTCTAGTCGCTACTTTCAATCAAGAACAAACTTCTACGGTCTACAACATGGTTACGAATCAGGTGGCGCTGACGGCAACGCAAACGGTTAGCTCAACTCAAATAACGCAAGCAGTCACAGGGTTAAACTTTGGTGTAGACCCCACGATTATCGTGGCAATTGTCGTTGTGGTCATCGTGATTATAGCTGCATTGTACGTTGTTAGGTCTAGACCTAAAGTCAGAAAAAGTCGGGCCAAGAGCAGCACCTCTAATGGACAATTTTGCCTAAATTGTGGAAAAGCTCTTCCTACCGGGTCGAAGTTCTGCAACAAATGTGGCACTCCTCAAGAGTAGCGTAGTGGCGAATGAGACAGGGACTACTCTTACTGCTGGTTCTTACCTCTCTACCCTTAGTGCCTACAGTTCGTTCCTTTAGCTTAACGCCTCATCTACCATCTCACTCTGGAATGGCGGAAACGACGATGTCCAACACATACTGGTTTCAAGTTGGAGCGTGGGGAGAAAGCAACAGCGGTTACGCAGATAAATTCGGGCAGCCAATAACTGGGGCGAGTGTCGAAGTCAGGATTTTGGATCAGAAACTCAATCATGTTGACACTGACGACTCCTACTGGGTAGGCGTTGACCTACCGAACGATGCATTCATACAGGCAGGGTACATGATGAATCCCCAGTATAACAGCGGACATCCGAGCTTGTTTTGGGAGTACTTCCTTCCAGGGACAGCTAAAGAAAATACGGGTGGATTCTTGGGAAACGAAGGTCGGACCGCTGGAATGAATGGGACATGGGTCAAGTTCTCGCTTGCGAGCACGGGAACGATTTGGTCGGCGTTCGCAAACGATCAACAACTCGGACAGGTCGACCTCAGCGTAGGCGACTCAGGAGGCTCCGGGCCAGATGCCGTGGCTGAATCGGCGCAGACGTATTGGACGGACAACGTACTCGGTCCTGTGGAGTTCCGCAACCTGTCCTACCGCGACAGCACTGGAGTTTGGCATCAAGCGTCCGCCGCTGCGTCATTATGCTGCTACGGTGTAACAAGCGCCACTTACAATGGTGGTTTTCCCTACGGAGTTGAAAGTGTCACTGGTGAGAATAATCATTGGTTAGCAGGAAGCGGTCTACCCATTAAGGCTGAAGGGCAGAGCCTCTGGCCATGGTTCTACGTTAGTGTAACTTCCTCAGTTGGTTCTGCGATGGGCAACGGATGGTACGTAGAAGGTTCTGAGGTTGCGCCGCAAGCGCAGTTGACCGTTCCAATTAGTGGTGGCGAACGATATTACCTAGAAGGCTGGACTGACGGGACCTATACAGCGAGCGGATTCGCTGCCGATCAGAACATGTCACTCTCAGCCGTCTACGTTAAGCAGTACTTGGTGACAGTCACCTCAACTCTGGGATCAACCTTTGGCTCAGGTTGGTATGACGCGGGCATCGACGTAAAAATTGGCGTGAGGCCTACCTCAATCCAAGCTGAAGGCATACTGGGGGCATTGGGTGTACGGTCTATTTTTGGTGGATGGGGAGGTGACTACACCGGAAGCCCACGACCTGACGGGTCCTCTCTGATAACCGTTAATGCTCCTATGACAATTCATGCCGAGTGGTCGCTGAATCCTGGTACCATCCTGCCTGCCAGCGCTGTCATCATTATTGCAATCGTCTCAGTAGGTGCTGTGACCCTCAAGCGACGTAATAAAGTTCAGTTCTGTCTCAACTGTGGCCATAGACTTCCTAGTGGAAGCCTATTCTGTCTTAAATGCGGTCGCAGGCAGGACCTTAATCGAAAATGACCGGGAGTTTTTCGTAGAACTCCATCCCATGAAGAAATTCTGCCAAGCGGCGGTCGGACCCCTATTCTTCCCTAAGCTCGCGGTCAGTTAGGGAGCATGATTGATTAAGGCTAGACGCTAATTCGGTTACTGCTGACCTTTCGTGGAAGTAGATGTTCAGTCGCTCCTTCAAATTCTCGGGTACCTTGGGATTGGAGCCCTCCTGACCGTGTTAGTTCAAGCATATTTCTTGCAACGACAGCGATCCCGCCAATACTTCCGAGAGCTGGTTCTCACACCGGATTTCCTCCGGTTCGTGGGTGCCATGGAGTCATTGAAAATGAGTGTTGGCGAAGTTTCAGTGGATGCAACCATCCAAGAAGCACGCGCGCTCCTAGCCGACACCTCGAAGGCCTATGAGGAACATTATCAGAAACTTGTGTCAGTTGGGGGGACTTTCTTCCTTCCGAGGGAAATTCGCACGGGGCTAGATGGCATCATAGACGAACTGGAGAAACTGGACGCCTTCATGTCCAGCGGCGAGAAGGATGAGCTACCAGGCGATGCCCTCTTTCTTTCGATCGGAGCACCCCCAGTCCTCGGCGTCAAGTTGGAGGAAATCAGACAATTTCTTAAGAAGTATCTGGGAATCCCAGAGTAGCATACGGCGTATTTGCCACGTTAACAGCGAGCAAACCATAAAATCAACTTACATCGCAGAGTACCCTTAAACATGAAGAAAGCAGTAGGGGAAAAAAAGAAAGTAAGATAAGATAATTTCTATCATATTGTGTTGTTGTTTATTCTTTCTTAGGTGTCGTCTTGGCGACGTTGGATCATGGAGGGTGCGGGGTATCACGCGTGCAGGCGGGTGAAGGATCACGTGATCAGGATGGTGTGTGGGTTTTGTGGTGTGTCACCGCTTGGTGGGGGCTGGTGGGTAGGCGGATGGGTCCCTAGATTTCGGCGGCTGATTCCCAGAAATCCCAGCATTCACGGGCGCATGCAGGTTTGAATGTTGAATGCGAATGATTCAATCATCTAAGCTAGACAAGTAAACCATAAATGAAATACCCTAACGGTCTTGAAATCTAGTCGAGTTGACAACTGTGCCCAGGAAACATCGCAAAGAGAATGCAGCATTGTTTACTCTGACCGAAGATGACATTTTGAAGGTCGAACCCCTTAAAGTCTCAAAACAGGTTCAGAAACAGGTACTGGAACACAAACTGAATGTCATGAGTCTGAGCGAGGTCGGTAACTTTAGCCTTACAGCAGGCCGGAGGAGACCCCGTAAAGAAATCCTGCGGGAACTTATCCCACGAGCAATCGCTGCGAAATATGAAAAAGCAATCCCCGATAACTTCGAACTCTCACAGATAACAATTTCAGGGGAACTGTCAGCAAAGCCATTGGGAATCGGGGCAAGCGGCACCGTAACACTTACTTACAATAGACGGAAATCGAAATCACATCCAAGTTCCAAACAGCATACCGTAAACGGAACCACACAACGCCACTAAACCATAAAACGCAATACTCTGACAACCAAGGCGAGTAAGGAACGTTATACTTGTTACGGTTCTAGCCGTAGACGCCCCAGTGAGCTTCATGGTTTAGGTTACGGTTAATGTAAATGCACTTGACACGTAACACCTATTACCCGCCTGCGTTATACCTGTAACGTCTTGGAGGAACTAGAACGTTGACTGGAATAGAATGGTTCGTTGTGGACTATGACATTCCGGCTGAGCCTGCAAGCCGACACATGCAATTCTACAGGCGCCTATGGAAATTATTGGGAGCCGCAAACATTGAAATCCGAAAAAGGAGCACCCAATCAGTTTGGATTCTAGATGATATGGGGATCGCTAAACAAATCCACGACTTAGCCTCAGTTTACGGGGTATCCCATTGGTACAGGGCTGAAAGAATAACCTAAGCCTTCTTGTCTGCGCAATCCCTACATTTCCGGCCAACAAGATTCTTTCGGAGCGTAACGATTGCTCCGCATTCACTGCATTGAACCGGCTTCTCAAGCTTCAATGAACGTTCGGGCATAGCGGAATACTAGGCCTGATCCCGCTTCAAAGGTTTCTGTCCTTAATCTAAGCTGTCGCCACCCGAGCCTTGAATTCGCTCAGAATAACATGAAGTGCAAACCTTACGGTTCCTTGAATCCAATGATCCACCACATTCAGAGCATCGACCTGAACTCAAACCTTAGTCGCCTGAGAATACTGATGTGATCCCTCAAATTACGGCTTACCAAACCATAGAATCAGAAACCACAAGCGTTCGTACACACATTGGTTAAGGCGTGAAAACAGGTTGGTTTTGGTTCGGAGGGGCGCGTATTGCGGGAAGTGTGGGCTACTCGGTGATCTGTTGATGGTATGGCGTAAGAATCGCCATGGGCTACGGAAGTATGCTTACTTTCTGATTTCTCATACGGCTGGTGGGGAATATGGGCATGGTTCAAGGCAATGTTATTTCGGTGTCCGTAACCCTGACGTGTAGCTGATTATTCTCTCTACAGAACTTTATGGTTTAGGGCTAGGGTGTTTACCTTCACTTATCTCTCGTTTTGATATATCCTGCTGGGGCTGCTTCTATGTGGCGAAGTGTTTGATTCACATGGATGTCGACGGTTTTGACGAGCTTGAACGTGATCTGCAGGACATGGTGGAGGGCCTTACAAGTGAGGTTTTGAATGAGTGGGCCGCGAAGATCTTGGAGTCTGTGAAACCCGGGATACCAGAAGACAAGCGGGCTCTCGTTCAATTAAGGTTCGGGCCCAAGGTAGGGAAACGGTTCAAGATTGAATTTCGTTCGCCCCCAGAATATGTTAAGCTCGTGAAGGAAGCGATCAATCAGTTTCTTCCAGAAATGCCGATTACAACGCAACAGGTTTTCCAAGCACTGCTAGAACGAATGTGACCACCTAACGGTTTACTCGCAGGCTTATCGCTGGCCTCACACGGGTTTATGCTGGCGAACGCACCCCGAGAAACGGGCATTTAATTCCGAAACCTCAACCACCAAACCATAAAGCAACGTATAGAAAATAATGAGAATACCATACAGGAAAGAATAGGAACCAACATCACCCACAGAAACCAACACCAACATACCTAGCTGGGAAGCTTAAGCTGGCGACATGGTTTCCGACCCCCTCAGAACTCAATTTTGTTTGAACGGTCAGAGCCATATTTACTCACTAAACCGTTTGCAGAGGGGTATCCCGAACGTCATGTTCCGCGGCGATTTCGCCCACAAACCAATCGGCAACTCCCTAAATCGTTTCACCGTTTCTTCAAATTTCAATTAAGCCCCGAGCGTAAATTTCCTGAAAATAAGCCCAGAACAGGGCGATTCGGTTTCTGATTGCTTTTTTGAAAAGACGCGGCCCACCCTCTCGAATGAGCCTTAAAACCACTTTGGAGAACTCAATTTCGATGTTGCGAGGATCGCTTCGATCCCCGAAAACCACGGTTCCCCACCAGTATTCGAGTCGGCACCCCTTAACCATCCTAAGCCGCCGCAACTTCGCTGGAGTGCAGAAGCTTCGAGGCAGCGTGAAATCTAAACGCAAAATCTCCGCATGGTCATCCGCCAAAATACTCCAAGCCTCATGGCTCAGTAGGCCCCGCAAAGCCGTCGAGAACACCACGCTTCCGTTAGGGTAGAATAACCATGTACCCAGTTTGGAACGTTCAACTTTGACGCGGTTCCGAGCCCCGGGAGGAATCATGGAATCAGGCAACTCACCGTACCTCTTGGAGTAGTCGTCGCAGCGACCGCAATGCCCAGACCGAAAACGTAGCCGAACCTGGCCGTTAAGGCCGAAATGGGTGCCGTGCACGGTAACCCTGCAGGGACTATTCAATTGCCGGATGCTCTCGAAAAAACTTGAGCACCCGCCGGTATGCCTGCTTCTCAGGGACATTCAGCAAACTATCCAAGTAGCGGTCCAAGACTTGGAGATTAGGCGGAACACCTAGAGCCTTCGTTAATCGGCGCTGAATCTCGAAAACTATTCCATCATGATCTTCTCGATCCTGACGGTAAATTTCAAGTTCAAGGAAACGCATCAACTCAGCATCAGAAACCTTAGTTGGAACGTCACCACTGGTCTCCTTTGCGACTACTGTCGGTGGCCCACTCGTAATGGGCCCCGCTTTTTCTTTCGTCAGCCCGAGTCACCCTCCGGCCTCGTAGCCTCAACAATCAGGCGATACGTAACCTGAAGCTTCTGCAATATGACCCACCATTCGCCATATTTTCGAGTCTGCCGAGTCGAATGGTAAAGCGTTCGTGTTTGACTCTGAAATCTTCTCTCCAAGGTGGCTAAGGATGATTTTCGAAAATTAATTTCGGTTCCCTCAGTCTCAGGCTGCATTGTAGCGGGGGAAGAAGCACCCGCAGTAGAAATCGCGTCATTGACTTTGGAAACCCTCAATGGGAACGCCTTGGTCGGAATGGTTCACGGTAATTCGGGCCTCTGCGTTGAGCTGACTTAGCGACGAAGGGCCAGCTAACCCCCAAATTCGAGGGCTGGGTGTAGAGTCTAGGCGTATCCTTCGATGGTTGGTACCCAGGGGTTTCCCCATCAACTCGGCCCGTTCGCTGAATTTCCTGCCTATGTCGAAACAGGTAATTGCTCATGGGACAGGAGGCGTAATGGATTCCGTCCCACCGTGGCGGGTTACACGTACAGGTTGTTGGTTCATCCATCAGAGCCCACCTAAATGATTCGTTTTCCAGGGGTGTGACTTGGCCGAATCTTCTGCATTTCAGCCTCAATTGTGGCTTTGTCGAATGTGATGTAGAATCCGCGGCGGTTATCTTCCGTCAGAGGTTTCGTGCTTCTAGCGTGGGATCCAGCAACGTGGGTTCGGTTAGGGTGCTCGACGGCGCTCTCAATTCTGGGATCTAATGGATATCTCATTTTCACTAGGTTTTCGATTGCCTGTTTCCGTAAGGATTTCAGCTCGTCCTCAGCCTCATCGGTTGAGGCGTCGATGATTCGTATGCCTAATGTGGCTTCGTCGGATGATTCCTCTTGGTCTTCATCGGAATCGTCTGGGCTCATGGCTTCTTACCCCCCTTCGTTTTCTGAGCAGCTTGCTTCTCCAAGAATTCGATTTTCCGGAGTCTCGATTTCCAATATTCAAGGGCGTCTAACTCGTGCGCAAGGTCAGATTGTAGACTCATCATAACGCTATCGGGGCCGCCGCAAAGCGCCTCGCAACGATCCCTTTCTTCGAGCAGAACGGCAAGCTGCGGATCCTCCGAGGTCAAGCCCTGGGATTTCGCTTCCTGAATTTTCCCTTCAACTTCAGCTAGGTGGTTTCCCCTGCCCTCCCTGACTTTCTCCCATTCACGGATACCGGTCTTAGTTGATGTGACACGGCTCTCGAATTCGGAGATTTGAGTTTCCACAACTGGTCGGCTACCTTCGAGCACCGAACGGTCTACGGCGAGGCAACCGAAATATTTCAGGCTGAGTGCTGCGTCGTCCATTTTCAGGCACCTACTCCCAAAACTTGTCGTAAGAGTTCGTCGGCCGAGTGAAGTTTCTTGGCTTTGACTAGCGCATTTACGATGGCGGCAACCTGAAAGCTAACCCTTATGGCGGTTATGTTATCGCTCTCCACTGGCATATTTCATCGTTAACGCTTCACATGCGCGCGAGTATATGTGGTAGTCGTTTTTCTCCACGATTGGGGGTGAACTTTATGGTTTACTCCATAAGTGAGGAAAGTGTTAAGGTCAGCAAGCCCTTATAGTTGCAGCCAATTTGAACGGGAAGCGAAAAAAGTGGTAAACAAACGAAGAATTGCGTTATATCTTCAAGATAAGCACAGAATTCGCGAAGAGATGAAGCTCGCGCAATATGCTGAACAGAAAGGGTTCGAAGCCATCTGGCACGCCGAATCACGCCTCGCACGAGACGCCCTCACGCCCTTGGCGGCTATCGCGGCCGTCACCAACAAAATCAAACTTGGAACCGGGGTGATAAACAATTGGACGCGGAACGTGGCCCTGACTGCGGTGTCTTTTCTAACTCTCGATGAACTGTCTGACGGTCGTAGCTTGCTCGGGGTGGGTGCTTGGTGGGACCCGCTAGCGTCGAAGGTTGGGATCGAACGAAAGAAACCGCTGAAAGCAATGCGAGAGTACGTTACTGTTCTCCAGCGCCTCTTCCGGATGGAGAACGTCACGTTCGAGGGAGAGTTCGTGAAAGTACGGGACATACGACTAGATGTTGTTTACGGCGATCCTTCTACGCCCCGTA
>Ga0187882_1004823_pt1 | contig 10797 bp, 6 predicted proteins | sample June2016WEW_19_1_3_FD_132991 | JGI IMG/M metagenome (GOLD analysis project Ga0187882, IMG submission 132991) | Peatland microbial communities from SPRUCE experiment site at the Marcell Experimental Forest, Minnesota, USA - June2016WEW_19_150 | ecosystem: Environmental > Terrestrial > Soil >...
GGCCAGGATGACGCCGGAAACGCTGGAAGCCGGCCACCGGCGCGCCTCCCGCGAATTCTATCGCTGGGGCTCCATCTTCGCGGGAGCATTCACCAAGGAAAGCCTGGCCGGCAAGCTGCGCCACATCGCCTACGCCGGCGGCTGGAAGAAGTTCGAACCGTTGTGGAACTGGGTCATACGGGCCAGGCGGGTGTCGGGTTTCCTCCCGCTGCTGGAAGCCGTTCTCTCCTTGAGCGCGCGGAAGCGCCTATCATCCCTCGCGCCGGCCCTGCCGCACGACGAAATAGGGCTGGTTCGAGAAATCGCGCGCCAGGCCGGGGAATAGCGCGGCCGCGCCGGCTCGGTCGCGCAGCTCGAAGTAATACTGGAGCGGGAACGGCGACGCCGTGTAGTCGCCAGGGACCGCCGCCGCATAGCGGTCGCCGCGCACCGCCATTTCCACCACGCGCCACAACTCCGCCTGGTTGACGCGCCGGTAGTGCAGCCGCACCGCCGCGGGCCGCTCCTTGGATGCCAGTTCGACCTCGAGCGGCTCCCCCGGCTGGAACCGTGCCGGTTGCGCGTGATGACATTCGAAGACCGGCCGCGGCGGCGGGCTCAGCACTTCGCGGATTGCGCCCGCTACCCGCTCGCTCGCCTGACTCCCGGCGGCCGGGCGCTTGGCCATCTCGGCGATATCCTCGTCGATGGCCGGCAGGCGGTCCCGCCAGTGGCCTCTCAGGTGTTTGTCCCAGCCGAAGGTCACGTCGCTCGCGTAGACGCTGCTGGCCCGGTTGGCCAGCTCCGCCCATGCGCCGCGCGCGGCGCGGTAGGCCTTAAGCGCCTCCTCGAGCGCCGCCCGCTCGCCCGTCCGGTCGTAGAGCGCCCACAGCACGCCGCTGCGCAGTTTCCACGCGAAGAACCGCCCCAGCCCGATCTCGATCGCGACGTCAATCGCCATCCGGCGGAACTCGGGACGCGCGCTGGTTTCCGCCTGCGCCAGGTGCTTCGCCGAGGCCGTCGCCGTCCGCTCCAGCCACGCCGCCACTTCCGCCGGCGTAACCTCCGCGCCGCGCTCCCCTTTGAGCAGCTCCTCCGCGAAATCGTCCACGCGCGCGAACAGCTCCGGATCGAGCGGGCTGACCGTTCCGAACCGCTTCGGGCTGGGAGTGTCCCCGTAGGGATGCTTCTTCTCCGCGTCCACGATGGACATGTTGGTGTAAACTTCTGGCCAGTAGTTGTTGTTGGCCGCCGACGGGCAGTGCGCCATCGTGACCAGGGGCAGCAGCCGGCTGGCCTCGGCGAGCGCGGGATGAACCGAAACCGAAGCCGCCGGGTTGTACAGCAACCGGCCCCAGACCCGATACGTGTCCAGGTACTTCTCCCAATCGTGCCGGGGAGCGAGCGAGGCGTCGGCGTATCCGCACCGTCCTCCCGCCAGCCCCGAGCCTTTGCGCCCCTTCATCGAGAGCGGCTCGAAGACCTCAACCCCGTCGCTGCCGCAGAAACTCGACGCCCTCGAGCACGTGGCGGCAAACCCCGGGTCGGCCCACAGCAGCAGCCGCTGGGTGCCCGGCCAGATGCGGTGCAGGATGCTGTATCGCCGGTCCTCGCGCAGCAGGTCCCCATAACCATAGCGCATGAAGCTCCGGGAACCGGAACTCAGGGAAAAGAGGCCCTCGCTCGGAGCCGGCCATTGGTGGCGCCGGTCGCCGGTCGAGAGCTGGCGCGGGTCGCGCTCTAGCGGCCGGATCGCCGCCTGGTGATATGGCAGGCCCAGGTGCTCGGCCCAGTACTTCGGGGAGATGGTTACAGCGAGGCCGGTCGCGAGCGCCGTGTCGATCATGCCCTGGTCGATGCCCTTGGCGTGCAGATCGATCCCCACCCGCCGCCCGCACCCGGCGACCCCCTCGAAGATGGTTCGCCAGAACCCGTAGCTGCCTTCGGCCACGCCGCTTTCCCCGTGGATGCGGAACGTCACGCCCCGGATCGCCGGGCACTTCTCCAGCACCATGCGCAACGCATCGCGGCAATAAGCTGCCTGCGTCTCCGGCGTGAGGCCCTCCACCGTGTGGCTGATCTTCGCGCTCTTCGAGAAGTCGTAGGCGTGCGTCCATATCCCGAGCTGAAAATCGAGGCCCCGTCCAGCGGTTTCGTCGCTGATGAACCGCAGCGTCTCGAGGTTCTTCTCCCGCTCGGCCTCGGCCAGCCCGGCGACCCGGACGTTGTAGCCCTCGACCGCCACCAGGAACGGGTACGGGAAATGGAGATACGAGTCCCGGACGTCCCAGGTGAAGTCGTAACCAATCCCGAACGCCAGGTTGAACCGGTTGAAGCGCTCGCTGGCGAGCATGGTGAGGTACTGCCGCCAGGCCTCCCGGTCGTAAAACCAGGGCTTGTCTTCGACCTCACTCACGAAGCACTTCTTAATGCTGCGGATCCGGTTCGCAGGGCTTTCCACTACGGGCTTCTCGAATTCGAGAGTCTGCCCGCGGCGGACGCGGCCGGCCAGCTCCAGTAGCGCATACACCAGCCCGCGCACGTCGCTTCCGCAGGCCAGTATCTCCTTGCCCGGAACGATCGCCAACGACTCCGGCACGTCCGGCGCCGCCCTGCGGCCCGCGGCCACCACGCGGACTTGCATCTTCCGCTCGGCCAGCGCGCCGGCGAGTTCGGACGCCGCCCACCGCGCCGGCGCGGCCGAGGCAATCGGGTCGTTGGAATCCACGCTGACGGCGCCCAGCGAAAACGCCATCCCCGCCTGCGCCAGAAACTCCCGCCGATTGAGAGAATCCATGTTTCTCAGTGTAGGGCGGGCGGCGGGCGGCCCGCTTGAGTTTCCCATATCTCACGCCCAACCCCGTAAAAAACCCAGCATTCCTATTGAATTCCACCCGCCCCTGGAATAAACTCTGTCCAAGGAAGGTGCCTCATGACCCTCGAACACCTGGAAACGTTGATCGCCTTCGCCGTAGTAATGCTCGGAGTGAGCCTCCTGATTACCGTCTTCACCCAGATGGTCTCCGGGCTGTTCGGACTGCGCGGCACCAATCTGCTGTGGGGCCTGAGAACGCTCTTTGCGACCGTCGACCAGCGACTCGTGGATCAAGCCGAAGTGGTCTTGCGCCGCCCGTTGATCTCCGATTCGGCCTTTTCGAAATACAAGGACGTCCCGGTGATCGGCAAGCTGCTCAGCCGGTGGACGCTCGCTACGGCAATCCGGCCCGACGAACTGGCTCGTGAGTTGAGGTACATCTCCGCCGAGCTGAAAACCAGCGATCCGACCACCGCACAGGTGATCGACAACGCCCTGAGCGAACTCGATCCTGAAACGGAGCGGAAGGTGAAACTGATCACGGGCGCGGTCACTGCGGTGGCTCCGGCCTCCGCCGCGCAGGTGGCCGAAATTGCCCGGCAGATAGCGGAAAAAACGGAGCAATCGGTGGGCAAGCTCGAGACTCTGTTCAACAGCGCGATGGGTCGCGTGTCCGCGCGGTTCGCCCTGCAAATGCGCCTGTGGACCGTCCTGTTTGCGGGCCTGCTCGCCTTGGTCCTGCATCTGGATTCCTTGAAGCTCCTGGAGCAGTTGTGGTCCAACCCCCAGATGCGCGCCAGCCTGGTGAACAGCCAGGACGCCATGATGAGAGAGGCCGCCTCAGTCGTCGCGTTGGCCCCCGGCAGTGCCGCTGCCAGCGCCGAGCCGCTGGCCTATACGGCGGCTGTGGACGCCCTCAAGCAGAAGGATCCCGCCGCGACCAAGGGCCTCGGTGATGTGATCCCGGCTTTCGGCAGCCTGGATGCCGCGGTGAAGTGGCTCGAACCGAAGCTCATCGCGGATGAGAACGGCAAGAAGGTCTTGATCGCGGAGTACACCAAGCTGGTCTCGGCCGAGTTGATGGATCGGGCCCAGAAGATCCGCAGCCAGTTGGAAAGCTCCGGCTTCCGGTTGATCCCCGCACCCTACCCAGGACTCTTCACCTTCGCGGGGAAACGGAACGTGCTGGGAATTCTCTTTAGCTGGGTCCTGCTGAGCTTGGGCGCTCCCTTCTGGTTCAACGCCCTGAAGACCCTCAGCAGCCTGCGGCCCATCCTTGCCCCCGCGCAGCCGCCCAAGGACAAGGATCAGGCAGCGACCACTTAGGCCAGCAGCCGCTCGATCAGCCGCGCCGCGTCCGTGTCCGCGATCAGCAGCGCCCGATCCTCGGGAGCAAGGAAGCGCTCCGAGACCGCGAGGTCCATCATCGCGAGTAGCGGATCGTAATAGCCCTCGACGTTCAGTACGCCGCAGGCCTTGCCGTGGATGCCCAGCTTGGACCAGGCCAGCGCCTCGCAGAGTTCCTCGAAGGTGCCGATGCCGCCGGGCAGTGCCAGAAACGCATCGGAAAGTTCGGCCATCAGCGCCTTGCGCTCGTGCATCGAGTCGACCACGCGCAACTGGGTGAGGCCGCGATGGTCGATTTCCCGATCCACCAGAGCGCGCGGGATCACGCCAATCACTTGGCCGCCTGCTGCCAGAGCCGCGTCCGCCACCGCGCCCATCAGGCCCACGTTGCCGCCGCCGTAAACCAGCCCGATGCCCCGCCTGCCCAGTTGCCGGCCCACCTCGACGGCCGCCTCGCGATACACGGGCAGCCTGCCGAAGCTGGATCCGCAGAAAACGCAGATGCGCGGCAAAGCTACTTGATCCGCTCGTCCCGCTCCACCTTGCCGTCGCGGAGGTGGATGACGCGGTGCGCGTTCATGGCGATATCGTGCTCGTGCGTGACCAGCACGATGGTGTTGCCCTGCTGATGCAGCCGGGCGAACAGCGCCATGATCTCGTTCCCGGTAGCGGTATCGAGGTTTCCGGTGGGCTCGTCGGCCAGCAGGATCGACGGGTTATTCACCAGCGCCCGGGCCACCGCGACACGCTGCCGCTGGCCGCCCGAGAGCTCGTTCGGCTTGTGGTACATGCGCGGCTCCAGGTCCACCTGGATCAGCGCGTTCTTGGCCCGCTCGATGCGGGTGACCGAGGAAATCCCCGCGTAGATCAGCGGCAGCTCCACGTTATGCAGGGCGGTAGCTCGCGGCAGCAGGTTGAACGTCTGGAAGACGAATCCGATCTCCTTGTTGCGGATGCGCGCCAGCTCGTCGTCGTCCATGTCGCTGACCAGCCGCCCGTTGATGTAGTACAGACCTTTGCTGGGGGTGTCGAGGCAGCCGATCAGATTCATCAGCGTGGACTTGCCCGAGCCCGACGGCCCCATGATGGCCACGTATTCGCCCCGCTTGATCTCGATATCCACGCCCGAGACCGCATGGATCTCCTGATCGCCCATGATATAGGTCTTCCACAGGTCGTAGGTGCGAATGACGATTCCGGCGCGCTTCAGCTCTTCCCCGCGCTCGACTTGTTCTTGCAGTACTCCCGCCATGGCTGTATCGAGCTCCTAGTCCGTCTTGACCGGCGCCTTGACCGCGTTGTCCACCTTCACCTTGGCCTCGTTCCGCAGCGTGCGGATCACCTTGTAGCTGCCCGTGATGATCTCGTCGCCTTCCTTGAGGCCTTGCAGCACCTCGATGTCGGTGGCGCCCGTGATGCCCGTGTCCACCTTCCGATACTGGGCCTTCTCCCCCTGGATCACGAACACGCCCTGGATCTCTTCCTTCTTGGCCTTCTCAGCCACCGGGTCGGGCTTTTTCGCCGCCTGGACGGCCTGCTTTCCATTCTTCGGCTCGGGCTCCAGGTCGCCCTTCTGTCGCACGGTCAGCGACTGGATCGGTATGGTGAGGGCGCGCTGCCGGGTAGCGGTGGTGACCTTCGCCGTGCAGGAAAGCCCGGGCCGCAGGTCCTGGGACGGGTTATCGATGGCGATCACGACCTTGAAGTCCTTGGCCTCCTGGCTGGAGATGGCGCTCTGGGAAGCGGCCAGGCCGGTCGAGCGCAGGATGGCCGTGTTGCCGATCTCGGTTACGTGCCCTTTGAAGGTCTTGTTCGGGATCGCGTCGACGGTCACGTCGGCCGGCTGGCCCAGGGCCACGTTCACAATGTCCGTCTCATCCACCTTCACTTCGGCGGTGATCAGCGACATGTCGGCGATGGTCATGATGAGTGAGCCCGCCGAATTCTGGATGCCGGGGACCACGGTCTCGCCCACCCGCACCGGCAGGTTGGTCACCATGCCATCCAGCGGCGCGGTGGAGAGGGTCTTTTCCAGGACGTCCGCGACGCGGACCAGGTTGGCCCGGGCCAGCGCCACCCGGCGCTGGGCGGCGGCAAGCTGCGCGGCGGCCTGGTCGCGCATCGCCCTCGTCTGCGCATAGTGCGCCTGTGCCTCGCGGACCGCCGCGGCGTGCGAGTCGGAGTCCGTCCGCCGCGTGTCGAATTCCTGTTTGGCGATCAGTTTGTCCTTGAACAGCTCCTCCGCGCGCGCGTAGTTGAGCTTCGACTGCTCCAGATCCGCCTGCGTCCGCTCGATGGTGGCCTGCGCGTTCAGCAGGCTCTCATCGGCGGCTTTGAGCGACGATTCCGCCGCCGTGGCGTCGGCCTCGGCCGAGCTCACCGCCGCCTTCTGGGCGGTCACGTCCGCCTCCGGCTGCACCGATTCCGAGCGCGCCAGAAGCTGCCCTTTCCTTACGCGATCCCCTTCTTTTACTATGATGTCCGTGATCCGGGACGGTAACATCGCGTTGGAGCCGATGTTGACGTAATTCTTGGGCTTGATCTCGCCGGACGCCGTGACCAGCGCGGTCAGGTCCTGCCGAACCACCCGCCCGGTCTGCACTACCACGATGCCGCGCTGGCTATACCCCTTCCCCGCGAGAACCACCACGGTCAGCACCAGCAGCCCAATCACAATCAGCCAGATCTTCCATTTCCGCTTCAGCTTCACAGATTGCTCCCTCTTGGATCAGACGCCATCGGCGGGTGATTTGTTCACAGAATTCACGGGTTTCCCTCTACGTCTCGACGAAGAAACTGCCCATCTGGCGGAACTTCACGTACCGCTCCTCGATCAACTGCGTGGAGGAGAGTCCTGAAAGCTCCTGAAGAGACTGCCTTAAGACCTGTCGCACCTGCTCGGCTGCCAGGTCGGGATCGTGGTGAGCCCCGCCCGGTGGCTCCGGGATGATCGCGTCGATCAACCCCAGCTCGAGGAGGTCCTGGGCGGTCAGCCGCAGCGCCGACGCGGCTAGCGCGGCCTTCGACGAATCCCGGTAGATGATGGCCGCGCAGCTTTCCGGGCTGATGACGCTGTAGACGGCGTTCTCCAGCATGAAGACCCGGTTGCCGATCCCCAACGCCAGCGCGCCGCCGCTGCCGCCCTCCCCGATGCAGATCACCACCACCGGGCTCGCCAGCCGCGACATCTCGCGCAGATTGGTGGCAATCGCCTCGGCCTGCCCGCGCTCCTCGGCGTCGATGCCCGGATACGCGCCCGGGGTGTCGAGCAGGGTCACGATGGGCCGCTGGAACTTGGCGGCAAGCTGCATGATCCGCATGGCCTTGCGGTATCCCTCGGGCTTGACCATCCCGAAGTTCCGGTACAGCTTCTGCTTGGTGTCCCGCCCCTTTTGCTGCCCCACCACCATGATGGGCTGGCCCTCGAAAAACGCCATCCCGCAGACCACCGCGGGATCGTCGCCGAACCGCCGGTCGCCATGAATCTCCTGGAAATCCGTGAACAGGCGCTGGATGTAGTCGAGCGAGTGCGGCCGCTTGGGATGGCGGGCCAACTGCACCCGTTGCCAGCGGGGGTTCCCGAGCGCCGCGTCCGCCGCGGACCCCTGTCCCGCGTCCGCCGGCTGCTGGTTCTCGTCGGAGGCCATGTAACCTTTAATTATCCACGATTGGCTTGTGGCGTGTGGCCAGTGGCCTGTGGATCACAAGCCACGGCGCACCTGCTATCGCCCCACAGAGCGCCAGCCGCTGAATCGTCGCCGAATCCACAGGCCACACGCCACAAGCCACAAGCGGTCTTGCCTTACCTAGCCAGCTTCTCGATCGACTCCGGCCCGCAGATCCGCTCCACTTCCTGGTGGAACTCGCGGTCCGGCTTCACCTTCTGCGGAATGTCGAGAATCAGCGAGAAATCCCGCGGGCTTTCCAGGCGCAGCCTGACCGACGTCTCGCCGGGCTTCTTCGCGAAGAGCTCCCCCAACGCCCCGGCCGCATCGGCCTGCTTGCCCAGCGGCACGCGGATCGAGATCAGGCTGGGATACTGCACCCCGGCCACCGCCAGCGGCGTGAGGTCCTGGATCGAGATCTTGGGCGGCCCGCTCTCCTCCGGCAGGACCAGCCCCTTGACGAACACCGCCTGGTCCTCGATCAACTGATCCATCAGGCGCTCGTAGTTGGTGGTGAACAACACGGCGTCGATGCTGCCGCCGAGGTCCTCGAGCTGCATCGCGGCCCAGATCCGGCCTTCCTTGTTACGCCGGCGCTGGATGGAGGTCAGAATCCCGCAGAGCTGCACCTCCACCCCGCGCTCCAGGCCCTCCAGCGTGTCGGTGAAGTGCGAGGCCAGATCCTTGATCTTGGCCGTATACTGCTCGAGCGGATGGCCGGTGACGTAGAAGCCCAGCACTTCCTTCTCGCCCGCCAGTCTCTCCTGGCTGCTCCACTCCGGCACCGGACGCAGCGGCCGCTCCTCCGGCTCCTCGGCGACCATCTCGGCGAACAGGCCGGCTTGCCCGTTCTGGCGGTCGCGCCAGGCCCTCTGGCCGGACTCCATGGCGCCCTCCACGGCCGCGAAAAGCTGCGCCCGCGCCGGGGCGAGTGTATCCAGGGCCCCCGCCTTGACCAGGCTTTCGATCATCCGCCGGTTCACCGCGCCCAGGTCGATGCGCTCGCAGAAGTCGTACAGCGAGCGGAACCGGCCGCCCTCGCGCCGCGCCGCCAGGATCGATTCCACCCCCGACTGCCCCAGGCTCTTGATGGCCCCCAGTCCGAAGCGGATCGCTTCTCCATCCGGTGTGAAACTCCACTCGCTCGAATTGGCGTCCGGCGGCAGCACCCGAATCCCCATCTCGCGGCACTCCCCGATGTACTTCACGATCTTGGCCGTGTTGCCGGTCTCCGAGGTCAGCAGCGCGGCCATGAAATCGATCGGGTAGTTGGCCTTCAGGTAGGCCGTCAGGTAGGCCAGGTAGGCGTAAGCCGCCGAATGCGACTTGTTGAAACCGTACCCGGCGAACTGCTCCATCAGGTCGAACAGCTTCTCGATCTTCCGCCGCGGATGGCCCCGCTCGAGCGCCCCATGGATGAACCGCTCGCGCTGCCGGATCATCTCCTCGGGCTGCTTCTTCGACATCGCCCGCCGCAGCAGGTCCGCTTCCCCCAGCGAGTACCCGGCCAGGCGATTGGCGATCTGCATCACCTGCTCCTGGTACACGATGACGCCGTAGGTCTCCTCCAGGAGGTCCTTCAGCTCCAGGATCTCGTAGGTGATCTGCCGCCGCCCGTGCTTGCGCTCGATGAAGTCGTCCACCATCCCGCCCTGGATGGGGCCGGGCCGGTAGAGTGCGTTCAACGCGATCAGGTCCTCGATCCGGCTGGGCTGGTAGCGCCGCAGAATGTCCCGCATCCCGGACGACTCGAACTGGAAAATCCCGCTGGTGAACGCCCTGGTGAAGATCTCGTACGTCTTGGTGTCGTTCAGCGGGATCTCCTCCAGCGCCAGTTTCACCCCGCGGTGCTTCTCGATCAGCTCGACCGCGTCGTGAATCAGCGTCAGCGTGGTCAGCCCCAGGAAATCCATCTTGAGAAGCGAGAGCTTCTCCAGGCCGGACATGTCGTACTGGGTGACGATTTCGTCCTTGTTCGTGCGGTAGAGCGGCACGAGTTCCTTGAGCGGCTGCGGCGCGATCACTACCCCCGCTGCGTGCACTCCGGCGTTGCGCGCCATGCCTTCCAGCCGCCGCGCCACTTCCAGCACCTCGCCCACGCGCGGGTCCTTCTGGCTGGCCTGCGCGAACCCCGGCTCCATGCGGATGGCGTCCGCCAGCGAAATGTTCAGGACGTTCGGAACCATCTTGGTGATGCGGTCCACGTCGGCGAAGCTCATGTCCAGCACCCGGCCGACGTCCTTGATCGCCGCCCGCGCCCCCAGCGTGCCAATGGTGATGATCTGCGCCACCTGCTCCCGCCCGTACTTCTCGGTGACGTACCGGATCACTTCCCCCCGCCGCCGCGTGCAGAAGTCGATGTCGATATCCGGCAGGCTGACCCGTTCCGGGTTCAGGAAGCGTTCGAACAGCAGCCCGTACTCCAGCGGATCGATGTCCGTGATGCCCATGGCGTAGCTGACCAGGCTTCCGGCCGCCGACCCGCGTCCCGGCCCCACCGGAATTCCGCAGGACTTGGCGAAGCGGATGAAGTCCCAGACGATCAGGAAGTACCCCGAAAACTTCATCTGCTGGATCATGTGAATTTCCCGATCCAGCCGCTCGGCGTATTCCGCGGGGTGGTGTTTCAGCCGGCCGGCCGCGCTCAGCGCCTCGATCCGCACCCTCCGCCCCTCGTATCCCTGACGCGCGACATACTCGAAGTAGGAGTCGGTTGAGTGCTCCTCGGGCACCTCGAAGCGCGGGAACGGCTCCTTGACCCGCTCGAGCTGCACGCGGCAGCGCTGGGCGATCTCCCAGGTGCGGTCCAGCGCCTCCTCCAGTTCGCCGAACAGCGCCAGCATCTCCGCGCGCGGCTTCAGGTAGAAGTCCGGCGTGGGCCACCTCATCCGCGACGGGTCGCTCATGGTCTTGCCCGTCTGAATGCACAGCATGACTTCGTGCGAGCGCGCGTCCTCGCGGCGCAGGTAGTGGGAGTCGTTGGTGGCCACC
>Ga0187882_1004829_pt1 | contig 10785 bp, 6 predicted proteins | sample June2016WEW_19_1_3_FD_132991 | JGI IMG/M metagenome (GOLD analysis project Ga0187882, IMG submission 132991) | Peatland microbial communities from SPRUCE experiment site at the Marcell Experimental Forest, Minnesota, USA - June2016WEW_19_150 | ecosystem: Environmental > Terrestrial > Soil >...
CAGACCTATCTAAATTTAGGGCTGGTCAAGGAAGCTGAACAAAAACTGGCGAGTTTCAGGGAAAAGTATCCAAATGACGGCAAAGGAATGCTGCTGAGTGCCTGGCTTTCTATGAAACAGGGGAAGTTGAAAGAGGCGCTTGAGTTGACAAACAAGCGACTTGAGAGCGACCAGAGCGACGCGGTCGCCTGGCAGCTGCGGGGGCAGATAAACGGCATGATGACGGATTACGACCAGGCAATAATGGACCTCAAACAAAGCAAAACCTTGTCCGACTCAGCAGTAACTCGCATTGCGCTCGCAAAAATTTACCTTAAGGTGAAACGCACCGAAGACGCTACCATTGAACTTAAAAGCGTCGTCGAGGACCCGCAGGCCCCGGATGAAGCGAGGATAATGCTCGAACAAATCTACTTGCCCGCCGGACGGAAAGAGACCCTTGATGATTTCTATGCGCAAACTCTGAAACAATTGCCTGACAGCGTTTATTGGTATAAGCACGCTGGCGGATTTGCCGGCGGAATCGGTGATTTTGCCAAGGCAGAACAGTTATATGGTACCGCGCTTCAAAAAAGCATCGAACAGGGGCAGGCGGACGGTGACGCCCTTGGGGGATACCTGCGAGCGATTGTATCTGCCGGTAAAACTGATAAGCTGTTTGAAGAGGGCGGTAAATACATCGATGGAAACCTCGCTCCAATCGCATATTCAAGGATGGCAGAGGGCAAGATGAAACTCGGCGACCGTGCCACTGCGGTTCAATATTGCAGAAAAGCGGTTGATAAGGCGGGCGACAACGATACGTTAGCGGTACAAATGCTGCAGAGAACCTACGATCTGCTCGGAGAGCAGGAGACGGAACAATTGTGCAGACAAAAGCTCGAAGCACAGCCGGAATCGCTCTCGGCAAACATGGGCATGTACAACCTCTACCGTATCAAAGGCGATTACAGCAAGGCGCTGGAGTATCTTGATAAATGCTTTAAGACAACCACCCCCGACCAGCCACAATGGCTCAATTACAAAATACGAAAGGCAGAGGTGTTGGTACTGGCTTTCAGCAAAACTTCCGATAATAAATACCTTAAAGAGGCTACGGGGGTCTACGAAAGTCTGCTCGAAAAAATGCCGAATAATGCCAGTATCCTGAACAATATCGCGTACATACTTGCTGATAACAATCAGGACCTTGACAAGGCGCTCGAATATGCTAAGCAGGCTCATGATATGCAACCGGACAACCCGGAGTACCTTGATACTTACGCCATGGTGCTTTGTAAGAAAGGTAAGTATTCTGAGGCGGTGCAGTTCGAGCGAGCAGCAATACAGCAGTATGACATCGGACAGGCGTCACCACCGGTAGAGGTTTATGAGCATTTAGCACAAGCTCACGAACAGCTCGGTGAGGTGTCACAGGCGCGTGCGGCTTACCAGCAAGCGCTGGATATCGGCGGGGAAAAAACGCCGAAGCAGGTCAAAGAACGAATAAACGCTGCAATCGAGCGGCTCGGGAAAGACAAGGGCAATGAAAAAAAGGAGCAATAATACTAATGTTGCCCGACAGTTATCGGCGGTGGCCCGCCCCGAGGGGTTGATTATTGGGACCGACTAACATAATGGCAGAAGCAGGACAAAAACCGGTGATGGTTGAACCCAGGGTCATGGCCCCGAGACCGGCTATGGCTGCGCGCGGGGCCGCCAGCGGAATGACACCGCGAGAGATTGTCGCCGTACTGCGCCGGCACTGGCTTATGATTGCCTTGCTGACAATATTAGGCCTCGGCTGCGGCGGCGTGAGCTGGTATTTGTTTTCAAAATACGGGCCTAAGTACACGGCGCGAACTTTCATCAAGGTGCTTCCGCCTGTCGAGAAAGACCCCACCAGAATAGACTCCTCCACTGTCGGGCAAGATATCCTATATGGCTATCGCCTGTCGCTGGTTATGAGATTGACAAGCCAGGGTATGTTACAGCAGTTGATCGACAGAGACAAAGTCCAACAGACCAAATGGTTTAAGGAATTCGGCGATATAAAGGATGTCCGTATAAAAAAGGCCATCAAAAACTTGGACAAAAACCTTGATGCCACCGCACCAAAAGAAGGTGACTCAATTATCGTTTCGATGACCTGCGGCGACAAGGCAGAATCAGCGCTGATAGTCAACGAAATGGTCTCTCTGTTTGTCAACAGCCAGGGAGGAACAAAGCGAAAAGAAGTGGCGGAAAAATTAGCCCGCATCGACGACCAGCAGGTTCGCGTTCAACGGGATTTAGATCAGTCGGAACGCACGCTTGACGATATTCGGCGCAGATACGGGTTTACTGATCTTGAAGAGCACACGTTTCAATCAATAATCGAACAAAAACTCCAGAGCCTGGAAAACCAGGGGAACAATCTTGCACTGGACGTCAGCCAGACGCAAGCCAGTATCGAAACTCTTGCGCTACAAGCACAAGGACCTGTCCAGGTACAGGTGGAGCGGCAGGTGGAAACGGACGGGGTGATGCTTTCGTTGGCGCAGCAGCTGGCCTTCCAGGAATCGACGCTTGCAAGCACACTTGTGAGATTCGGCGAAGACCACCGGGCTGTCCGGCAACTCAGAGAGTATATCGATGCCATACAGCAGGAACGGTTCCGACGAAAGGCGATCATTGCCGAACAAACCAGGCAGGCAAACCTGAAAAACGCTCAGGATCAGCTTTCGACACTGCAGGGAAGACTCGCGTCGTATGAGCAGTTGCGCGAGGCAGCCGCAAAACAAAAAGAGGAAATGGACCTGGCGCGAATTCAGTTCGCAAAGGGAATAAAAATAAGAGATGAACGAAGAGAGGCGCTCGATTCGATTAAAGGGCAGGCTGAAAAACTTAAGATAATGTACGACGACCCTGAAACGCCGAAAGTCCAATTGACAGACCTCGCCCCCGAGCCGCTCGAAGCCAGTTTCCCGAAATTGCAGATTTTTGCCCCTGGCGGAATGTTCCTGGGGTTACTATTGGGTATAGGCCTTGCGTTTCTTATAGAACTGCTCAACGACCTCGTGCGGACACCGCGGGACGTGACAATGTACCTGCATATTCCGCTTTTGGGAATGATACCGGACGCCGATGAGGATGAACAGGTTGAAGGCATTGAACCGGCATTTATGGTACGTCAGGCGCCAAACAGCATCCTAAGCGAATCATACAGGCGAGTGAGAACAAATCTGAAGTTGTCGGAGCCAGGCGGAAAAGCCAGGACGATATTGATTACCAGCGGCGGCGCCAAAGATGGCAAGACCACCGCAGCGGTCAATATTGCGACAACGCTTGTCGCCGAGGGCAGGAAAATTTTGCTGATAGACGCCAATTTCCGGCGACCGCGTCTGCACACCATATTTGCGGCTGAGCAGGGCGGAACCCAGGCCGGCGCAGGATTGAGCAACCTGCTGGCGGGACAGTGCGATTTGCAGCAAACATTAAGACCCAGCGGTATGGAAGGACTCACTATAATCGAATCAGGGCCGATGCCGGCCAATCCCGCCGAAACACTGGGCAGCGAAGCAATGCAGCGTTTAATCGGCCAATTACGTGACAGTTATGATTACGTGGTAATTGACGGCCCGCCCGTACTGTTGGCAAGCGAAGCGAAAATACTGGCAAAATATGTCGATGGCACTATACTGGTTTTCAATGCGACTGCAACCAGACGAGGCACCGGCATAAGAACTTTAAGCGAGCTAAAACAGGTAAACGCCAATATACTCGGCTGCGTGCTGTTGAGAGTAAGAATATTAAAGGGCGGTTACTTCAAGGAGACGTTCCGCTCGTATCGGGAATATCAGGCACTCGAACCGGCAAAGGCATAACGCATTACTCGATAATTGTAACAGTAATCGAGCATCGAAAATTGAGTACCGAAGGATTTTTGAATGGACAAGTTTCTGGTTACCGGCGGAGCTGGGTTCATCGGCTCAAATATCTGTACCAAACTCATCTCGCAGGTCTGTTTTGTCAGGGTGATTGACAATCTGCTTACGGGCAAAAAATGTAACCTCGCAGCCATTTCGAACAAAATAGAATTCATCGAAGCGGATATGGGCAATCCGGATGCCGCGCAGGCCGCGATGAAAGGAATTGACGTGGTTTTGCATCAGGGGGCCTTGCCCTCGGTGCCTCGCAGTGTTGACGACCCGGCCGCCACACACAAACACTGCGTAGATGCGACTTTCACGCTGTTATTGGCAGCGAGAGACGCAAAAGTGAAGCGTTTTGTTTACGCCGCCAGTTCCTCGGCCTACGGCGACACGCCGACTTTGCCGAAAGTTGAATCGATGCCCGTTAACCCGCTTTCGCCTTATGCGGCGGCGAAACTAATGGGCGAATACTATTGTTCCGTTTTCTACAAGGTTTTTGGCCTCGAGACAATTTCGCTTCGATATTTCAACGTCTTTGGCCCGCACCAGGACCCGACGAGCCAGTATGCCGCGGCGATACCGGCGTTCGTAACCTCAATCCTCAAAGACAAACCGCCTACCGTTTACGGCGATGGGGAACAAAGCAGGGATTTCACATACGTCGATAACGTCGTCGAGGCGAACCTGCTTGCTGCCAGGGCAAAGCAAACTAAAGGCGAAGTCGCCAACATCGCCTGCGGAGAAGCGGTAACTGTGAACGCAATCATCGATACGATAAACAATATCGTCGGCAAATCGATAAAGCCGATGTATGCCCCATCCCGTCCCGGCGACGTCAAGCACTCGCTCGCCGACATCACCGTCGCAAAAAAACTCCTCGGCTTCAAACCGGTAGTTCTATTCAAAGACGGATTGAAAAAAGCTATCGAATGGTACCGAGTTAACCTGGTATAAAGATTGATAATTGATTATCAGTCGCTTTGCTTACTAAGTCGTTCCGCGTCTTTAATCAATTCCTGCCTGTTGACCTCTTTTTGAGGCTGCAAGTCAAATGACCACTCATAGGAATCGACTATCCTGCCCGGATAAATAACCTGAACCGCGAAATCAAAGGGGGAAAGGTCGTACCACGGCACCTGTAGCTTGCGATGCGTCTGGAGTGTTTCGCAGCCCTGTTTGCGGATTGTTATGTTATAGTCGCCATACCAGTTGAACGAGGCGGTTACCGGCGAGACGCCTATCTCTTCGTCGTTCAGGAAAACTTGTGCGCCGGCCGGATTCGTGTTGATGGTCAGCTTACGCTCAACGCAGCCGGCCGCACCGACCACCAGAACACAAAACAACAGCAGCAATTTGTTTATTCTCATACTCAGCCACATTATAAGCCGAAACATCAGACGAGAAAAGCCCAAACTGTTCGAATGTTCAAGGTCCTATAAGCATGGGTCTTGGCAATCGTTAAGATTGACCTCCGACAAAATCGGGGGTATTTTGTATTCAGGATAGCCGGCGAATTGGGCGATTAAATAGGAGAGGGCTTGTAGCATATTGGCTACCCGCTCTGCGCTATGATAGGAACTGCGATATTCAAACTCGGTGAAGAGGTGGGCAACGTCGGACAATTCGGCAGATTTGTCTGGCGCTCTACCGTAACCAGCATGCAAAGTATCGCCAAAAGCGACACCTATCCGCTGATATGGGCGCAGATGCTGCTGATAGGCGTTTACAGCGTTCCTGTAATTATGATAACAGGCGCGTTCGTTGGTATGACGCTGGCAATTCAGGCCTACGACCAGTTGGCAGGAATGGGGCTGGAAGAGCACCTCGGCGTGCTGATAAATATCTCGGTCGTTAAAGAGCTTGGGCCTGTTTTGGCGGCGGTTATGCTGGCGGGCCGAGTAGGCGGAGCGCTGACCGCGGAATTAGGCACGATGAACGTAACCGAACAGATAGACGCCATCGAAAGTATGGGCACCGACCCCGTAAAATATCTGGTGGCGCCGCGCGTGCTGGCCTGCCTGCTGCTGACGCCGGCTCTTATCATTTACGCAGACCTGCTTGGTATCATCGGCGGCTGGTTCGTAAGCGTTATTCACCTCCATATCAACGCAAGGGCGTATTGGAGTTTCAGCGCATCCGGCGTCGAGCTGTGGGACGTCGCCTGCGGCGTAATCAAGGGGTTCTTCTTCGGCGGTGCGCTGGCAGTCATTAGCTGTTACAAGGGCTTCAACTGCAAAGAAGGAGCCAGGGGCGTAGGACAGGCCTGCACAGATGCGTTTGTAATGAGTTTTATCTCCATACTCGCCCTCGATTTCGTTATGGTAGTGATTTTCAAGGCGCTTTACAGCACCTTCTGGCCTATCCGAAGCCTGGTTTGATAAACGGCCCGTATATAATGATAATGAACACTGAACAACAAACAATGAACAATGAACAACGGAGCGTCAAACCGGACGACGAGCTGATTGTCCTGAAAAACCTCACCAAGAGGTTCGGCAATAACGTCGTCCTGGATGATATTTCGCTGGCAATAGAAAAAGGTAAAACCACCGTTGTAATCGGCCCCAGCGGCTGCGGAAAAAGCGTCCTGCTCAAACATATGATAGTCCTGATGCGGCCCAATTCGGGCGAGGTTTACTTCAAACGCCAGCGAATAGACAATCTCGACGACTCATTGCTGGCCAGCGTGCGGGCGCATTTCGGGTACTTGTTTCAGGCGGGGGCCCTCTTCGACAGCTTAAGCGTGGCCGAGAATATAATGTTCCCCGTCAGGCAACACTGCCAGATATCCCGTTTCAGCGCAGTCGAAGAGCTTGTGCGAAACAAACTTAAAATGGTCGGACTCGACGGGCTTCAGCACTTTTTCCCCGCCAACCTTTCGGGCGGCCAGCGAAAACGCGTTGCCCTGGCAAGGGCCATAGCTCTTGACCCGGAGGTGATATTGTATGATGAGCCGACGACCGGGCTTGACCCAATCCGGTCGGACACAATAAACGAGCTGATTTTGAAGCTCAAGGGGGAACTTGGCGTGACCGGCGTGGCGGTAACGCACGATATGAAAAGCGCCTACAAAATCGCCGACCGCATCGTGATGCTCCACAACGGCAAAATCATCGCCGACGGCAACGCCGATTACATCCGCAACCATCCTGACCCCATAGTTCAGCAATTCATCAAGGGCGAAATCAGCAAAAAGGAGCTTGAGCAGCTTCGCAAAGCGAGCGCCAGCTCTACCGTCCGCCTGCCCTGCGATGTGGAAGACTAAACACAAACCATTGATTATTTGCGATTGATTATCGATAATCAGTATTGTGAGCCGACAGACAACTAATAATCAATCAACTATAATCGACCATCAATGGGATGACTTGGCCCGCATTGTCAAAGGAGCGGTATTCACAGATATTCTGCATCGTGCCGCATATAGCAGCGACGCCAGTATTTATCAGATTGTGCCGGCGTGCGTAGTCTGCCCGCGTGACGCCCAGGACATCGCCGCGGTCGTCAAATACGCCAAAGATAAACAAATCTCCGTCGCCGCACGCGGGGCCGGCAGCGGCGTGGCAGGCGAATCCCTAACCAGCGGAATCCTGCTCGATGTAACCCGTTACATGAACAGCATTATCAGTATTGAAAATGGGGGTGAGCTGGTAATCTGCGAGCCGGGTGTTGTCCTCGATGAATTAAATAACTACCTCGCGCAATTCGGCAGGAAAATCGGGCCTGACCCATCGACATCCAACCGGGCGGTCATAGGCGGGTGCGTTGCCAACAACGCGACAGGGGCGCACTCGCTGCAATTCGGCTATACAGGCGATTATGTCGAAAAAGTCGAGGCGATCCTCGCGGATGGCTCAATAGTCGAGCTGGCAAACAATTATCAGCCAAAAACCATGAGTGACAGCCGCATTGATGAGATTGCCAAACAATGTATCTCACTGCTGGCGGGCAAAAAGGACGTAATCGCAAACGCGCTTCCCGCCACTAAGCGCAACCGCAGCGGATACAACATCGCGGGGGCATATCGCGACGGGAAGGTAAATCTCGCCCGGCTGATGGGCGGTTCGGAGGGAACACTCGCGATATTCACCAAAATCACGCTTCGCACGGTGCCTTTGCCAAAGGCCAAAGGACTGCTGCAATTAGAATTCGACTCTTTGGACAAAATGGCCAAGGCGGTTCCGATTATAGTATCGACCGGCGCTTCCGCCTGCGAATTGATGGACAATTACCTGATTGCGATGGCGATTGAACATCTGCCCGCGTATCGAGACGTCCTTCCCGCAAATGCGACCGCCGCACTGCTCGTTGAGCACGTCGGCGAAACACCCGAACAGGTGAGGTCTAAAATTAAAACTACGGACTCCGCCATCGCCAATCTCGCAGGCAATCGAACAATTGTCTTCGATGAGCAGACGCAGAAGCGGATTTGGAAGGCGCGTAAGGACGCCGTCCCCCTGCTGGACAGGCGTAAAGGCAGACAAAGACCTGTGCCGTTTATCGAGGATGTGTCGGTCGAAAACGACAAACTGGCGGAGTATATCGCCGGCCTCCAAAAAATCGGCCAAAAATACAATATCGCGATGAGCTATTATGGCCACGCTGGTGACGGCGAACTGCATATCAGGCCATACCTCGATTTGGGCGAGAAGGGCGACGTGGATAAAATGACGCAAATCGCCAATGAGGTCTTCGCTCTCGCCTGGTCGCTTGGCGGGACCGTCAGCGGCGAGCACGCCGTCGGATTAGTCCGCGCGGCGTTTCTGCGAAAACAATACGGCGACGAATTTTATAACCTGCTTTGCGGAATCAAAAATATTCTCGACCCCGCCGGCCTGCTCAATCCCGGAAAAATAATCAACGACAACCCCAACGTGATGGTCGAAAACTTAAAAGCCCGGCACCGAGTGAATAAAACATTCACGGAATCGGGCGTCATTTTCGCGGATGACGAAATCGCCCTTGAGCTTGGGCAATGCAGCGGCTGCGGAGTATGCCGAAGCAGAGAGGAACAATTCAGGATGTGTCCTCTGTTCCGGGCAACGGGAGATGAGCTGGCGAGTTCCCGTGCTAAAATGAACGTGCTGCGCTTCTGGTCAAGCGGGCGACTTAGAGAAGGGGATTTCGACTCCCCGGAATTCCGCCAGTTCCTCGATTTGTGCATCAACTGCAAGGCCTGCTCGATTGAATGCCCCTCAGGCGTTGATGTCTCCAAGATTATAGCGGCTGCCCGTGCCGAATATGCCCGCCGAAAAGGATTGCGTCTAACCGAACGGCTCCTGGGCCATAACCGATACATGAGTAAACTGGCAAGCACCTTCGCCCCAATATCAAATTTTATAATGCGCTTACCGATAACCAGGCGGCTTCTCGAAAAAACAATAGGACTTGACAGCAGACGCAGAATGCCCAAATTCGCATTCGGATCATTTTCCCTTGCCGGCCGGCTGTATCTCGAAACCTTCAGGCCAAGCGAAATGCCCATTGATAAAGTCGCGTACTTTTTGGATACATACGTCAATTATAATGACCATGAGCTTGGCTATGCGGTTATAGACGTCCTGCGACACAATGCCATCGAGGTGATAATCCCCAGGCAAAGACCCGCGCCGCTGCCCGCGATTGTTTATGGCGACGTTAAAACCGCGAAAAAGTATTTGTCTTACAGTGTCAAATACCTCGCGGCGGCCGTCAAAGACGGGTACAAAATTATCTGCTCCGAACCGAGCGCGGCAATGTGCCTCAAACAGGAGCTTCGGCATTATGTTGACAGCGTGGACGCAAAAATAGTTTCCGAAAATACCTATGAACTGATGGAATACCTCCGCGAGCTGCTGCGACAGGGCAAATTAAACAATCCCAAAAGAACGCTCCTCCAGGAATACGTCTATCACACACCCTGCCATTTGTTCGCGATGGGGGCGTACGGGGCAAGTATCGAACTATTGCAAAAATTATGCAATATACAGGTGTCCGACCTCAACGCTGGCTGCTGCGGCCTGGCGGGGACATTCGGAATGCAGAAGAAAAATTACGAGCTGTCGGAGCAAATCGCAAAATCGCTCAAAGAGACGCTCAATAATACTTCCGCGCAATGCGTCCTCACCGAGTGCGCCGCCTGCGGTATGCAAATCGAACATATATCTGGTAAACGCACGATTCACCCCATAAAAGTCCTGGCAAAGGCATACGGACTGATGCGTGAACATAGGGGACGATAACATGGAAAGTAAAAGGCGAATGGTTGATAAACAAACAAGAAGAGATGTTTTGAAACTGGCGGGAATGGGAGTGCTCGCGGCGGGGCTGAAACCGGAAACGGCAGTCGCGGCAGAAACTGAGGCGAAACCATCTTCAAAAGCAAAGTTTAATCTGGGGATTGCCTCTTATACGTTCAGAAAATTCTCCACTGAGCAAACCCTCGCGATGACCAAACGGCTGGGCCTTAAATATATCAGCTTCAAGGATTTCCACATGCCTTTAAACAGCACCCCTGAGCAGATTCAAAATACCGTCGCGAAGGTTAAAGAGGCGGGGATTACCCTTTACGCGTGCGGCGTCATTTATATGAAGACCGAGGCCGATATCCAGCAGGCGTTCGATTACGCCAGGGCCGCAGGAGTAAAACTGATTGTCGGCATGCCCAATTACGAACTGCTGGGCTTAGTCGAAAATAAAGCAAAAGAATACGACATCAAAGTAGCGATTCACAATCACGGACCTGATAACAAATTATTCCCCTCGCCGGCAAGCGTTTATGAAAAGGTAAAAGACCTCGACAAGCGAATCGGCCTTTGTATTGATGTGGGCCACACGCAGCGGTCAGGCATCGACCCGTCGGAAGCGGTGGAGAAATTCGCCGACCGGCTTCTCGATATTCACATAAAAGACG
>Ga0187882_1004831_pt1 | contig 10784 bp, 6 predicted proteins | sample June2016WEW_19_1_3_FD_132991 | JGI IMG/M metagenome (GOLD analysis project Ga0187882, IMG submission 132991) | Peatland microbial communities from SPRUCE experiment site at the Marcell Experimental Forest, Minnesota, USA - June2016WEW_19_150 | ecosystem: Environmental > Terrestrial > Soil >...
GACTGAACCAGTATGTCCCTTTGTGGCTGTCGAAGTATTCCCTGTAGGTGTCCTTCGACCCGAGAAGCAATGTGATGCAGTCGTGTCCCCTCGGCACGACAATCGGAATTTTGGCAGACAAACCAATTAACCCGTTGCTGCAAAGCCCATAACCCAGAAGCGAAGCATCGTAGGGCCTGTCCTGGGTATCGCTCGTCGTATCGAGTGCTTTTTGAACCTCCCGGCGCAATTTCTCCGGCTCATTGTGCAGCCCCTGCTTCATCACGACCACGTCAACGGTGTTCGGCGACCGGGCCGCGCAATAATACGCCTCTTTCTGCATCGCTTTGCATACGATAAATTGCAGCCGCATTCGCGGCAGATTACCATAAAGACATGAAAATATAAAGATTTGCGTTTGGGTGTCTTAGCAACCTTTTTATTCCAAGTCGAACAGCGTATTATCGACCGGCTCGAACCAGCCAATGTTCATTTTCGCCGAATCAGCGTCATATCCGGCCTGACCCTGCATATTTGCCATCGGTTTTGCCTCGACATGTCCGTCCGCCCAGCCGACATTCGCAGAACCATAGTGCCTGAAATGAATCGAAGGCGACGGATAACCTAATGCCCCACCGCCAACATCCGGCTTGCCATCGACTACGTAGTATGGTGACTCCGCAAAGGAATATTCAACAATGAGGGACTGGCTTTGCTCCCAAAACGCCGTATCCGCGAACATTAACGTCTCGGCAGTTCTCTTCACTTCCACCGCATTTGTCGTTTTGGCATATGAGTTTTTCAACGCGGTATATGTTGTAATTCCACTGCACCAAAGCCGGCTGCCAAGATATTGCATATTGTATCCGTAGCCGCCGCAGCCCCGCTCAAAGTTTATCATCCCATCCTGGCTTTTCGAGAACTCAACTCTTTCGGGGCATTTCTTGACCTTGCCATCTGCAAGATAACCAACTAAAGGCCCTTTCAAGGGGTCAAACGGCATATCGCCCGCGATGCGTCTGCCATGCCAGCGATGATACCCTCCCTGCAACGGCATAAGTCCATCTGTTACCAAAAAATCGTCAGCCGCCGGGACATAATATCCATCGTGGTCATTTGAGTATCCGATGTTTGCCAAAACAAGCTGGCGCAGGTTCGACCTGCACACAATCGCCCTGGCTCTCGACCTTGCCGTATTCATAGCGGGCATTGTTACCGCCATAACCACCGACACCGTCGAGATGACAACCATTACCTCTACCAAGCTGAATCCACACCTTTTCATCACAGAACGCGTAGGTTGCGTATTTCGTCCAACGGTTGCGCAACTCGTTTCCGAAGCGGGCTCGTCGCTTCGCTCCGTGTCGTCTCTCGTTTTACGTTGAACGTAACCGATACGAGCCGCGCAACCGCAACCTGACGACGCAACCTTCAACCACATATCAGTTTCCCCGCCACAGTTCGACCTCCCCCCAGTCATTAGCGAACGCCGCAAAGTCCTTAAAATCAACAAACAAATCCTTTGGCTTAGCCATATCGCAACGTGGCAAATAATTATCATCCCCAAAATGACTCAACCAGCACTGTGCAAAAATTGCCAAATCCTTATAATCAACAACGCCATCTAAGTTAATATCTCCACTATATTTCTGTGAATGAAGTACTCCTATCGCCTCCAAATCAAATCCACCCGAACCGTGAGTTACCCATGCGTCATATATGGGATGATTATCGGAATAACCATAATGAGTTGCCTCATCATAAAAATCTCCACTTCCAGGTATATCTACTATCCGAACATAGTTAATGTTATTGAGATTAACATCTCCACTTAAAACCAATGGCTCATTCTCAAGCTCGCTCAAATCAAAAGGCGTTCCTGTAAACGAATCATTATCATCCCCGATCCAGTTCGGATGTTTGCCAGCGAGATTGTAAATGTTCGTAATATCAATCGTCCCGAAAGCCCCGACACGTGACGCGGTCAGTGACACCGACGGAAATCTTACGAAATCCGTCCCATTCGATGAAACCTCTACGTATCCGAGGTCGCAGAAATAACCATTGTCCAAATATCTAAAACCATTTTCAAAAACAACGAAGTCATAGCCGTTCTGGTCGCGGATTGTTTCGGAAAATGAAAGTGTAATTCGTCCCGGCTGTGCGCCAGCATTGATATCCGCCTGGGTTAAATCGCCCAAACTCACTATGTCGTAACTAATAAATTCGTCATAAATATCTGCACCGCCTGAGTATATATGGCTGTAACTTGGACCCAATGCCATAGTTGGAATATTAAAATCAATAGGGTCAACGCCCGGTGCTGGCTCAAAACTAACAACTACAGTTGCCCAACCGCGAAATATCGGATTTATCACTGCGTTCGTGGTCCATGGAGTGGAAGGTGTTCCATCGGGTCCAACATAGGAATTTATACCTCGTTCCGTATAAGGTCCGCCAATCGCAGTGAAAAAAGGCACTAAAATCACAATTGTAACTAACACAATCATCTTTAGGTGTGGTCTCATTTTAAAATCTCCTTATCTTTTTTTAGTATTTCCGTTAATAATTTGTTTTTTCCTCATGGTTAATCTTTGCCCAACCAATTCAATTACTTCTCCATTGCTCGATTTTGCGCCAGCTCTTGGCAAATTCTGCAAAATCCTTGAAATTTACAATTAAATCCTTCGGCTTGGCCAAATCGCAACGAGACAGGTAATTATCCTGCCCGAAGTGACTCAGCCAGCACTGCGCAAAAATTTCCAAATCTTCATAGTCAACCACGCCATCCAAATTAATGTCCCCGCCATATTGCTGCGGCTGGAGCACACCTATTGCCTCCAAATCGAACCCGCCCGAGCCATAAGTAGGCCAGGGGTCATATATCGGGTGGTTGGCATCATAATAACCCCAGTTGGGCCAAGTGCACGGGTCAATAAGTTTACGCGCGTTGTCGTAAAAATTGCCGCTGCCGGGAATATCCACTATTCGCACATACGAAATATTGTTCAAGTCAACGAGGCCGGCTACGACGTTCGGCTCATTGGTGATTTCACTCAAATCAAAGGGCGTGCCCGTGAACTCATCTCCGCTGTTCGGATGTTTGCCGCCAAGGTTGTAAACATTTGTAATATCAACCATCCCATAAGCCCCGACACGCGATGCAGTCAGCGACACCGACGGGAACCTCGCAAAATGCGTGCCGTCGGACGATACCTCGACGTATCCAAGGTCACAGAAATACTGGTTCTCCTCAACGTAAAAACCATTTTCAAAAACCACAAAGTCATACCCGTTCTGGTCGCGGATTGTCTCGGTGAACGACAAAGTGATTTGTCCGGGCGGTACGCCGGCATTGATATCATCCTGAGAAAGGTCGCCCAAACTTACTGTGTAAACCTCATCGGTGTCGCTCATACTTTGCCCAAGTGCCTTTGTTGGGTCTCTCCACCAGAGCTGCATATATTGAGGCGTCGGGTCATAACTCACCACGTTATCCGCCCAGCCGCGGAATATCGGGTTTATCCACCCGTTGGGGTCCCATGGCGTTGTCGCCTTGTGGTTCGGCCCGATATACGAGCAAATACCCTTTTCTCTGTATGGTCCACCCTTCACTACGGCTCCCAAAAAACAAACAATCAACAATACTGTCCACGTAACAGTTCTTTTCATCATCCCTTATCGCCTCCGAAGCCCGCGGCGCAGTTGTTGTTTACCTGCACCGTCCCGCCGAATTTTTCGTCAGCTTTTCCTTCTCCTTAGACCAATCATCCCTGCGAATGTTAACAGCACCAACGACGCTGGCTCAGGAATCACGGTATCAATCACAAAATACCCCGGCGTGTTCATACCGTACGCCCCGTTGTCGCTCGAACTCAAATTAAACTCCACGCTTTTCACCACTCCCAGCGAAGCCAGATTTACATATTCCCATTCGTTGACGATGTCGGTCCCGTCGGCCAGGTAAAAATTAACCGTTCCTGTTACCGCGCCGGTCGCGTCTTTGCCTGTCATCGTCAGCAAAAACCAGTCGCTATCGCCGAACTTTTTCGCTCCAAACAGGCCGCCATACAGCATCGTGTAATAAGCATAGTTGTTGTTCGTAACATAAAGCCCGCTCACAATCATCGGCTCATCCAGAACCATCGTTGGCGGCGTAATCCAGCCAATGTAACCTACGGCGTAAGTTGCGCTGCCGCCCTGCCCGCCGCCGGTTATCGCGTTATACTGCCCCGCCCAGCCCTGCGTCGTGGTATCGGTAATATTCGAATAGGCGAAGCCGTCCCACGAGCCGTACATCGTGTCGTAGTTATTAGTGAACCACGCGCTGCCGCTGGTAAATCCGCCCGAACCGTCTGAGCCGTTCCAGTAAGAACCCTTCTCCAAAGCCAAATCTTCAAAATCAGTTATTTGTTGTGCCTTAACCACACCACAAACTCCCAACAACAATAGTACCACTAAACCTCTCATCACCCTCGACGAAGCCATTTTCCCTTCTCCAAAACTTTAACAAACTCTCTGGTTCCTGTTATCCCTCTCCGTCACATCGAACACCGGCAACTTCTGCTGCCTTTACACCTCCTTTCACGCGCCAATTCCAAAAATGCGCAAAATAAAAAGCCGTCGTCCCGCGAAAGGAACGACGGCCTATCATTTCTTATTTCAGATTTCCTATTTTCTATTTGTGACAGCATCGGCCGGTTTGTGCGACGACGCTGCCACTGATTAAATAGAAAATAAAAAATAATAAATAGAAAACTTTCAGGGGTTCCATTCCGCGAGAACACCATTAACCACTTAATTCATCACAGGCAGGTTTTCTGACTCGCGCCTTACCTCAAGGCCCCTTCCCACACCGCGCCAATCTCTTCTCTATTAGCGCGAAACAGTGGATACTTGCCTTTCGGACTTCCGATTCATCATCGGAACAGACGCTTACAGCCGCGGGTCGGTCTCGGCTTTCAACCGAGTTCCCATTTGATTATCCCAAGGATTTCGCCTTGAGACCCGTGATTACCATATTTCTTTTCCAAAGAGCGATTACAACTCTCTTCTACCGCCCAATTACAAAACCTGCAACAAAAAAATAAGATTTTTTTCGCAATTATGCTTAAACTTACATTGTCACATCACGATTATTTAAGCCACTCATCCGCCAATACCGCCAAATCCTGTAAATCCAGCCGGCAACCGTGGTTCACCGCCTTGAATACTGCTATAGATAACTGAGACACTATTACGGAAATAAGGTCGGACAAAAAGAAAAGGGCTGCAGGAACCCGCCTTTCAGCCCTTTAGTTTAAGAAAGTCTCTATAAACTTAGAAAGCGGTGCCTGCGAGCCACCATTTCACAAACTCACCCAAATCGGCCCAATTAACTTGGCCGTCGCAGGTAAGGTCGGCTCCGCAGCACATACCGCAGTTGGTATCCAACCACTGCGAGGCAAATATAGCGAAGTCCAAAAAGTTTACAGTACCATCGTGGTTAATATCGCTGCGCAGGAACTCATAAGCGCCCATATCTACGATAGGTGGCGTGCCATTGCCAGTATCGGTTGTGCACAGATCGTCTATGAATCGCGGGAAACCATCGAGGTCTAATGGCGTCCGCTCTGTTGTGTTACCGTCATTGTCAAGGTCGGCATAGTCAGGCGGCACGGAATTATTATCGCCGGCGTCGATGCAGGGCGAACCGGACAGAAGCCTGTAGTTGCCGTCAATCCATATAGCATTCGGGTCATTTGGCTCAACATACATATTTGGGTCGTTAGCATCGCCCCAGTAGCCATACCTGACAAAACATGGGTCTGCATCTATATTGCCCGGACCCCACTGTGAGTTACCGTATACACCTTCCTGACCGCCTTTGACATCACTGTAATTGACGTCTGTTGTTCCATAGCCATAGTACTCTGACTCTAAAAGAGCTATTTCGTTCCCATCGAAGGCCGTATCATTATAGAGGATACAGTTAGCAATTTGGGTTAATGGCATATACCTGGTGCCGGCGCATATCCCGCCTCCGTAACCTTCCTCCGCCGAATTTCCACTGAATGTGCAATTGGTTACCTCGCTATAGCCGTCGTTGCACATACCGCCGCCTAAACCACCACCATTACCGCCACTGGCACCATTCCCGCTGCGTGCCGAGTTCCCAGTGAAAATGCAGTTTGTAATTATTGCATTGCCTTCGTTATACATCCCGCCGCCAGAACCGCCTAAGCACTGACCGTAGTAGATTCCCCCACCGTACGCTATGTTTCCAACAAACTTACAGTTAGTAATTATCACATTACCGCCGTAGTAGGTGTACATCCCACCGCCGGAACCGCCGTTGGTGATATTCCTCCAGCGTGCCGAGTTTCCGCTAAAAGTGCAGTTGGTTACCATCGGGCTGCCGCCCTTGTTATACATCCCGCCACCGCTACCAATGCCGTATGGATAGAAGCCGATTGCTGAGTTTTCACTGAACGTGCAGTTGGTTACCACCGGGCTGCTATAGTAGTTGAACATCCCGCCCCCGCCGCCGCCGTGGGCATTTTGGCCGGTATAATCAATCCAGCCGAATGCTGCGTTTCCGCTGAATGTGCAATTGGTTACTATCGGGCCGCCGCCCTCGTTATACATCCCACCGCCGCCACCATAGCCGCCACCATTGTCTGCCGAGTTTCCGCTGAATGTGCAGTTGGTAATAGTCGGGCTGCCGCTGTTGTTGTACATCCCGCCACCAAGGGAATAGGTATAGGTAATGTAGCTGATGTCAGAGGCGTTGCCGCCGGTAATTGTAAAACCATTCAGCACAGCCGTTCTATCGGTGTTGCTGCCGGTTACAACGTGATAGCTGTTTTCAGCTCTGCAGGGGTCATTAAGTAAATCGCAGGGGTCAACGTTTTGACGGTCATTGCCTTTAAGGTCGCCGCTGAGAATGGTTTTATATGTATCAGGGTTGCGGCTTTGCCAATCTCCTCCGCCGGGTGGAAATCCACCGTAAATAGCAACCTTGTTAATCAGGTTAAACGTCGCAGTACGGTCACCGCTGCCATTGGGCTCAGCCGAACTTCTATCCGGCTTATATGTTCCTTCAGCCACCCAGATTTCCGTACAACCGGCAGGGGGTATATCCCACAGAGCGTCCTGCAGGTATTTGTAGGCATTTACCCACGAAGTGCCGTCGTTGCTGCCAGTAGCATTTTCGTCAACATAAATTACAGGTATGTACCAGCAGCAAACAGTGGTGTTTTTACGAGCCGCGCCATAGAGGACGCCACTGCTTCTTATCTCGCATTCGTTTGTTGTAATTCCCGGCTTAGCACACGGCTTTACATTGACCTTCAGCGTAACAAAACCTGATTCACCCGGTGACAGAGTTCCAATATTCCAGACAACCGTATTAGAATCAGGCTGAACACAATTGGGACCCGAAGCCGAGTTAAAATCCACCTCATTCGGCAGGTTATCTATAATATTCACGTCGTTCATAACAGGCATATTTGGCCCGGCAGGATAATTGTAATCAATCGTGTAATTTATCTCACGACCGGGACCTACACAATCACCAGTGTTGACATCATCAGCCTTTGTAATAAAAATTGGCCCCCGTTCAGTCGTCATTTCCAGGGTCAACAGAGCCCACTCAGCAGACAGCTCACCCCAGCCCATAATGTCGGCAGGCCAGGAACCGTCTGGTTGCTGGGCATTTACGAGCGCATCAGCAAAATCAGCGTACCAGTCCCTCTGGATACCACTGACCATTATAGTGTTGATATTGCTGTACCACAGACCATTGGCAGCGCAGTACATTGCCTGGTAGCTGGGAGTGCTACCATAGGCCGGATTGCCCCAGCCGTGGTCTTGAAAAGATGAGTCATCCCAATTACGCCCGATGTATGCCAAAGCCCTTTGAAAGTTTGGGTCATTCGGGCCTATCCCCACAAAAGTCATTTGAAAAATAAGATTCCCCGTCTTGAGGATATTATCCGCCCCGTCACCCCCAGAATTGTACCCGGAGCCACCATCATTAGAACCTCCGTTCGTTTGAATATTCTTTATCCAAATTTTCAATTCATTTTTCATAAACTGTGGAATGGTACAGTTAAAGCCATACTGCGGTGACGCTGCATAACCCAATCCTTCAACCGCATAGCCGGAATTTGAGTTGTCTGCACCACAGGAGCCATTATTGCAATAGCTATATGTCCAGCCGCCTTCTCCGCTGCCGCTATCGCACTGCCCGAAGGCCATAAAATCAACCATATCTTGCAAAACTTTTTTGTAGGTCCAGCCATTTACAGGCGAGCCGGGTGAATTAACCACCATATTCGGGGCTCGGCTGGCCGCGATGGCCATCATTGCAATACCCGTCTCGTATGTTGAATCACCAGCAATACATACCCCCTTACCATCCCCACTGATATTGGGATCACCAGCCGGCTGAGGGGAAATACCTATGATACTCATCTGGCTGAACAGATATGCGAATCCTTTTACTACGTTCGGCTCATAGGGATAGCAGGGGTCGAATGGTGAGTATCCCGATTCGTATGCTCGTTCCTCCAGTTTAAGTAAGGCGAGGCCAGTGCTCGCAGCGGGGAAATCCCCATCTTCCGAATAACCATGCCAATATCCTGTTGGATCTTGTTGAGTCACAAGCCAGGCGATACCATTATTGATTGCCGCGTTAATTTGGGCTTGCGTTGCGGCCATTGCAGCAACGTTGGCAAGTAAAATTGTTGATAAAATCAGGATTGCTTTTTTTGCAGACATTTTTGCTCCTCCTCGATTAAGCGTGTTAGTGTGTTAAAAAGTGCGTTTTTACGTCGAAAACAGGTTCCCTTCATAAAACCGATAACGAATACAACAACGTCTATTATATTATAAGAGTCCGCAAATGCGCAAAAATGTGCGCACTTTTTTATAAAATTACACGAAAGATAATTTGGGCAGTTTATGGCCTCTGTCGTAAGCTTTTGCCTGCCTATCTCGCCGGGTCGCGGCGGTAACCAGCTAATATCGATGAAATCCGATGTTTTCTTGACAATGCCCGGCAAATTGCTATTCTGAAACTATTCCAAATTGGGGCAAAGCGTAAAAAAAGATATGCGCATTAAAGTCATAACAGTAATTTCGGCATTGATTGCGGGCTTGTGCCTGACCGGGTGCAATCCGCCGATGAAAGACCTCGGCGTCTTCAACGGGCATTTCGAGGCCGGGGATTTTAAGCAGGCGGGACAATTCGCCGAAGGCAAAATCAAGAAAGACAACAACCCGTCGGGCAGCGACCTTCTCTGGGCTTTGCAGCTCGGCGCATCGCAAAGGGCCCAGCTTGACCACGCCGGCAGCATCGCAACATTCGACAAAGCCGAGGAAATGATGAATCACTTCGCTTTAAACTCGGAAGTTCTCGACACCGTCGGCTCAACAATCGTCAACGACAATGCTATCCCCTATAAGGGCCAGGAATACGACGGCATAATGGTCAATACCTATAAGGCGCTCGATTTTCTCGCGGGAAAAAAACCTGACCTGGCAAGAGTGGAATTTAACCGCGCCTTAGACAGGCAGACACGGGCGAAAGAGCATTTCAACGAGGAAATAAGGAAGCTCGAAGCCCAACTCGATAAGGAAAAAGAAAAAAATAAAACCGACGCCCGCGCAATGGCGGACAACCCCGATGTTCAGTCAGTCGTAAACGCCAATTACCCAAACTTAAGCCAGTTTCAGCCGTATCCCGATTTTGTGAATCCCTTCACGACGTACATGGCGGGGGTGTATTTCCTGCTGATAGGCGAAAACGGCCGGGCAGCAGACCTCTTAAAGGAAACCGCGGGAATGGTCCCCGACAATGACTACATCAAAAATGACCTTGTTCTCGCGGAGGATGCGGCCTCCGGAAAAGTGAAGCTGGAAAATCAGTGCTGGGTGATATTTGAAAACGGCCTTGGACCCACCAAAGGAGAGACGCGAATAGACCTGCCTCTGATTCTGGTAAGCGATCGCGTTTACTACACAGGCGTAGCGCTGCCCAAGCTGTATCCGAGAAGCGTCGCGTATCCTTATCTGACCATCAAGGCCGACGACGGCGAACACCGGACCATGCAGGTTGCCGATATGGAACGCGTAATCGAGACCGAATTCAATAAGGACTTCAAGGGCATCCTGATGAGGGCAATTGCTTCCGCTGCGGTCAAGACCGCGGCACAGGCAGTACTTAGCAGAAAAAACGGTGACGGCGGCAGATTGGCTGCCTTTCTTGTGGGCGCTTACAGCGCGGCGACTACCGCGGCGGACGTGCGAATATGGACCGCTTTGCCGAAGGATTTCCAGGTCGCCCGATGTGCCATCCCGAAAAACAGCCCGCTCCTTATTTTCACGCCTGGAAATACTCTTTTTGAAGCAGATATTCCCCCTTGCAGGAACGCAATCGTATATATTAGAATTATTAACGCTGGCGCTTCACCTGTGTGTGAGGTCCTGGCATTTTAGGATTTTTTTTTCGGAGGTGAAATATGAGATTGATGCTTAACATTCTGCTGCTCGGAGTCGCGGTCGGCGTGTGGGGCTGCCAGCAGGAAGACAAAAGAATCAATATGGCTCCAGACGTTAAAAGCGACAACGCGGTGGTCAACATCGTGACCAAGCCGGTGATTTACGCCTTTAGCTGGGTCATCGGGGAAGGGCTTGAAATCGACCGGGCCGTAACCTACGTCAATAAAGACGGGTTTATGGAGCTTGAGATACAGGGCCACAACAGGGCGTTCAACACGATAAGGTTCGAATATAAGGTCGAATGGCTCGATAACGCGGGC
>Ga0187882_1004839_pt1 | contig 10774 bp, 9 predicted proteins | sample June2016WEW_19_1_3_FD_132991 | JGI IMG/M metagenome (GOLD analysis project Ga0187882, IMG submission 132991) | Peatland microbial communities from SPRUCE experiment site at the Marcell Experimental Forest, Minnesota, USA - June2016WEW_19_150 | ecosystem: Environmental > Terrestrial > Soil >...
CAACGGTCCGAGCGACGCGTAAGCGCCGGTATCTGACACGACAAGCGCTTCCGAAGCGGTCAGGCGCCCGTCATTCTTTGCGCCGGTCTTCAGCGTAATCACGAATGGATGACGTTTCGTGTGAGCTATCATCGACTCGTCCCGAGTGTACGCGAGGATGGCTGGTTTCCCGGTCTTCTGCGCTACCATCGCCGAAATCGCGCACACGTCCACCGGCATCTCATCCGATTTCGGTCCGAATGCCCCACCCGTGGTCGCCTGAATCACTCTCACTTTGTCGGGACTAAGCCCGAGGACTTTGGCGACCCCGGTCTGCACATAGTAGGGTGTCTGCATCGAGCCGACGCAGGTGATTGATCCATCTTTCTCGACCCACGCCATCCCGACCTCCGGTTCCAAAGGCACGGGATCCTGAAACTGCGTCTTGTACGTGTTCTCGATTATCACGTCGGCTTGTCGGAATCCTTCCTTCACGTCGCCTTTTCTGACTCTGAGGTACTTTGCGACGTTTCCACCGTCGTGGACGAGAACAGAATCCGGCTTCATCGCTTCAACCGGCGACGTTACGACCGGAAGACGCTCGTAGTCCACAGAGATCCTATCAGCAGCTTCCTCAGCGGTTTCCGACTCTCCAGCGGCGACTACAACTATTGCTTCACCCTGGCATCTCACCTTCTTGCTCGCCAGGAGAGGCCGGTCAGGCAACAGAGCGTATGCCTCGTTGATTCCAGGAATGTCTTCCGCAGTTAGGACCGCCAGTACGCCTGGCATCTCTCTTGCCGCTTGCGTGTTGACTCGCCTAATGAGCGCGTGAGGGACAGTGGACCTGACAATTTTCACTCTGAGCGCATCTTTGGGCACGATATCGGACGTGTAGAGTGGGAGGCCAAGCACTTTGTCAAGCGCGTCAAGTCGCTGGATGCTCTTGCCAACTAGTGTGTAGCCTTGTGCTTCGCGTAGTTTCTGTACAGCGGATGTTTCTGTCAAGTTTTGACCTCCGAGATCTCTTTCGCGGCGTCGTGAATTGCGTCGATGATCTTGTAGTATCCAGTGCAGCGACAGAGGACTCCACTGATCGCTTCTTTGATCTCCTCCTTAGATGGGCTCGGATTGTGATCGAGGAGGTTCTTTCCAGCCAGCACCATGGCTGGGGTGCAGAAGCCGCACTGTGCTGCGTTGTATTTCATCAACGCCTTCTGGATCGGGTGTAGCCTTTCGCGAGTGCCTACGGCTTCGATTGTTGTGATTTTCTTGTCTCTTGCTTGTACTGCAAGTACGAGGCAGGAATTGACGAGGCGGCCATCCATGATGACCGTGCAGGTGCCACAGTCTCCGGTTCCGCAACCCTCCTTCACTCCTTTCAGGTCAAGCCGATCCCTCAATACATCCAACAGTCTTTCTGTGGACTCGACCACGAGCGCTTGATCTTTGCCATTCACGTTGAATTTGACGAGATGCTTGGTCAATCTTCCTCACTTTCCGAGAATATTCTGTTGGCAGTCAACAAGGGCACGGCGAAGCAACACCTTAACCGCCTCGCACCTGTACTCCGATGAGGCTCGAAAATCGGATGTCAACGTCAACTCCTCTCCAAGTCGCTCCACCGCTGACTTGATCGCGTGCTCGTCCAGTCTCTTGTCGAGGAGTCCTTTCTCGACACTCTCGACTCTCTGCGGGATCTTACCTTTCAATCGATTCAGCGCGATCCTCGCTTGTATGATATTGGAGCGTGAGTCATCTGTTTCTAGGAAAACGGCGACGGATACTAGGGCAATGATCAAGATGTTGCGCATCCCAAGCTTCTGGAACGAACATGCAGCTCGCCCGCTAGGTTCCGGGAAGGAGACCTCGGCAAGGATTTCGTCAGCATATAGAGCGGTTTTCCGCTTCGCGACTAGGAACTCTTGAAGGAGCATCTCTCGTGTTCCGCTCTTCCTCAGCGTTTTCACTTTGGCATCGAGCGCTAGGAAGACCGGGATCAGGTCCTCGGATGAGGATGCCGCGCAAATGTTTCCACCTATGGTAGCAAGACTCCTGATGTTGGGCGATCCAAACTTCGTGATTACATCGTTGAGGAATTTGGCCCAAGCAGAATTGTCTACTTGTCTTTCGAGGTCGCCGATCGTTGTCAGCGCGCCGATCTTGATCTCGCCATCTTCGCGTTTGACGTATCTGAGTTCTGACAGACCTGAAAGATCCAACAGATTCCTTACAGGCAGTTGTTTCTTCTTGATGCGTGGTAGAAGATCTGTTGCGCCTGCTATCGGGAGCGTGTCTGACGCGTTGTTTTCCAGATGCTCGAGCGCGTCGTCAAGGCTGAGCGGGACGTAGACATTGAATCTAGGGATTGCTTATCCCCCGCTTACTGGTGGGATCACGAGTATGATGTCGCCATCCTTCAATGGGACTGACATATCAACTGGTTTCTGAAGGACATTGTTGATGTACACGAATACGTACTCTCTAAGGTGACCTTTCCCATCGAATAACACGTTTCTTGGCGTCTTACCGTACCGCTCACCGAGGACTCGCAACAGCTCGCGGACGTTGTCAGCGTTCACAATGATTTCCCCGGCTCCAGCGGCTGTTCTAAGTTCGTAGAAGAGCCTAACCTTCACGCTGGCCACTACGATTTCAACTCGTTCTTCTTGGCTTGGAGTGCGTTGAACAGGCGTTCGGGCGTAATCGGCAAAGCATAGGATCGAACTCCGGTTGCGTCGTAGATGGCGTTTGAGATTGCCGCCGCGACTGGGACGATCGCGATTTCTCCCACTCCCTTTGCTCCAAATGGTCCCGTCTTCTCGTATGTCTCTACGGGCACAACTTCGAGGTCAGGCGCATCCTCAATCGTTGGAATCAGGTACGTTGTGAAATTGGGAGTCAAGAGATGTCCGTTCTCGATGATTGCATCCTCGGTCAATGCGTATCCCAAACCTTGGACAACGGCTCCCTCGCATTGTCCCCTGAAACCTTGAGGGTTGATTACCTTGCCCGAATCTGGAGCGATCAGGAATCGTAGTGTCCTCGTTTTGCCAGTCAACGTGTCGACTTCAACGAGCGCGATTGCTGTCGCGTACATGAAAGACCAGTGCGGAATCTCAATAGTCCCTTCGATGGGCTGCTCGAACCTTGGAACATCAAACCCAGCCTCAACCCGGAATTGGCTTGCGTGAACTCGAGTGTGAGTCGCGATGGAGGCGTACGTTGCTTTGCGCTTCAAATCGCCTCGAACGACGATCGCTCCGTCACGACATTCGAGCTTGCTCTCAGGCTCGCCGAGCATCTGAGATCCATGAGAGATTAGGAGCTCACGCATCTTCTGCGTGGCCCTGACGATAGCGTTCCCACCCACGTAGAGGGACCTTGAAGCAGAGGAGCCTCCAGTATCCGGAACGAGCCCAGTGTCTGCCGAATCGATACGCACGTCTTCGAGTTGACAACGTAGCTCCTCTGCAGCGATCTGAGCGTAGGCTGTCACGTTGCCCTGACCCATGTCCGGGCAGCTGACTCCAACAGAGAAGGTGCCATCCTCATTCAGCGTGATCGACGCGGCTCCGAAATCTGGAAGCGCACCAAAAGTGAAGCCCTTCAATGCGCATGCGATCCCGACACCTCGCCTGCACCACGGCTCAGAGCGTTGGGTCTTGTGTTCGTCTTTGTGGAGCCAGAGATCAGACTTCGATGCTGTGTCCAGAGTTTCGAGGATTCCTATGCTTCCTGGAATCTTGACGCCGAAGGTGCTGATGTCGCCCTCGCGAATCGCGTTTCGTTTCCTGATCTCCAGTCTGTCGATGTGGAGTTTCTCGGCGATTATGTCGATTTGGGACTCCATAGCGAAGATTGATTGTGGGGCGCCGAATCCTCGGAACGCACCTGAGAAGCCATTGTTCGTGTAGACGCAGTAGGCGTCGATGTCAACATTCGGGATATTGTATGGCCCGCAACAGGTCTCCATGCTGATGTCGAGAATCGTTCCGCCCAGAGACGCGTAAGCACCGGTGTCGGATATGATTTTGACTTGGTTTGCGAGCAGCCGTCCTTGCGAATCGGCTCCGGTTCGAGCGGTGATTCTGACTGGGTGTCGCTTCAGTCCCGCGATTCCGGACTCTTCGCGAGACAGCACCATCTTGACGGGACGCTTAGTCTTCAAAGCCAACAACGCGAGGTGAATCTGGACAGTGATCTCGTCTTTGCCTCCGAATGCTCCCCCGACGATAGACGATACTACGCGTATCTTCTCGCGTGGAATTCCGAGCGCTCTGGCGATCTGAAGCTGGTCCCGGTATGGAGCCTGGCCGCCCACATAGAGGACAACGTTCCCGTTCTCGTCGAGGAATCCTACACCAGCTTCAGTTTCCAGGAACATGTGCATCTGGCGGCCGGTCCGATACGTGTTCTCGACCACGATTGCGCATTGCTTGAATGCGGACTCCACGTCACCGTTCTTGATATGCCCGTGGCGGTAGATGTTGCCGGCCTCGTGGACTCGTGGAGAATCAAGCTTCATCGCCTCAACGGGATCCGTAACCACCGGGAGCGCTTCATAATCGACTTTGATGAGGCTGAGCGCGCGCTCAGCTGTCTCAGGATCCTCTGCCGCAACAAGTGCAACGGCGTCGCCTTCGTAGCGGACCTTGTCCCCACACAGAACCGGCTGATCAGGAGTCACGATCCCGTACCGGTTTGTTCCTTGAACGTCTTTGTCCGTGAGAACCGCAACGACGCCAGGCAAGGCTTGTGCCCGCGAGATGTCGATACGTTTGATCAGCGCGTGGGGGCGGTTAGCTCTGAGTACCCTGCCGTATAGCATGTTCTTGAGGTGAAGATCCGAATAGAACTTCGCTTGCCCGGTCGTCTTTTCGAGAGCATCGCGTTTTGTGACGGATTTCCCAACCCAGCGTAGGTCCCCGTCGCCTCCGGCAACTGGCGGGAAGACAAGTAGTTGGTCGCCATCCCTGAGCCGAGCGTCTTGGTCGAGACGCATCCCATCTCTAACAACGTACAGGTAGAGTCGGTCGCGCACGGGCAAATGATCGATGACATCCTGAGCGGTCGCATTTTCTCGGAGGTCCAAGACGAGCTCCCGTTTCTCGAGGCCGCCGGTAGAAGCTCCGTATAGCTTGATCATCACTTTCATGGTTTCTGTGACCTCCGTCGCGAATCGATCAGGTTGTCAATAGCCTTGTAGAGGAGTGGCGGTATGACGGCGCGTCTGTAGTTGGCTGACGCTCGCAGGTCGCTGATGGGTGATGATTCGTCTGACGCGATCTTGCCTGCACTCCAGATCGTGTCGTCTGCGAGTATTCGATTCTTGAGGTATTCCTCGCATCTTCTCGCTCTAAGTACAACTGGGGCGACCGCGCCGAGGGCAACGCTAACGTCTGAGAACCTGTCGCCCTCAGGTGCCCATTTGGCACGGATCGCCAGACTGACGAGGGAGATGAAGTGTCCCTCTCTCAGGCCGAGCTTCAGAAATGTTCCATCGTAGGGCTTCTCGACCGCTTCAAATGAGATCTCGGTGATGATCTCATCGGGTTTGAGATCGATCTTGCGATATCCGAGGAAGAACTTCTCAATCGGCACAAGACGCGCATTCTCATGGCTTTGAACTTTCACATTCGCGTCCAACGCGTAGAGTGGAGGAATAGTGTCTCCGGCTGGAGAAGCGTTTCCCAGATTGCCGCCGATAGTGGCTCGGTTCTGGATTTGTAGTGATCCGATTGTTCTGCTGGCTTCGACAAGCATTCGACAAGAACTACTCAACATCGGAGATTCGGTAACGTCAGAGTAGGTCGTCAATGCACCGATGCGAATCACGGATCCTTCTCTGCGAATGTATCGTAACTCGGGCAGGCTTGAGATGTCCAAGAGTTGTCTTGTTCGAAGCGAAGCCTCCTTTGCCTGAATGATCGCGTCTGTGCCTCCCGCAATCGGCTTGATGCTGCCCGATCGGTCGTGAAGAACCCTCAACGCATCCTGGAGGTTCTTGGCGGAAACGACTTCGATCTCACTAAGCATCATTGTGCGAGCGCCCTAGTCTTTCTGTGCAGCTTGCTGGACCGCTCGGATTATGCTGGCGTAGCCTGTACATCTGCACAGGTTACCAGCTAGAGCCGTTTTGATCTCCTCGACGCTCGGGCTGGGATTTTGGCTCAGAAGCGCTTCAGTGGAGACGATGAATCCCGGAATGCAGTGACCGCACTGGACGGCCCCGTTCTCTATGAACGCCTTCTGTACATGATCTGGCATGCCATCTCTCATGAATCCTTCAGAGGTGACGATCTCTGCTCCATCTGCCTGCGAGATGAGCACGAGGCATGAAAGCACAGGCTTCCCGTTCATTAGTAGGGTACAGGCGCCACACTCTCCCTTCTTGCAGTCCTCCTTGGGACTGGTGACATCCAGCTTTTCCCTCAAGACCTCGAGGAGCGTATAGGCCGGAGGAGCAGACACGGAGACTTGTCGTCCGTTTAGTCTGAACGAGAATTGTCTTTCCAAACCCGCTGTCTCCCTTGATTACCTATCTTCCGCTCTAGTATCGCGACATTCCTGTTGCTATGATTCGTTTCAGCATTCTGGTCCTTTGTGTGTTCAGACTCTGGTATACGTGTAGATGGTGTGGCTTCTCCTGTTCCATGCTGTCCTCCTCGTTCTCAACTGTTCTGATCGACGCCTTACTTCTGGTCTGACATCAATATCTCTTTTCACGGAGGACGTCATCTTGTCCTCATTTCCTTTCAGAAATATCGGGCCTGAGATGAGGATGCTCGTATCAATGAGGACGGTGGGCTTGCGCCTTGGCATGCTTCTCTTCACGCAACTTCTCCCGCGCTCGCTCGACATCCCTCATGAGGAGGTCGCGAGTCACGCCCCTCTTCTTTGCCAGAGTCTGGAGAGTTGCCGAGATATCATCTAAGGATAACTCGTCCACCTTCTTCATCACGATCAGGCGACCGAGTCTAGTTACGTAGAGGTAGCTATCTTTCCCCAGAGAGAGGTCGCGCCGTATTTCAACGGGCAACGTGAACTGTCCCTTGGAGGTTATCTTAACCACTTCGTTAGTAGCCATCCAAGCTCACGAATGCGATAGGGTAAGGATTCCTTACATATATCTGTAGCTCGCAGGCTCTCCGTCCATCAAGACTGTACAGGCGCCACGCTCCCCTTTTTCCACAGTTCTCCCTCGGGCCTGTAACATCCAGCTTCTCTCGTAGGACTTCGAGAAGAGTGCAAGCAGGCGGAGCAGAAACGGATACTTGGCGTCCATTCAGCTTGAACGAGAATAGCCGCTCCATATCGCCGGCTCCCGTGATCAGCGATCTCCTGCTTCCACATCCAGGCGCGCGACGGTCGAGCGAGCACGAAGTTCTGAATAGCTACCGAAGAAAGAACCTATTAACGGTTATTTTGAAGCGCTCATCTTGTTCAGAACGAGAAGGGTGGTGACCGAAGAAGTCAGAGAAGCGCAGTTCAAACCATGGTGCCCGCACCAGGAGACCGGGGATATAACATAAGGCGTGTTTTTGGGTGTCCACGTGGATATGGTTTTGGGGACGTGGAAGTCCACGTGTAAATGGTCGCGAATTGCCCGAGGTTGAGGTGAGAATGGGCTTGAGGAGAGTTGGCTATTTCAACTCAAATCGATAGACAACGGCAAGCGTTTTCTCTCGCAAGAGGTGAAGGATTTGTCGCGACGGTTTTGCGGTAGATGACTTCTATCTACACGGTCTCTCGCGACGACTTCTACGACTACCTGAGATGCCCGAAGATTGTAGCAATCAAAGCCTACAAGGCCTTCAGACATACCCGAGAACCGAAGGAAGCTCCCATTGTGCGTTCCATTGAGCCCGCCTTGATAGGCATAATTGGAGAACAGGTGACGCAGCTCGGATTTGAGAGTCTCCCAGACAAAGAAATCATGGATCATGTTGTCCGAAGATTTCCACAGGTAAACGCTAATGTGCAACTAAACCAAATTGTCATCGATTCTCTTAGAGGTATGAAAGAGATACGCAGGAATCTGCAGAAGCAACATGGCGAAATCAAGATAATTGGAAAGGGTGAAGGTCGGCACCCTGATCTGGCGTGCACAGTACAGCCTGATTTCATCGCATTCTCCGAGGGAAGAAAGCTTCCAATAATGGTGGAAGTCAAAGAGGCGACGAGGCAAGATCCCTCAGATGTCTTCTAGGCTAACTTCTACAACGGCATTGCGGAGCGATTCGGTGTCTACCTTCTCGAAAAACGCTTCGAAGGCGGAGTGCCAACAGTTTCCCCCACACTAATCCAAAGTCCCGCTGAGACTCTGCTGGTCTACCCGAGACTCGGGCGACACTCTTTCATCAAAGAAAGCTTCGCGCCAGACTCAGACCTGATTCAAGATGTGTGGAGAGCCAAGGAACTTGGACTCAAAGGTCTGATGCCCACGACAGACTGCGGCCAAGACTGCCCTCATCAAAGGTTGAAGTTACACCTACCTGAGGGGGATATGGAACCTCTACCTCCTCCACCACTGATGTTCTCGGAAGGTATGTTAGAAAGCGGATACAACTTGGACACCGAATACCAGGTGAAGTATGCTCGCTCACTGCTGCCAGAGAGTATCCGCCGAGCCATCCTTTCCTTCTCTCAGACGCCGGCCGTTGGTGGGAACGAAAAATGGCGGGACTGGCTAATTCGAATTGGGAGACTCGACGGAGAAGCCGTCGAAATTGTGCTCGACTTCAGCAAATGGATGAAGTTCATGCGCTCGAGACCTGACGCTCAGACATTGCTGAAATCGATGAAGAGTGAACTTGCACCTTGGACGCTGATTCTGAAGAAACGGTTGAAGATTGCCGCGCCCGCAATACTGGGAAGAGCTGCTTCTGTCTACCCTCTGCCAGAAGGAAGTTCTGCCTTTGTGAAGAAGGCTAGGAAGAGGTGGCGGTAGTTTTGGCAGAATACTACTTCGATCTTGATCAGCTTTGCCCAAGAAAGGGATTCGTGTACTTTCTGGTCGAACCAAACACTTCTTAGAACTCAGTTACGCTTTCTTGGGCGTATACCTAAACACTTGGAAGAACCGGGTGTACTTCTTGATTCTTGGTTCAGAGGTCTCTTCTTTTGACCAGAGTCGTCTTTCGCCCCAGATGGCCCATACTGCTGACAGGTCCTTTGCTTCCAGATACTTGTCAAACAGTTCTTGGCGCAGAAAGATCAGCTTGCTATCATGATAATCCTTACCCCAACGGACTGTAATCGAAGCTTTTCTTCCGTTTCGTTCAAACATATCGAAAGTCTGGGGCTGAGAGCATAGTTGCAAGAATTCAGAAATCTCCTTGGCAGGAACCAGTACGAAGCGGCCGGGATTTACTACGCTGTGGTAGGACTCGTAAGCATTGTATCTAACTGGAAGAAATACAGCAACATTGCGGACCACGCTTGGAATCTCAACTTCCTCTTCCTTGACCAGGAATCCTGATTCTGTACGCATCCCCACTGGACACACTTCTCTCTTCGTCTCGACAGTGAGGTCCATCTCATCCTGGCCATTGCTGGGAAATGTGCCGCACCACGGAATTTCGCCTGCGTATGTATAGTAGTCTTCCGGTATGTCCGGAATCCACGCTTGGGGGTTTCTTTTCAGCAGGCTCACAAATTCCTCTGAGTCAGAATTTCGAACCAGAAGGCAGCGAGGGTATACGAAACAGTCTCGACCTGCCTCCAAGCCCTCCTGAAGGACAATGCCGTCAAGTAAGACCCAAGGGCCTTCATCTTCCAGAATCCCAGAAACTACCTGATCCGCGATTGTATGCGGTGCAGTTGTCTTCTCTATCCATTCTTCAAGTGACGTAGAACTGATTTCCAAGAAGTCGCTTAGCGGCACCTGATATTGCTGGACGTCTTCCGGAAAACTTGGATCAATGTCACAATCAGAGACGCGCGGCTCGCCGTAATGGCCGGGTAGGAGTTTTCTATCTTGTCTAGATCCAGCCAGCTCGAAGAATGCTATCCATGAGTATTTCTTGCCATAGCGATCTATTTTCCCGCCATTTGCCCCTCTGCCAGATTCCCAGTTCCATCGACTAATGAATTTGTCGAGTTCCCCAAAAATCTCAAGCGCATATCCTAGATCGTAGATTCTCCAGAATATGTTACCAAGTACGATTTTGTACTCAGCGTTTTCGTCGTCGTAGTTGGCTCTGTCTTTGACGAGACGGCCGATCGTATAATTGCCAAAATCCATGTGAATTGGCGCATTTCCGTCTCTGTATTTGTCAACGTCCTTGTCTTCGCTTTGTCCCCATTCTCTGACCACTTGTCCTAAGAATGGTGGTCTTATCCTCTGTTGCTGATCTGGGTCCAGCAGATCTGGATGATGAAGCAAAGCCAACTCAATTGTGAGCCGAGCGTAGTCTCGCATTAGAACATGGGTTGTTGCGTGAGGTGAGTTCTCTCTGAACATGGCGTCATACAATTCTTTTCCATATCTGCGCAATGTCGTTGTAGAGAAAGCATGGTCAGCAAATTCGATGTGACGAGCCATAACCACACCATAGGTCGCAGCGAGCATCCTCTCAGGGACATATGGATCGTTGATGTCTAGAGAGGATAACACTAAATCAAGGAAACGGTCAGGCATCCTACGCCCGTACCAGTACAGAGCTCGTGTCGCCCTGTCCCGGAGCGTTCTTACCGTTGAGGTCAACATCCACATCAGCTGATGAGCCATCATATGACATCTCTCGCTAGCAACGTTCGATAACGTAGCGCCATCCCTACAGAGTTTTTC
>Ga0187882_1004848_pt1 | contig 10763 bp, 7 predicted proteins | sample June2016WEW_19_1_3_FD_132991 | JGI IMG/M metagenome (GOLD analysis project Ga0187882, IMG submission 132991) | Peatland microbial communities from SPRUCE experiment site at the Marcell Experimental Forest, Minnesota, USA - June2016WEW_19_150 | ecosystem: Environmental > Terrestrial > Soil >...
CATTGCACTGTATGTGAGAGACCTTTCAATCTAGAAGTATTGTGTGCCGTCCCAGAATTTTTGGGCTCCCATCACTGCATGTTTTGTTGGAAGGCTATGTTGACCCAAGAATATTTGGGTCGGTGCTTCGAGTCTCCTTCTACTATCAACTTTCAGGAACTCTTTTGTTCGTCTCGATCTTGGTTTGGAATTGGAGTCGTCCCGGTCAATACATTCTTCTCTCAGTGGGTACACCAGAAGATAGGGCGTGCATTCAGAGGTTAGCAGTAGTTAATGACTCTGCAAATACCATAAACTTTATGTCCATTTTGGGCTCAGTATAGGTTGCCACTAGGATTCTGACACAAAGGAGATTCTTGTGAGATCAACTGACAGCACCTCAATAGAGGTAGGCTTCAGAGATATCGGAAGCGGAATTCCAAACATTCGAAACAAGGCAGGACCACCCATACTTTCAACACCCAAGCTCAGCATCGGGGTTATCGTGCGCAATGAAGAGAAAAACATTCTGAATTTGCTTCAAAGTCTATCAATTCAAGAGCTACACGGTTTCGTGATTGATGAAATCATAGTTGTTTCTTCAGGTTCAAAGGATGAAACTGACAGAGTTGTCTGCAATTATGGCGAAAAGAACAGCAGAGTTCGGCTTGTTGTCCAGGACATGGCTAAGGGCAAGGCTTCGGGTATCAACGAGTTCCTGAAGAAAAGCAAGAACGAGATCGTTATCGTGTCTAGTGGTGACGTGATTTTCAATGAAAGAGCTATTCAGAACCTTGTTTCTCCACTTATACGGGACGAAAGAGTTGGGCTTACGAGCGCAAAGCTAGTTCCGGTCAATGATTCTCACAGTTTCATGGGAACTGTGGCCGAAATACATTGGAGACTGCACTACGTGTTGGAGAGACATGGCGAAACAATAGCGTTCAGAAAGAGCCTCATCAATCACATACCTGATGAAGTTTCGGCAGATGAAGCGTATGTTGAGGCCGCTGTACACCAGAGAGCCTTTAAGGCAGTGCGAGTGAGTGACTCCCTCGTTTTCAACAAAGGCCCTGACACTGTTGTAGAGTTTCTTAATCAGATCAGGAGACATTACGCGGGACATCTCTTCATCAAAGCCCAAGAATCCTATTTGGTTTCTTCCATGACTCTTAAGGGTTCAGCCAAAATAGTCAGAGAATTGCTTAATTATCTAAGCGAAAACCCTGACAAGAGCTATCAAGTAGTTGCGTACGTGTTGCTGGAAGGCTTAGGCAGGGTTCTAGGGATTTGGGATTTTTGCGTCAGGAAAAGACACTATCGTGTTTGGAACGCCGCCCACACAACCAAAATCCTGAACAAGAAGAACATTGCAGGTCCATGAAATGAAAAGGTCCATTTCACTTATCCGTCGCCTCTTTACCCATGAGCTCAGCGGCTTCTTAATCTTAGGTTTGCTCTTACGCGTTGTTTTGATGCCATACTTCATATGGCCCTATGACATGGGTACATACCAGTCTGCCTTGGCATATTTGATGAGTGGCAATGATCCCTATGCTGTTCATGCTTCAATCTATCCGCCTTTTGTTCACTTCATCACTTATCCTTTGTTTAGACTAGCATATCAACTGGGGGTCTCATTTGATTTCCATTCTATCCAAGAAGTACTAACTGGGACCAGGCCTGGGGAGTTAGTCGCAAATCTCCAAGTTAGTCCATTGTTTCTAATTGTCTGGAAGGTCCCGCTACTCTGTTTTGATCTTCTTACAGGCATTCTGATTTACTGTTTTGTCAAAAGTCTAGTACCTGATTCCAAAATGGCTAAGCGTTGCTTCCTAATTTGGCTCTTCAACCCCTTTACTTTGGCGGTTTCTTATCTGAATGGATCATACGACATCGTTGTTGGATTCTTCATACTTCTGGGAGCATTCTTCCTCTTTAAGGGGAATTACTTCTCAGCAGGGTTGTCGTTTGGCTTGGGCACCCTAGCCAAGACATCACCGATTTTTGTGGCAATCCCCATGAGTATAATAGTACTCTTCACTGGGCTCAGGAACTCTTTTCATAGCTTTGATCTAAGAACCAACGCAGGACGTTTTTTGAAGTTTGCTGTGGGGTGCGTTGTACCTATTGTTTTCTTTGCGCCACTGTTTATTGAATATGCAAATTTGATGTACTCAGGCATTTCGAAAGAAGTATCAATTCTCGGAGGTTTAAACCAATGGTTCTTCGCGGCAGATCAGAATAGATCCTACTTGCTGAATCAGCACATTGGGGTGATCCAAACTGTTTTCTCTTACTATCCTGCGATATGTTTCGCTCTGGCTCTTTTTCTTTCTTGGGTCTTGGAGCTGAAGCGCGAATCCGCCCTGCTTTCCATTGCCTTTTTCACGGGCCTAATGTATTTATTCTTGCCAATTACGCTTCAGCCACAGTACTTGCTTTGGATTATGCCACTACTGGTTGTTCTATCTTGTAAGTGGAGAAGTCTCATTTGGTCCATAGGAATTTTCTCAGTTGCTGGGTTTTTCTTCTACATGTCCTTGCAAGGTCCCCAAACTTTCCTTTATCCATTGGCAATGTATACACGATTGGTTAGTCCACAAGAGTTAATCAGCAACATTGTCTCTTATCAAAATTCGCAAGGAATCATTTCCCAATATCTAAGACAAGATTTATCCATAATCTTCGGGGGAATCGGTTTTCTTGGGCAAATAGTGACGATGGCTCTATTAATCAGGAATATGCGGAGGACCAAGAATGATATCGAATAGATGGCAATATGTGGTAGCTGCAGTTCTAATAATATTGCTTGTGGGTGAAGTGTTGTGGTACGCGCCAATCACCAAGTCGAAGCCTGGATCCTTCAAAATTCTTGGCGTGGTCAGGACATCAGCCGAAGCTGAGAATACAGTGAGTATAACATATCAACTCTTTGCAAGTCTTCCTCTAGATGCAACCGTGGTGATTACACCGATAGGAGAGTTTTCACAGGATTTGCCTGTTTATGTGTTCTATGATACTGACTATCCGACGGTTGCGACAGACTGGACATTTGTTGCTATGTTGCAAGCTCACTTGAATGCTGAGCTTCGTCTGCGAGGGTACTCTAATGAAACGAAACTTGCAAACGCTGCCGAACTTGAAGACATCTTCATAAGGAAAGAACCAGCAGTAGTCATAATGGCCTCAGGGGCTTTTCCCTCAAACCTGCTCTCGAAGGAGACAAACTTGGTTAAGCCATGGGTAGATGTCGGAGGAGTACTGGTTTGGTTCGGTTTCTACATAGGCTACTATATCGTGGAGAAGGGAATGAAGAGCCAAGACATAACAGACAATATGACTCAAAATCTCCGCGAAGATGGTTCAAGGGAACTAGGCTTAGACGGCTTCTTTGAATATCTTGAGATGAAAGATAATCCTACCGTGGCCACTTACTCGTCGCCGATTTCGGATGCTCTTCAGATAAATTATGATCTCATTCAGCAGGCACCTCTTCTTGACATGGTATGGGCCAAGAATGGTCTGGTTCTAGGGAAGACAGGAGGAGAAAACCCGTCAAGATTCAGGTCTTCAGTATCAATGGTTCCCATGGGAGTCGGAAAAATTGTGATCTTTGGATTCTTCTTGATGGAGAGCCTTACTCTGAATGGTCCTGAACTTGCAAGTTGGGATCTCGCCCAGATTTTGTGTTCTGGGGTTCTGCAAATGAAATCTGATTCTGTTCAGTATTGCCAGAGTTACAGTCTCGGGGAGCAAGAGACGAAGAATGATACCGCCCGATTAACATTGAAGCCAGGGATCGCGGGCTTTGTTGTTTTCGAATATACGTCCCAAAGAAGTAATGGAGTTTTGTTCCACCGTGATTTCGTAAGCGAAGGAGAAGGGAGCTAGAAGAAGCAAGGCTCAGGGAAAATAGGTTCAGAGAAGCTGAAATAGCACACGGGGTTTTCAACCCTCTTGTCGAAACACCATGTCATTTTTGCTTTGACAAGCGCATTATTTCGAAGCTTGAAGGTAGCGCGCGCTTATCTTTTCCAGACTATATGACAATGGAGTACCATAGAACTAGAGACATTCTACGTGTGATGAAGTTGTAGGGGCATAGGAGCATCGACAATACTCTAGTCTACACACAATTAGTAGAGTTTGAGAATGCCGACTATAGATCAGCTGTGGCGAACAACGTAGATGAAGCTAAGAGACTTATTGAAGCGGGATTTGAGTACGCCTGTAGCCATAATGAAACAATGTTATTCAGAAGAAGAAAATAGAAAGGCGCGCGCTTTTGAATGCAGATCAGGTCCCGTTGTTCTTTTTTCTTCTAACTGCCATCACAAAGATTGTCGCGACAGCTATCGTAGTAGTTATGGCAAATGCAATCCAGTAGATCGTGTAGTTCGGTGGGCTCGGTGGCTCTGGAATTGAAATAATGACAGGGGCGTCCAGATAGGGTTTGTACAATATCTCTCCGAGAGTGTAATTATCATGATAATCGTAGAAGTATTTCTCAATAAGCGTCTCATTCGTCGTTCCCCACCAATTAGAGGTGGCGTTTATATCGTTTTCTCCCGTGAGAACGATGTTGTATTCAGTGTTGTTGAAGATGTTTGAGTCACTTATTATGGCGTCCCTAAGCTTAATGCCTACAAGGCTGTTATAGATGTTGCAATGCAAAAATAGGCCATACCCTAACAAGCCATATCCTGAAACTTCAACGTTTATGAGACTGTTGTTGGCGATCGTAATGTACTTCGATTCAGTATAGGAAACCGACACTCCGATCGTATTGTTTATGATCATGCTGTACTGATCAGCTATCAAAAGTTCCCCTACTATTCCGTTTGAGTTGCTCTTCACAACCGAATTGTGCAGCACGATACTCCCTGCATCCACTCCACTATCAAAATTGTCCTGAATGGTTGAATTGCTGACCGTCGCGTGTCCACAATGAAAGATTCCATTTATATTATTCGAAATGTTGGAATTGCTAACGGTTGCCCACCCACCGACGATTCCGTCTAGCACGTTATTAGTGATGTTACAACGGTAAACAGCGGCCCCACCCTCTGAGCCCGCGTTTTCGATTTTGATTCCAGTTTCTCTGTTTCCGCTCATAGTTGATTGAATGGCATTGACATACGACTCATAATTGTAAAAACTAACGATTTCCACTCCGTTCGTGTTGTTTACAAAGGCACAGTCTTCTACCTGAGCCATGCGCGTAAGTCCAAAGTACTCTCCTACTAGTAACCCTGCGCCCACATTGTCCGAAACACTGCAATTGGCAAGAAACAAGTTGCTACCAGCTCCGATTCCATAGTTGCCGTTCGCCGAAATAATCGAATCATTGACCTGTCCAGACATCGAGTAGGCTCCACAACCAATGTTTTCAGTGATAACGCAATTCTTCGCCTCAACATCACACTCGTGAAAACCCTCAGCGTTCATTGAGATATTGCTATTCTCTATCTTTAGCAGGCCAGATCCGGCAATTCCGGCTACATTGTTGTTAGTAATATGAGCCCAGTTGACGTTAACCTCTTTTGCCCCTTGCAGCAAGATCCCATAATTGTTAAACTCAAAATGAGAAGCAGTGATATTACAGTCGACTGCGATGCTTACTGCCGCAGACGCATATCTGAATCGACAATGGTCAAGGCTATTAGCTGTCGAATGAGAACGCAAATCGATGGTCATCCAGTCTCCAATAGCAGGAGTTGCGCTGTTGCTTGTGAATTCTATCTCATGTGTAGAGTTTCCTTTGGCAGTTAAACGTCCATCTATCATGAGACTAGTTCCCACATTAAACTTCACAACCACTCCCGGCTCAATTTTCAGGAGCACATCCCTAATGACCGTAACATTCTCTACCACAACATAAGGACTGCCTGCAGAACTCCATGTCGTATTGACAGTGATATAACCGCTCACATTTGTCGCCGGCGCTTGAGCATATACAGCAGCTATGCTGATTGGACTGTCTAACGCGCACAGCAAAAACAGCATCAACACACTGAGAAAAAGAGCTTTAAATTCCAAGCCTTGTTTCCCCCGCTCTACTAAAATAATCATGGGTGTAAACTACATATATACGTTGCCTTAGTAACTCAAACGCGAGCTCTACGCACGCTATTCTGGAATTCAACGAGGGACACTCACTCAGGCGCGATAATCTTCCTGTTCAACCATGGCTATCCTGCTGCGAACCTCATCCACATCGTTCAGGCTCATACTTTTTCCTCAAAAGATAAATTATAGACAATTCCGACACAACTGTCACTTTATGATCGAGCGCAGCCAAAGCATTCTGAAAAAGCCCGGCAAAATATTGTTCTAGCTAGTATGCGAAAAGAGATAAAGTAAACTTCTCTACTGTGGATTCTGCTACTTCAACAGTGGAATGCCACTTGGACACAATCAACAACTGCTTTGAAGGGTCAAGCATGGCAAAGATAGCGAAGAAGCTTGACAGGTCAGCCGCAACCGTTCACGCTCAGATTCACAGCCATGACGAAAGCATAGAGAAGACAGGCTACTGCGCTGAGTGCAGACGTGTCAAGGAAACACATGAAGCGACCAAGGTAACAGACAGGCAGATAGTAGAAAAGACGGCGTTGCAGCACAGTTAAGCGCGCGCCTAAGCTTGCTAAACAATCCGGAAAAAGCATTTAATAAGCATCTACGTCAAGATAAGACTGTGACTGGAAGAGGCAGGTAACGTGCAAGTAAGCGTTCATGAGAAGAAAATGGGCGAAGTTGAAACTCCCCGCCTCGATTCTGGCCGCAAAAAACCGATGAGCATTACAATTGGAATACCTGCTTACAACGAAGAAGGAAGAATTGGTCATCTCCTGAACGAGCTTCTCTGTCAAGTGAACTCGAATGTTGTTGAGATTGTCGTGAGTGACGATGGAAGCACGGACAAAACATCTGATGTAGTCTTGGAAATAGCTGAAAAAACGGGCGATCATAAATGCGAAGTGAGGCTGCTTAACCGAAAGAAAAGGTCCGGAAAAGCCGCTGCCATAGATGAAATTCTCAAAACAGCAAAAGGTGACATAGTAGTCTTGATGGATGCGGATATGAGGCTCAGCAGGGGTTGTGTTGATAGACTTGTTGAGCCTTTATCGAAGGACAAGAACCTATGTGTAGTAAGTGGGAATATTCTGCCTTTGAATACGCAGGGGGAAAGCCAGTTCTTTTCTTTTGCTTCAAATTTCCAGCGGCAGCTGAATGATCAGCTAAGCCGAAAACTGGTGAACATGAACATTGCCCCAAAGGTTAACGGTGCCTTTTTTGCCTTTCGAAGAAGGGTAATCAGCCGCCTTCCACAAACGGTAGTGTCAGATGATGAATACATCTCGTCGCGCGCACAAGCTCAGGGTTACAAGGTGACTTATGTCCCGAGCGCAGTAGTATACACAAAAGATCCACTCAATCTAAGAGATTATCTGTCAAAGAGGAGAAGAGTTTTGGGGGGGCATTTCCTTATGAGGAATACGTTGCATTATATTGTTCCAACCACACGTACTGAGCTTGTACTTCCTGAGCTTGGGAGACTGTCCGCACGGTATTGGAGAAAGTCGTTCTACATACTTGCTTTGATGATCTTCGAGGGTTTGTGTCGCCCATTTGCATTTTCTGATGCCGCTCGAGGAAGAGTCTCTCCTTGCTACAGGGTTGAAAGTTCCAAATTCGACGTTATGGAGAAGAAGCATTAATCAGATATTGCAGCAGTTCAGATCTATTCCAGTTTCTGGAGGAATTTTCCTAAATAGAACTCCTTTGCTCTTGTCCTGAAAATGGCGAATTTAACTAACTCCAATGTTCTTGGTTTAAGTCGAAGATCACCTAGTGAATTGTTCTGTTTTCTTCTACGAATGAGGATCCTGAGATTTTTCAAATTTTCGCAAAATGCTTTCATGCGAACCCGTAGCCTTGAAACCATTGGGACATCAGACTGGTCATAAAAGAACACTTCGAGAAATGGCGCGATTGTAATTTGAAAAAAGAGTGCTGAAAACATTGGGATGGTAGGAAAGTGCAAGATTATGGTTTGAAGGTCTGATTTCAACCTATCAGCATAGCTTATTAGAGGTTTGCGCCTGAATGAGTATGAACTGAAGTGCCAGATAATCGCAGACGGGACGAGGACGCATCTGAACCCAGTTCTCCGGGCTTTTAGACACCAGTCCAAATCTTGTCCTAAGAGCGCAAATTGTTCGTCGAACAGACCTATTTTTCGAATGACATCTTTTCTTGTGAGGAAAGCGCATCCCGAGACGTAGTCGAGATCTTCTATTAGATCCTTCTCGACCCCTTTCGTCGCATTTAGTTTCCTGCCTTGGCCCTCGGCCCATATCATACCTGTAACAGCATCGAATTTGCCCCCAAGTGATCCAATCACATCTGAAGGCTCAGCGTACAGTATGAGCCCACCTACTATGCCAACTTCTTTTGGGCGAATAGTGCTAACCATGTACGAAAGGCTTGCAGGGTGTGCGATTACATCATTATTGCACAATAGAATCAGGTCTCCCTGACTTGCCCTTATTCCAACGTTCATTCCAGCAGAAAAACCCAAGTTCTCGCTATTCCTTAATAACAGGAATTCTGGAAATTCTCTTTTGATTATGTCAACTGATTTATCAGTAGAGGCGTTGTCAACAACGATAACCTCAATGTTCGTGTATTCCAGTTCCCTTATCGAATTAAGGCTTCTTCTGATGAATTCTTCTCCATTCCAATTCAGTACGATGACAGACACCAATGGAGATGTCTTTATGCCATTTTCGTCCATAAGGTTGCCGCAAATGCAGTTTGGCATTCCTCGTAGCACCCTGATTGATTTCCTGAATGAATTATGAACATCCTCATCTAAAAAAGCCTCTAATTAAGTTTTCATGATCGAGTACGAAGAGAGTTCTGGCGTTTTGGCACGATGGAAAAGCTTTATCTTGTCATCTTCATTACGGAACAATTCCTTGAGGTATCAAGTTTGTGTGAAGCTCAAGATATGCGCATAACGTTAAGCGTGGAATCCTTTGAATGACCTCGACTTCATTTGTTAGAAGACGAATACTTAAGCTCATTCCGGGACCTGGAAAACCAATCTTGTTGAACCTGCTTTTTGTGGGGCTTCTGATAAGACTCATTCTCATCCCTTTTACTTCGCATCCAAACGACCTCCAGGTTCTGTATATAGTGAACAACGATTTGTTAGCAGGCCTCAACGCCTATTCGACCAACTCCTTTACTTATCCTCCATTATGGGCATATTCGGAGTTTCCTGCCCTGGGCCTGTCTAGTCTTCTCGTGAGTCCTAAACTGTTGGGAGTGCGGGTAGATGCTTTGAACTTATCATCTGAAAGCTGGAATCTGCCTCCCATAATCACATCTCCTCTATTCAACATTCTGAGTAAGCTTCCGCTGATAATTGCAGATGTACTAATAGGCGTAGTCTTGTACGACATTATGAGGGGGTTAGGCAAGGAAAAACTTGCAAACTTGGCTCTCATACTTTGGTTCTTCAACCCGCTTGTGATTTTCGTAGACTCTATCCATGGACAATTTGATGTTCTGCCAACATTAATGACAGTCTTGGGGTTCTGCTTCTTTTTGAGGCGTAACTACTTTACAGCAGGACTAGCTATCGGTCTCGGCACCTTGTTTAAAATATATCCAATTTTCTTGGTCCCATTGTATTTTTCCTCAATAGGCAAGCTTGAAATCGAAAAGTTGCAGGGAATTGAGAAGAGCCTCAGGAGGATTTTAGCCAAATGGCTAAAACTTGGCATGGGAATTCTAGCCCCATTCGGGCTGTTCTTGACCCCTCTAGTTAATACTAACATCGTTCACGACGTTTTTAGCAGGACAACCGTGGCTACTCTCGGCGGCTTGTCGCTTTTCAACATAATTTATTTTCCAGGATTTGATTGGTTGTTGCCCCTTATTATCGCCCATGCAAGCCTGGTTACAATAAGTTTGTTAATTCTGCTTTCAACGATGATCATGCTTATCAGTGCCATGGCCTTTTTAAGGAAAGGAAACTTGCTTGAAACCTTCGTTCTTGGGCATATTGCTATTCTGCTGGCGATCTACTTGACGTCACTTACTGTGAACCCACAATACATACTGTGGATACTTCCATTCCTGATCTTAAGCTATGGTCTTTTCCATTACAATTTGAAAAATCTGATCGTAATTTCAATATCAGCTTTGGCTTTTTGGATAGGATTAACCGGTCCACTTTACTATTTATATCCATTGGCTGCTTTCACTCGAGTAATAAGTGTTGGAACAATATACGCTAATGTCTTCTTCTTTCAACACGTCCAAGGTTGGATTATTCTTTTCTTTTCAGGATTCGTTGGCGTCTTTGCTTTGATAGCATGTATGATAGGTTCCATCATGCATCTTCTGCAAAAGGATGATAAACCAATCTTGCCCCGCTGCTCTCAGAAAACGGGGCAGTCAAACGTGAATCAGCTACTGCCTGAAATCAAATTGAGACTGGTCAATCCTCGGAAAATCTTGACTTTGGCTCTTGTGATCTTGTTGTTCGGCCAGTTTCTGACTTGGGTGCAGCCTTTGATGCAACAAAATGTCGGTCTCACTGTTCTTACCGTGGGATTCCATCAGAACGATATTAGAGTGGAGTACCTGTTACGATCAGGCAATTATCCCATAGACATGCAGGTTTTTGGTACTCCAGTCCTTTCTACTTCGTATGGGCCTACTGATAAGAACATCTTCATCTACTATGACGGAGCTTATCCGAC
>Ga0187882_1004858_pt1 | contig 10748 bp, 20 predicted proteins | sample June2016WEW_19_1_3_FD_132991 | JGI IMG/M metagenome (GOLD analysis project Ga0187882, IMG submission 132991) | Peatland microbial communities from SPRUCE experiment site at the Marcell Experimental Forest, Minnesota, USA - June2016WEW_19_150 | ecosystem: Environmental > Terrestrial > Soil >...
TAATCTACCATATTCCAGTTGAAACTTTCTATTTTCTCTATTGGGAGTTTTAGTATTTTATGTGCTAGTTTAAGTGCATCTGTTTTAGTCTCTTCTATGTTACCACTAGAACCTTCATCAAATATTTCTGGTGAACTAGGTATTCCTTTATTATTATACGATGGGAAAACAAAATACATATACCCTACCTCTGCCATATCATAGTCCTCACCATATTCTTCTTCAAGTTCATCAGTATCTTTTTCTTCTTTGTTCACACTAACAGTGATGCTTGGATTTTCCTTTGATCTCCAATGATAATATGGACCATCTGCTATCTGTTCCCACCTATCTTCCTCAGACTTAACAAAGGACTTTATGATTTTTCCTCTTGGTTTTGAACTTGCTGTACCACTACCTCTAGCGTAACTTCTAACGGTTTTATTCTTTCGTTTATAGCTACTAACTATATGACGAACTGGTTTCTTACGATCTGTCATTTTATAGATTCACCCTCTTACGATAGGAAACTGCCCAAACATACTCATTTTTGTCTGGGTTTTTGTATGTTGGAACTGAACCAACAAACTTCCATCCAAGTTCACCATTTTTGACAAGATACTGTCTTGCTTTCCTTCTAGCACTAGCCTGTGTCACGGCTGTGACAGTTACCTGAAGATATTTTCCAACAGTTTTACGTTTAGCTACCATGTTTATCGGTATAGTTATGTGACTGAACATATATAAATGTTATGATAAAAAAATAGTGAATTATTATTTCTTCCAAGTAATTGTCCAACCATCTTTTATACCTTTAAGTTTGGTTAGATGATGCCAAGCATTACATACTTTACATGTAAGTTCTAAATCGTCTATTGGTCTACGTCCCTTTAATATATCTAAATAAAACTGTTTACCACCTCTATGTTTAATTGGTCTTTCTTTAGTTCCACCACCATTCATATGATTTATTTCTAGTGCTTCTGGTATGTTACAACCACATTTAACACATTTGTTACCCAATAAACCTAAAACTTGCAAACGAAGTTTTCTTTCATATTCTCTAGCATATTTTCGTTTTTGTATTTTATTTTCTTCGATTGAAAATTTTTTTCTAGCCCACTCTCTATCATAAATTCTTTTCTTTTCACCTGTGTATACCATAATATTATATATAATTTATCTATATAAAAACCTATCGGATGGACAGAGAGGGGAGTCGGACCCCTAACCATTCCGGTGCAAACGGAACGCACTACCGTTGTGCTACTCGCCCAGAGATATATACTTAGATGTATTTATAAATATTTGGTAGTATCAGGGCGATTTGAACGCACCGTGACCAGCTTCAAGGGCTGGCATCCTTGTCCAAGCTAGATGATGATACTTCATGGCGTACTCCATTCGGATTCGCACCGAACCCTCTGGTTTCACAGACCAACATGCAAACTACTACACTATGGGTACATAGGATAAACAATTATATAACATATATAAAGTTTTTGGTGGTGCTTTGTTGGGGAATTGGACCCCATCCTCTGGGTTGAAAGCCCAGAATTCTTCCGGCAAACTCACAAAGCGTTGGTACTCCCAAAAAGATTTGCACTTTTGTTCCTTGCTTCAGGGGCAAGTGTCCTTAACTACTAAACGATGGGAGTATAATATGGTGGGGGAGAACTCACCCTCCCCCACCTGCGGTGGGCTTTTTCTACCTATCCGATGCCCCACCCAACTGGTCTTACTCGGAGAGCCACCCCACTGGACAGCTTTCAGCTTCCTGTTTTGGGTGGATACATCCTTGGGTGTCTAGGGTGCGAGAACGAGTACGGTGGGTACTCTCACTTACCTGCTACCCTTGTGGGGCAGTTCGCCAAAGGTAAATCATCCCTAAACTAAGAATACATTACAGGTATATAAACATTGTGGTTAAAAGGTGGTAGTTTTCCCTTGCGCTTGTTTCCACTTGTGGGCATAACGGGTTTCTAAGCCGGAGAACTACCAATAGCAATATTGATGAGGTTATATATAAATATTATGGTTATGTTACTATCATCTTTCCAATTGGAAATGTATTACTTCAAACTCTTTATCTAGATCATCTGCACCGAACCAATCAATCATTTCACTTAGCGTATTGAAACCGTCTGCATAAGCCATTTTAGAGGTTAATAAATCCTTTTTCTTTACTCTATCAACACCTGTACAGATGGCATTTCCTATCAGATGAATTGGCTTTTTATTTATTGGTAGTCTCTGTTTCCAGTATAGTGTTAGATGATTCCCCTTTTTGACAGGTCTTATTCTAGGCTCTCTTATTGTCTGTTTCTTTTCACCGCTTAAAATTAGTTTATAGAAAGCTCCCCTTCTAGTTTCTCCTGTAAAGCTGATGGCAACCATTTTATTTACCTCAAGTCATACTTTTCATATCTGACTTGGCTTTAGCCTCATAGATACACCAACGAACATAGTTGGAAAGAGAGCTTTTTTCTTCCTTGGCTTGAGCCATCAACCAAATCTTCAGGTTGGCATCAATATAAGTTTGTACTTTTAACTTACCCGTTTTTTACCCCACCTTCTATGTGGATGATCTGGAACCCATCTAGTTCTAATATAAGAAACGGTATCACCAGATTGTGTTATAAACCTGACACGTGCTGTTTGTTTGTGCATACCCATTCTTTTAATATTCATTTTTTTATATCATCTCTAAGGAATAGCTTTCCATTCTATATGGTTACATGCTTCGCAACGATAAATAGAGCAGTAGATAGATGTTGTTTTGTATATCTTAGCACCACCGCTTACAAGAGGTATTGGCTTTCCTTTAACATATGTGGTAATTATTATCGGCTGTGAGGATCGCCCTATGTATTCCATCTCTGGGTGGTTTTCACATACAGGGCAAACACACTTTTCAACATCTGTCATATTGATATCATATTAAAAATATGTTTCAATGCTTATAAACTTTGTGGTAAAAATAGCTGTGTTTCTCTAGGTCGGGTAATCCAAGTAGTACTCTTTGGAATATGGGCGATGGTTAGGGCAGGTTCGTTGTAAACGACTATTATACTCCAAGTGTCAGCCTAGCACCCCACGATAGGGTTCGACTCTGATTTGCACCATCATCCTTTTTCTGGTTGTAAGTTTTCCCATTTGTCCCACGCATACCCGAAACACAACCATAGGAATGGTTAAAGAACTTGTTTATAAAGATTTCGGTATCACTTATTCTCAATTATGCGTATGAGTATATTTCTTTGTTTGTCTGAGAGTTTCCAGCCGTTGTTAATCTGTACATTGATGCTGGGCATAAATGTATCCCTCTCCCAGAGAGATTTGGGTTTGTCCCTTGCAATGTTGTAAAGCTCTCTATCAGACTTAGCATCCCAACCTACACGCACTGGTGAAGCAACAGGTTTTGGTCTATCTTGTGCAATTGTCCTCTTTATAGCTGATACCATATTAGGGGAAAGTGATTGACCACTCATTACTTTACTTTTCATAGCTGTTAGGAAACTATTTGTACCATTTCTGGATTCCCAAAGAAGCAAATCAATCAGAAGATCACGGTAACTCTTGGTCTTACCAATACTTTCTCTGAGCCTCTTGTTATGCTTCTTGAAAATGTCCTTAGCATCTAGGTCTTTGATATAATTTCCGACACATTCATCACCGATAGTGAGGTTATTTGTACCATCAGAAATAACATACATATACCTGCAATCTCTATGACCACACAGTTGGCAACTCTCATAATCTCCATATCCACCAGTGTCATATGAGTCTACAATCTTCCAAGCCCTTCCATTATAGTTTATCTGGAAGTTTGCTATCTTGTTCCAATATGGTCCCTTGTTAGCGTTTACAGTTTGAACAACTTCCGCTAATTTAGCATCAACAAGTTTTTCTGCCTCTGCCCTCTTAGGATCAATGGGTGGAGAAACAATTTTTGGCTGAACCAATAACTTTGCCTCTGGTTTTTCATTTCCTCTCTTATAGCTTCTAACATGCACTAAATGTTCACGGAGTGGATTATGATAGACAACTCTTGACCTTCTAGATTGACGGACATGTGACCTTACAGTGTGTGTCCTCATCTAAGTCCTATCCTTTCCTCTTCAACTTTCATAAGTTCCCAATCGAAATCTACATCACCATAGAAACTTGTCTCAGAGTAGTCTGTCTGCATGTCGCTGTTGTCATAGTTATAACTTTGAAGGATGTGTTTCATATTATCTACAATTTCCTTAGCCTGTTTTGTGTATTTCCAAGTGTAAGCGTATGAAGGTATCTTGTCGGGTGGGTAGTTTTTCATCTCTGAGTATATTACTTCCTTTTCCAAGAATCCACCATATGGATAGGATTTGATCTTAACATTTATTTCTCGCCCACCAGAAAATACTTTTGTGGATACACCAACATCAATATTGGGATATGCCTCTTTTAATTCGGCTTTTACAGCTTTGGCAACTAATTTAATGGGTTTGTGTTTCCAAGTTTCATAATTTGAACCTCTGAACTTAACTTCTCTTAATGCTGGTGTTGGTTCAGGCTTTGGTAATTCTCGGATTATTTTGGCTTCAAACTTTGGCTCTGGTATGCCATTACCTCTGAGATAGCTCTTAACACGCTTACGATTTCTCATGTGTGTATGAACAACATGGGTAACGGGTCTTTTTCTTGTCCTGCTGTTTCTCATTTAGATCGTATATAGAGTGTGCTTAGGTAATATATAAATGTTATGATAAAAATTTACTTATTTTTCTTTGGTAGTTTTCTCGAATAGAAGGTAGTGCCACCAATAACAGCAACTTTTTTCCAAAAAGTGTTTTGTTTAGGCAATTCTAAAACCCCCAAGATTGAAAAATATTTGCAAACTGTATCAAAACAACAATTGCAACAATAAGAATTAGTATAACCATCATTGGCATTTTCAGGTCTTGTGTTTCATCATTTGAAATCCCCTCAACAATTTTAATACCCACAATCAACCCAACAAGACCCAGAAGGGATGATAACACAATAGCAACGTTAGTAATACTTATTGAAATGGAACTTCCACCACTCCAAACCCAATTTAGTGTGGTTGGGGCTGTAATTGGAACTGTGCCAATATCGTTACCTGTACCAGAAGGTATTGATCCTGTACCTGTCCAGCCAATAGCATCATACAGAATACCATTGATTTTTACAGAGGGTGGAATACTAGAGGTAATTGGGTTGTTGGCGGCATACCATCCAGAGGTTGAGCCTGTCACAAGACCATGAGATGAAGTTACATCATAGCGATAAATGTTCACAAAATACCATGCACACGTTGTGTACTGGTGTATTGCTGGTGTGCCTGTCTGTGTGATGTTTATGGCTGTCCATGAATTCATGTCACCTGTTCCTATGTACCCATCTGTATAATACTTTATAGTAGGAAAAACAACGGGTGTGGTGATCGTGGAAAGGATATTTCTCCCATCATCATACCAACCACCACCCGTTGGGTTTCCTAGATTATTTGTAGAGGTAACATTGAAATAGAACTGCTCAACATAGGTTGCTGTTACCCAAGAATCACCAGCAGGGACAACATACAGATCAAGATTATCTGTACCACCAGTGCCTTTAGCACCAATATCATCCCAATGATCGAACCTGTATCTGACTTGCCCCGGAGTGGCTACTATATAAGGTACAGCAGTTAAGTTATACCATTTACCTATTGCCCAATTATAATTTTTTAATGTGGTTATGGCTGTACCATTCACATAGATATATCCAGCACCCTCTGGAACCGAATCAACATTAATATTTACATTCGGTCCACCACCAGCATGTACGGCTGGTAGCGACAAGAGGATACTACCAATTAAAACAGCCATTAGAACAAATGAGGAAAACTTACCAATTCTCATTTGTCCTATTCTATCCTCTCCTACATACTCTTCAATCTGCGATTGTACTCTCTGATGCTATTATTAAGTTGCTTTATTGTTTCTGTATATTCTTTTGCTTTTCTTTTATAAGCATACATATCATTCTTTGATTCCTGTAGTGCTTTTATATTCTTTTCCTTGAGCATCTTCATGTCCTTGAGTTGCTTCTTTTGCTGAATCATATGATCTCTGTATACTTCTTTAAGTGTCGTTTTTAAAACTCTCCATGAGCATAAATACTATAGACGTTCCGCAAGTCCCACTTCCGCTTGATGATTCGGACTTTGATCCTTGGATCGCCCAACTTCATGTTACCCTTGATTTTTTCAGCTTCACGCTTTGTGAACACTTCGTTCACAAGTACAAACCATGTGTCACCAAACTTTTTGCGTTTGGGAGATTCTTTCGGTCTTTTATACATACTGTACATTTTTCATTTCACACCCTTTGCTTTTAAGAAAAGCCCAATAGCATAATCGGTGAAACCGTGCTTATTTGCCAATTCCTTAAATTTCTTGGGATTTGATTTTACAATACCCCACATATTCTGATACTTGATGGCTTTTTCGTAGCCAAACTGTCTTGCAAAATTTACTTCCGCTTTACTATATAACCGTTTATAAGTGTTTTTTTGCTTAACAGAAATATTTCCCTGTCTGCTCATTTTTACTTCAACCTCTTTCTCATTCTTTTCATATACGTTTGACGGCTAACTTCCCAACTCATCTTGGTGTCATGCCAATTAGCGAAATATGCTGTCTTTGGTTTTCTATTATGAGAGGCTTGAAAGTTTTCAACTCTACTCCAAGTGAGCAACCCAAGTTCATCTGCATCTCTAAGTTTCATTATTCTTCCATCAGGAAGGCGAATAACACCGTTTATTGGAGTTTGCACCATTTTTAAAATCTCACCCATCTCTTTTTCTCTAAGATTGAACCTCTTTTACCCTTGTAGGTTTTGATTGCCCGTAAAATATATTGATTATTTGAGTATCCATGAGGACTCCGATAATAATTTGTTGCAACGAGATAACCAAGTTTTTTCAAATATTTTACACGGTCACGGAATTCACTTTCATACCTCTGTTCATACGTTTCGGTCTTTGTATCATAAGTTCTAAAGAATCTATCCCAGCCAGCCATTTTTATTTGCTCCCCCTCTTTCTACCGCTTGAGAGATTATACCAGACATAGTATGTGGTTTCTTTACCCCAAGAGTATTTATGTGTTTTCTTGAGAACACGTATTAGCTTGCCTTCTTTTCTTTGTTGTTTGGCTATGTATTCTGCCTTGTTTTTATCGAATGTAGAAACTAACAGACGATAGTGATCCTTACCAATTTTTTTCAACGACATTACATTATCAGAATATATGTTGTTTCTAAGTATATAAATGTTATGATAAAATTTTTTGGTATAAAGGATACATTAAATCTATCACTTGTCAAATGGATATTTTCAACTTCCTATGAATAATACTCATTTTCATGATCATCCTCTTCCATCATATTAACTGTGTGATACTTCAAACCCACAATCTTATTCATCTTCTCTGGTTGGTAGTTGTCATCTCCTTTGTATCGTTGAACTAGACCAATTATTAAAAATAGAAATGCGGCTAGAAAGAAACATCCTCCGAGAGTCCAATCCAAATCATCAATCGGGTAAGTCCAATTAGTTGCATCTATTAGACCAGTTACGGCTGTGAGAGTGCAAATCCCCGAGAGGATGAACGCCCACTTACAGTTATACTTATTATCCCTGACCATATCTCTCTCTAACCCACATTATTGTGTTATGGTATATATGTGTTTCGTTGTGATTTAAATCTTAGATATTATACGAAGATCATCCAAAGCACATTCATAGCTAGGGAATCCTTTAAAACCACACTCTGGACCAAAGAAGGGAATTCTTTCTGCACCAAATTGTGCTATCACTTTTGAAAGTCTTTTCTTCATAATTGCTTTACTCTCGAAAAACTTATTTGGGTTCACTCTTCCAGAATTAATATCTTCCCAAGAATCGGCTAGTTTATCCTCACCGACTTTGTTCACTATCAGGTCATCGAACTTTGTGATGGCAACACTAACCTTCAGGAATTTGTCTGTTTCTTCCAGATGTTTTTTAGTGGATTTGAGAGTATAGATCGAGTCAAAAACATGAGATTCAATGTTCCTGAGATGTTCGACTTCCCAGAAAAGGTTGTCTGATGTGTTATGTAAGTGAATTCCAGCATCAATCCCTTTGGATGAGACAACCTTACAAATTTTCTCCCAAGACAACCTTAGTGCCTCTCTGCCAAGTGAACCATAATCAAGAAATGGATCGTTCAAAAAACCAAACGTTGGTTCATCAATACAGACCTGTCTTACCTCACCAGAATCATTTTTAAATAATGAATTCTCTAAAATTTTACATAGAGCATCGGTTAATTTTGGGATCATAAAGACTTTATCTTTAGATTCTGAGCTTAATGTATATGGACCTGTAATACATACTCTAATGAAAATTTTATTTAATTTTGTTTTATCCTTAATTACACTTAAATTTTCTTTTATAATATCAACTTCTGGTATGGTTTGTTTGTGGTTGGATATTATGTCTATAAACATCTTGTTCATGTCCCTGAATTGTGGATATGTTGGTACGTCTATTCCACAGCTAAGTTTATCTATGAAAGAGCTAATAACTTCTCGTTTAAATATCTCTGTCATTGGACTTTTGTAAGGGAATGTTGGGAGTAAACCCATGTGGTATGCACCACCATCTAAGATTTTAACATCAACCCTTGGTGGAAAGCTACCTACATCTGTTGAAAGAATATTCATACAGGGTAGCATACCATTAGAAAACTATATAAATATTTCTAATTACAACAGGTTTTGGCTATTACAGGTTCGTCTTTCTTTATATCTTTCGGTGGAAATTTCTTAAACATTTTCTTACCATCAGAACATGAACAACCTTTCTTTGTACTCAATTTATCACCCATAACATATTCATATTAGTGAATATATAAACGTTTCGGTAGAAAAAATGGGTGGGGGATTTTTCGAGTCAGACCGAAAGGCTTTAACTCGGTGGCATCCCTCTACCACGCCGCAAGTATCTCTGGTCCGGTGGTCAGTCGGGGAGATTGGAGCATTACTTCTAGAAGCACACCCCAAAACATAGAACATGGTATTAATATATAAACCTTTCGGAAGTTCAATCACATTAAAGCTACAATACTAGCATCTTTAACTGATCTTCCACCATATTGATGGAAGTTATATTGTAAAGCTGAAACTGCTGTTGCCTGAGAGAAATTATATCTATTCATAATACCCAGAACTAAACCTCCATACAGATAGAGAAACACAACATAATTAACATGTTGCCGAATTATATAATCTTTTTTACGTTTCATAGTTTCTAAATCCCTAAACCGATCTACTGGTTGTGGGGTTTCACCAACCTTTAATTGATATCCATCTTGTTTGCCCTTCTTATTAATATAAGGGACAATCTCAACCTTTGGATAATCTGGATATATTATCTCAGCATCAGACATTTTAATCGAGAATAGATATATAATATGTAGTATAAAAGGGTTTTGGTCAATTAATAATAAACCGAAAGGCTTATAAGCATATGTTGTAATTTCAAATGCAGATAGACTATGGTAGATTATAATAAAGTTTGGAGAAGTCCACTCAGGATGGGTGTATCCATCGGAATGTTTGTAACTTATTGTGCTTGTTGGGCAAACGGCTTCAGTATGGTCGAAAAACTGTTCTGGGGTGGTATAACAATAGTTCTTGTTACATTCGTACTTTTTATTTCAGAAGATGAATCAGATTAAAAAACAGGATATGATATGATGAATAGAAAAGGTTTTACAGGTAGTGCTATACTTCTAATCATTTTATGTTCGTTTATTCTCGTTGGTTTACTAGGTGCAGGTTGGTATTTTGGTACATATAACTCACTTGTAGCACAACGTGTTGCTGTCGATGCTTCTTGGTCTGAAGTTCAAAATCAGTATCAACGTAGGTTTGATCTGATTCCACAGCTTGTCAACTCAACTAAGATGTACATCAATTATGAAAAGTCTGTACTAACAGAAGTTACTGCCCTACGTTCACAGTGGGCATCTGCTTTAGCATCTGGGGATAAGACTCAACAAATGACTACACAGGGTGAGATAGATTCGCTTGCTAATCGTCTACTGGTTATAGCCAATCCAGAAGCCTACCCACAGTTAAAGGCTGATACTATTGTGATGGGTCTTATGGATGAACTTGCTGGAACGCAGAACCGTGTAGCTGTTGCACGTGGAAGGTATATTGACACAATACAGGCTTATAATACAGCTATCAGAATGTTCCCGAACAATGTTGTGGCTGGTATGAATGGATTCACTACTTATCCTAACTATGTTTCAAACACAGGTGCTGATACAAACCCAACAGTCCCAATAGGGTGATATAATGAGAGTACGTTTTATGGCAGATTCTGTTAAACTCCGTGAATCACCAAGAGGAACCACACACAATATTCGTACACTTCATATTTATGAAGGTCCATCTGAAGTTGAAATAGGCATTAACAGATGCCTTTTAATAGAACTTAGAGATCAAATAGATGTTGAGTTAAAGACAACAAAGGAGTAATAAACATGCAAAAAAAGTTTATACTAATTTTACTCATACTTGTAACGAGTATTGTGCCATCCGTATCCGCAACAAGACCGAACTATCTTTATGATTATGCTGGTGTTGTCGATGCAAATTCCAAAGCCTATATCAATAGTTATGGTCAACTGATTGATACAGCAACCACAGCAGAGGTTGTGA
>Ga0187882_1004862_pt1 | contig 10744 bp, 19 predicted proteins | sample June2016WEW_19_1_3_FD_132991 | JGI IMG/M metagenome (GOLD analysis project Ga0187882, IMG submission 132991) | Peatland microbial communities from SPRUCE experiment site at the Marcell Experimental Forest, Minnesota, USA - June2016WEW_19_150 | ecosystem: Environmental > Terrestrial > Soil >...
ACACGTGCGAGTGTTGCGAATCTGGCACGCTTCCCGCGATGCCATTACCGCCGCCGACGTGGAGGATTAACCATGACCCCTTCTTTGGCCCAGACCCAATGAAAGAAATGGTGGAAAGGAAAGGGTGTCAGTTGCGGCTGCAAGTCAAGCCGGGGCCGTGACCCGGTGCCGGGGAGGCAAGGGAGGACGCCGCGTCAAGCTCAGAACCCTGAAGGATGGCCACAAGAAATGGGAAATATCGTGCCTGTCCCGGATTCTGGAGTGCACCCAGAACTGAGACAGAGAAAATTGGGAAAATAGGGACACGCGTGCCAGTCCCGCTTTTCCAGGAACCCCACTTTGACTTGTTATGACAAATGTGTTATAAAGGGGCTGTTATGACGGCACAGGAACTCAAATCGGCTCGGCTTGCCAAGGGATGGACAGAGGCACAGGCTGCCCGCCGGCTGAAGGTATCGCAGGGGTATTTGAACTACCTGGAACATGGAAAGAGGACGCTGACCCCCGGGTTGCTTCAGAAGGCCACGGCGGTCTATGGACTATCTCCGGAAACTGTTCCTCTCCCTGTTACATTTACCCCTCGGCCTGCCCCCCATGAGGAGCTGTTCGAGTCCCTGGCCAAGCTTGGCTACCCTGGTTTCGCCTATTTCCGCAGTCAGGCGCCGCCCAAGAACCCACGTGAAGTTCTGCTCACGGCACTGAGCCAGGAGAGGTTGGATGCGGGTGTGGCAGAGGCTCTGCCCTGGGTTGTTCTGAGGTACGGCCAGGATGATCCGTGGCTGGTTGAGAACGCGCGACGTTTCAATCTGCAGAACCGGCTGGGATTTGTGGTCAGCCTGGCTCGCAGAATAGCCAACCGGCAGTCCCTGAAATCACGGTCTAAAGCGCTGCTTAGGCTCGAGAAGCAGTTGGAAGAAAGCCGGCTGGTCAAAGAGGATGCCTTCTACCGACCGCCCCGAACCGAAAGTGAAAAGAAGTGGCTCCGGCAGAACCGCAGCAAAGACGCGGTGCATTGGAAGCTGCTGACGGATATGAAGCCGGCACACCTGCAGTACACGTTCCTATGACGGACCTGCCCCATCCCTGGAATGAGTTTCTGGCCGAACTCGATGAACAACTAAAAGAGCCGGTTGACTTGCACTGCATCGTACGATCTCATCTTGTCCAAACTGGAGCGGAACTCCACTAAGGACAGGGATGATGCCGACTATCTGTTCCGGTCGAGAAAGCTCGACTCCACCACCCTCCGCGCTCGTTACAAGGAGGAGTTGCGCCCGTACCTGGTCAAAGAAAAGTGGCACGACAAGACGCTCGATCTCTGGATCGAGATTTTCGAAGGCAGGCCCACTTGATACCTGCGATCATTCGCTTCGGTCAGTTCGGTCCAGAGTGCTGTTCCACCGTAGGGGGGCGGCGTGGGGCAGCAGGGTAGTGCAAAGGTGACCTTATTCTGCGCTCCTTTGCGGCCGTTCCCCAATTCCATGCGGGTTCATGTGGGCGTGCCCTGGTGGTGATTGGCATTTCCGTTTGAAAAGCCGCGGAGGAGCGCTGAAGTCTGCGCACCTCCTCGCTACCTGCTCGGCATGGTTGATCAAAGTGATGCCGGGCAATTGAAGCAGGTTTGGGCGAATGAAATCCGGCTGCGTTTCTGATTCGAGGCGTGCGGCCGGGCGCAGGCTCGCCGAAGCTTACCAAACCGCGCTCGCCAACTTTGGAAGCCAAGTGCGGCAGCCCTCACCATGTGGAGTGCACCCCTAAACTGAGACAGAGAAAATTGGGAAAATAGGCACACGCGTGCCAGCCCCGCTTTTCCCTCTCGGCTATCCACCCGCGTCCATCCTACCTTATGGGGTAATCCCCCGTTTGTAGCGCGGGTGTCCCCACCCGCGAGCCGGGGCCGTGACCCGGTGCCGGGGAGGCAAGGGACGACGCTGCGTGAAGCTCAGAACCCTGAAGGATGGCCACAGGAAATAGGAAATATCGTGCGCGGATTCCCTGACACTGTTTCTCTCCCAAACGCGCATCTGGGCGCTGCTCCGGTACTGACACCCTTTTCTTCGTTTTTCGCTCTCCAGAAAGTGCTTATGCTCGACTTTCGAATTGTGTAGAATGGGCGACATGATAGAACTGCGAAGAGCTGAGGAAAACGAGGTCGTACTTGCATTCCTGCAAGCGGAGATTGATTCACCCCGATGGGCGAAATGGATACTCGGGGCCTTAGCTGAAAACGGGGTAGGTCGAGGGGAATTAATCGACCACCCTGACCTAGGTAATCAGACTGCTAACGCTATGAGGCGAGCCCTCCTCGGTCGTTTCCGAGGCTTTGGCGTTAACACGTACCTCTTCGCCGAATTCCCGTACGATGTTCAATGGACTTGGGTTCAAATATCCCAAGCAGAGCAATCCATCCTCAAATATGCAAACTGCTCACCATGGATTCAACTCTCGGGGGGGACCCGCCTCGTAACTGAGGGAGCTAAAAATTTGTCAGGTTTGTCCGCAGACCAAGATCCTAGGCGTCATATCGAGGCAATCGCCGAGGCCGTGAAACAGGGGCGCAGGTTTCCTGCGCTCGTAGCCGTGAAATCCGACGATGGTTTTCTGATACTTTTGGAAGGCCACTGTCGAGCCACCGCCTATGTGGCAGCCGGGTTCAAAGGGGGCATAGACTTGATAGTCGGGTCATCGCGCGGCATTTCAAAGTGGGTGTTTTATTGAGGAGAAAAGATGTCAGTTACCTTTTCGTTCCAAGGAAAAGAGCGGTAGGATTCCGTCCTGGGCCGGGAAAAGGTCTGACATCATTTTCTCCATGAACATCACGCGCGGGAGACGGTGATGCGGCGGGACGCGCCGCAGACATACAGGGCCGTGTGTGGGCCACCCGCGGCAGCCCCGCGACTGCCTCCGCAAGACTCGAGGCCAAGCGGTTCGATACTGCTTTCCTGTAAAGCTATTTCATCCTCCATTGCATACCGGTTTATCCCGGCGCTCTACCTGACGCCGTTTCACTGCCTGGATTGTGATAAAATTAAAAAGTGTGGGTGCGCCTAAAGACTTCTGTTGGCTCTGTAACAAGTACGGAACCATTACGAAGGAGCACATTCCGCCAGAAAGTGCGTTTAATGATCACCCCTTACTGCTCTTGAAGGTTGATCAACGCAGCATGGAGTCGGGAGCCTTAGGGTGGGTTCCAGACCGACGCTTCGGGCGCGGTATGTTTGTGCGGAGTGTGTGCGCACGCTGCAATAACAGCTGCGGGCACAAATACGGCGGCGCGTATGTCGACTTAGTCCGGCAAATCGCGGAGCGAATCGGTGATGTTCAGGAGTTCCACACGGCCTCCATCCTGAACGTGAGGCGACCGCTGGCGATTCTGAAACAGGTCCTCTTTCAGTTCGTGTCAGTAAACGGTCCTGGCTTCGTTCGAGCGAACGAATGGGTAGCGCCTTTCATCAAGAATTCTAGTAATCAATCGATTCCGGCGGACATTGGAATCTACCTATACGCTTCAAATACCGAGGGAGCCAGGAGGACAGGTATTTCCTCGCATTTTGATCTAGCCCGGAAAGAAAGGAACATCGTTTCCGAGTTCTCGTTCTGGCCCCTTGGGACGGTTATCTCTTTCGGGCATCTGTCGCACCCGCGGCTTACCCCCATCCATCAGTGGGTTCAATACAGGTACGACCACAAAGGCACGGTCGACCTGCACATTCCTGTGAATCCGGCTTGCTCCGCCTATCCGTTGGACTTCCGATCTCAGTCGCAGTTGTCGAGTGCTTCGTCTGACACTACCGCCGACCTCAGGATTCCCTCCGAAGACGACGCGAGGCAATTGGTAAAAGATACTCTTAGACATTCAGGGGGTGACGGGAAAGGTTTCATCTTTTCCGGTCACCCAGAAACTGTCGAGAGAATTCGACAATCCAAGGGCTAACCATCAAGTTGCGTGGCGGTGCGAATCGCTGGGTGGCGCGTACATTGAATCCTATGTATCCGTCAATTTCCCCCTTGCGGTAGACGGCGCCAATGCCACGCATGCAAAATCGGCCGTTGGCCGGGGCAGGAACAGATCGCCCCTTCGGGGCTCGGGTCGGATACACCATCAGCAATGTAAGCCCAACCCGCGAGTTTCTGCTTAAAGCAGTCCGCGCGATGTTAGATAATCATAGAGTGATGGAATTCAGGGAGAAGGTAGAGACCATCATCGAGCCGATGATAGTTAAGCTGAAGGCGAAGCTCGCCCCGATACCAACTCTTGCCGGGCTTAATCACTACCAACTGCTGATCCATACCGTACAAACTGATAAGAGCAAAGTTCCGGACGGATTCTTTTTCAAGTGGCGATATTTCTGGGCGTTGCTCCTTTCCAAACCGTTTTCAGGGGCGCGGGTGGATGACAGATCGGAGACGGAGTTTCAATCGATCGACAAACTCATCGAGGAGATATTTGATGTTTACGGGTTTGGGGCGATATATGAGCCTGGCCGCACCAGAGGCTCCGAAGAGGAGTTCCTCACCAGACTCGGACTCGGGCTAAAAATCCGAGAGCCCGACGTTCTTGGGTTCCTAGAGCAGATCCAAAGATGGGCCTTCAGGCGATTTCAACCTTTCAACGACACTTACTTCGTGCCCAATTTTGGATTGCGCTTCGAAGACATAATGGGATGGTTCGAAGATCTCATATGGAAATGCCAAGCGAGATTGGACGCCATGGTCGATGACCTCGCCTCCATTTATGCGGACATGGAGCGGACCCGCGCCGAGTTCGTGAAGGGCCAGATCGATATTGAGGCGGCTCGACAGAAGTCAGCCGCGTTGGAGATTGGCGAGCGCATTGAGGCCAATGCACAGCAGGGTGCCCGGATGCACTTATTTTCCAAAGAGGAACTTCAAGGAGGTATTCCGGACACAGCCTTCTCGGCGTTAACAAACCAGTTTGGGATTCGGCCTGGGGAAGTGGATCCCGGCTATGTGTTCCCGCACCAGGACAATCCTCTTGAGTACAGAACTTTTGTTGCCCTTCCGGATGAGACATTCTATTTTCTGGATCCGGCGAACGCGTACCGGATCGCTGCAAAGACTTTCGAAAGGGACATCGTTGCGAACGAACTCCTCCACGACCGGTACTTGAGGAACAGGGACCGCGAAACTGAAAGATGGGTCACGGCTAATATGCGAAAGGTCTTTCCGAGTGCCGCGATCTACCCCAATTACTTTCTCGAAAAGGGCAGCCAAGAAAGGGATCTTCTCGTTCAGGAGGGCAAGACGGTTATTCTGATCGAGTGTAAGAACACGCGCATAAGACCATTTAAGGGGACTGGGGTTGACCTCCTGAATTTTCAACGAGATTTTAAGCACTCGGTGCAATTCGGATACGGTCAGGCACTCGGTGTTAAGCGGCGTATTTTGGAATCCGATGAAACAACCTTCTTTGACGAGAAGGGAAATTCTTACTTTTCCGTGAACAGAGGTGACATCGAGAAGATCTACATAATTTGCGTGACGATAACTCCACGCGGCCCCTTTGGCACCGACTTGTCATACGAGCTCGAAAAGTCCGAATCTGAACCTTTCCCCCTGGCAGTTGGCCTTTTCGATCTTGATACCATATGCAAGCATATCAATAATCCCGAGCAATTTATTGGATATCTTAAGGAGCGCGAAAATCTGCACGGGCGTGTTCGTACTGGGGATGAACTTAACTATGCTGGTTATTACCTCAAATTCGGCAACCTAGAGTTCGAAGACCATGCATTCATTACCGATGACTTTTCAGGGATTTTCGATCGAAAGTGGTACAAGGCAAAGGGGATCGAAGTCGAGGAACCCAAAGATCCTCCCGTGGTGACCAGCATGATACGGAAGGGGAATAGTATAACCATCGAGCACAGTTCCGGCGAAAAGGAGGTGCTTAAGGCCCCGTCCTGGATGGCTGGAAGCGGGACGGGAAAGTCCTCGATAAAAATGAAGGGCTCAGAGAGAAACAAGCCATGCCCTTGCGGAAGTGGCCGCAAACTCAAGAACTGCTGCGGGATAAGCTGAGTGGAGCGATGGTGTGGGCTCAGCCCGACCCGCCGACCCGTTTTCCCACGCATCCAAGTCCAGTAATCCTCATGCTCTTTACTGCGGCATTTTCAGAAACGTAAGACCTGTTAGTGGTATTGACCATGTGACATCCCTCCCTAATTTGGGCATTGATATACTTGGCTGACAGGAGGGTAAAAATCGTGGGGATAGCTGAAAGCAAGCAAGGAAGAAATCTCGACTTTAGAATTTTTCATTAGAGGTGTTTATGTCACATGACCAGCCGGTTCGTCCGAAAACGGGGATGTCAAGCCAAGAGTTTTGTGAAGCTCTTGAAGCATTAGAAAAAGCTCTGTGTATTGGCCTCGGCGTTTCATCCTTTCAAGAGTATCGAGATAGGATTTTTGCAGAGTGGGATGCTGCCGGAGTACCTCATCCAATGCGTCCGCTTTTTGAGAAGTATCTATAGCCATGAAGGCTATGCACCTGAGCATTTCAAATATCTTTGTGCGTGCCGCCTCGTCCATAGGTGTCTCCTCGTGTAGGCAGCATAGTATCACACTGTGGATGCCGAATTTCCCCCAGTCCTGAATTTTTCAGCGTATAGTATAGATGGAGGCGGAATGGGCTGGTTTATAATAGCGCTGGGCGTCTGGGGCCTTGTCAGCCTCCTCCGCAAAGGATGGAGGGGGTTCCTGTTGGTCATCCTTGTGCTCCTTACAGTTGCCTCCGGCGTACTCCTGCTCATAAGCATCCTCGCTCTCCTGGACGGGCCGACAGACAGGTTCATCTATATGGCCTGTGCGTCCGGCACCGTCCTGCTCCTGTCCTGCTGGGCGGCCTACCGCCTTGAGGCCTTCAGCTAGTCTTTAGCGCCTTTTCAATCCTCTCATCTATGGACTGTTTCAGTTCATCTTTGGTCATGCGGGCCTTCCTCCTGCGTTCCGATGATATGGGCGGAAGCATTCTATTCCATCCTGATTTTGTCGATGTTCAGACCGTTTGCGGTGTTCGTAAAATATGCCACGCCCCGCTGCCGCTCGCTGCTGAGTCGTCCGCTTGCGGCCCCGATGTCCGTCAGTTTCCAGTGCCAACTGAAGTCAGCCTTCAGGCCGTCAAGGAGTGGGGTCACGGCGTCAAGCTGTTGCAGTTCCCGACAACCCAAATTGAGCTCCCATTTTCTCCCGGAAACGACCTGTTGAACTGCGCCGAAATCCACTATGTACCGGGAGTCTGATTGATAGATATACCCTTGCCCCAGGGCTTGTTCCCCCTTTGTGGTTGGCACCCACAGGGTGTGCCTGCTGTCGAGGAACAGGACATACCCTGTCCGGCTCAATACCTCTGCCCAAAAGCTACACCATTCGTTAACGGTGAGCAAGTCTTCGTTAAAACACATGTTGTCGCGCTCGTTATGGAACTTGATTGTGCAAGTCTTGCATACGGCGAAGTCGCCGTTCTTGCTGATGGCATCCCGGACGAGCGCGGCCTCCCTCTGTTTTTCCGTCTTTTCAGCTTCCGCCCGCTGTTCCTCCTGTAACTGCGCCTGCTGCTTCGCCTGTGCTCGGGCAGCTTGCTCCTCCAGCGCCTTCCGCTGTTTTCCGTGCTGGCCGCAGGCCGTGGTTCCTAGCACCATAAAGCCGACTACAATGCCCGTAAGAGCCAAGCCTCTCTTGTATGCCATGCGGTTGCTCCAAGGCTCATCCTGTATTGACCTTCTCTGAAGCTTAACAGCTTTCAGCCTCTCTGATAGAGGTGAGATTATGGGTTCTTATCGAGAACTACAGCCTCAAGTTCTTTCCTTAGTACTTGAAGCTCTCTCAATGTTTGAGCGTCGTCAAGCTCTCTTAGAAGAATGCGCAGCCTTTCTGCATCACCTTGCTCTAAAGGCTGACGCTTCCACAGAGCCTCAAACGCTGCCCGTGAAAACTCCAGCATCTTCTCTTGCCGAGTGAGCAGCGTTTTCATGCACTGGCAAACGAGAAGCCATATGTCTTCTGGTTTGTTATGCATAGGATTTTTCCTATCTGCTTTTCCAGGTAGCACATACACTTCTTGCGCCTTGATTATACGCCTTGTCCAGCCTCAAAGACCCTGCGGAGAACCAAGAATCCCCCGGAAGGCCCAAATCCCGAAGGTATACTATAGGTATGGAGACCCCCAACACCCCGGCTACCCTTCAGGAAGCCGTAATCTTCTTCTCGGACCCCGCCAACTGCCATGCCTTCATGGTAGGTCTGCGCTGGCCGGACGGCAAGGTCAGGTGCCCCCGCTGTGGCTCAGATAATGTCAAATGGCTTACAAACGCCAATGTTTTCAAGTGCTTCGAGAAGCATCCGTGCCAGAAGTTCTCCCTGAAGGCCGGGACCGTCTTCGAGGACAGCCCCATCGGCCTGGACAAGTGGCTCCCGGTCATGTGGATGCTGGCCAACTGCAAGAACGGGGTGTCGTCGTGGGAGATACACCGTGCCGTGGGGGTCACGCAGAAGACCGCATGGTTCATGCTCCAGAGGGCGAGGCTCGCCATGCAGGATGTCCAAACTGGCGGCAAGCTCGGCGGGGAGGTGGAGGTTGACGAGACCTTCATCGGCGGGCTGTCCCGCAACATGCACAAGGACAAACGGGCCGAGAACATAACGGGGACCGGACCTTCGGGGAAGGCCATCGTGGCTGCAATCCTGCAACGGGGCGGGAAGGTCCGGGCGACCGTGCTGGAGAACCGCCGCAGGAAGGCATTGCAGCAGCTTGTGCGGGAGAACGTCGAGGCAGGGTCGAGCGTCTATACCGACGCCCTGAAGTCCTACGAGGGGCTGGATGAGTTTGCCCACCAAGTGATTGACCATGCGGAAGCTTATGTTCAGGGGAACGTCCACACGAACGGGCTGGAGAACTTCTGGAGCCTCCTGAAGCGTGGGATTAGGGGAACCTACGTCTCTGTCGAGCCCTTCCACCTGTTCCGCTACCTTGACGAGCAGGCGTTCCGCTACAACAACCGTAGGGAGACGGACGACTCGGGCAGGTTCGCGGCGGCGGTGAGGCAGGCTGTGGGAAGGCGTCTCACCTATAGGCAATTAACTGGGAAAACAGCGGAAGCGGGGGTGGTAGGCTAAACCATCCCTGTCCGACTATCCCCGCTCTTTGCTCCCTTCAAGCCCCGTTCTATACCGCCAATCTGGAAAGCCACGCTTCTCACAAACTGCTTGGCGGCGTCGGTGTTGATAGCCTCTTCCCTTGCGACAGCCTCGCAGCACATAGCATGAATAGCCTCTAGCTGTGCTATTGCCGAATCCACCTTGCCCTTGTTGAGCAGGCTTTGCACAAATTGCAACACGTTAAGACTCCCGAATATGACTGTTAGGCTCAAGCCCGCCCACCCTGCCCATTCTGGTAGCATTTCCCCCTCCGCACCTTAGAGGGGGATAACATACCACATCAGCTCCGCTCAAGTGGCTTGGTCTTCCGCTTCGGACTGCTTACGACTCTTTTGCGGTGTTCCTCGATTCGCTTCTTAATCTCGGAACGGGGAGCAGTCAAGACGCCTTTCATCACACCCTCGAACCTCCTCCACGCTTCGGGTCCCTCGACCATTTCCGCTGTACGTTTCATAGCCTTATCACTTGTTTGTTTCTTCATCGGCGTCTAGCACGTCGTCAACAGCCTCGCTGATTTTCTTGCGTTCCTCAGCCAGCACTTGGTTAAGACTCTCTTGCCCTGCCTTGCGCTTCAATTCCTGTTTTCGTTCCCGCTCCAGCCTAGCTGGAGCGAAAATAAAGTTCCATATAAAATTAAGCATAAGGAACACCCCATAACAGGCGATGACGATAAGCAAGTCCAGCCCAATCTCCTTCCATGTCATGCGGCTTCTCTCCAAATGCTGGGTGCTGGCACGGACAGCAACAGTCGCCATAAGGCTGACGAGCAGCTTTCTCCTGGCCCATAGGGATGTTTCCCGCACTGCAACGATGCTACGGTCGGCAAACCATGCGACAAGACTTGCCATAATGACCATTGTCTCATGGCGGCTCCTGGTGTGCCTGAGTTTTTTTCCACATAGCCAAATACTGCCATGCGGCAAAACCTGTGCTAGGCTCCATGCCAGAGGAAAACGGAGACACGCATGAAGGTAAGCCATGTATTGATGGTGCTAATGTCCAAGGGTGGTGTCAGCCAAGTATATCAATGCCCTAATTTGGTTGTGGTTGAGTGTAACGCTGAAACGCACATTTAAAACCAACGTGAGGACTAGGATGACATGGGACACGAGCCGAAAAGCCGGAACCCGGCGAACCGGGCTCAACCCACAATCTAATTATACCACAAATAAGAAAACCGGGAGAGACGCCATATTTCCGATTTACCGACGTCATAGCTTCCGCCGCTGCCCCACTGGGGATTAGGGATTGGGAATTAGGCTCCTGTAACCACCCCCGTCGCTGAGTGGTCCGGCCCCTCCTGAATCAGGAGGGGAGCCCGTCCGTCCGCCTTGGCAGCCTGTCGCGCGGGGAACCCGGGGACAGACGGAACGATAAACAGGTTTATTATGCCCATGCTGTGCCTGGGGCCACCCGAAACCGGGTACCGCGGAAGTCGTGTTGGGGTAGCGATGAGGTGCGCGTATTTTGCGCTCCTCAGCGGTTCTTCCGTTCGTTCGATCGCAGACATTGGAGAGCATGTCTGCGCCAGCCCGCGATTTCAGCGCCACGCATTTTCAATACTTTAC
>Ga0187882_1004866_pt1 | contig 10737 bp, 7 predicted proteins | sample June2016WEW_19_1_3_FD_132991 | JGI IMG/M metagenome (GOLD analysis project Ga0187882, IMG submission 132991) | Peatland microbial communities from SPRUCE experiment site at the Marcell Experimental Forest, Minnesota, USA - June2016WEW_19_150 | ecosystem: Environmental > Terrestrial > Soil >...
GGATTCCAATATCGGCGATTAGGGCATATCCTGGCGCCAGGTATCAAGCACAAATTGGGCGATAAGGTGAAAGTGTGTGGAAACTCCAAACTCTATCGTGCCAATCTGGAGTAAAATCGCGGGCAATGTCGGAATCAACCGCCCCATAGGAAATGGGAATGTTTGCATAAAGCGGTTTATCTGAAGTGGAAGCAAGGTGCCGTTTTGGGGAATTGTGGGAAAATGCGGCTTATGCCACCTATCACCTCCGACCCAGACCCCAATTAATATTGGGGAAACTTCCCCGTTTTGATCGCCACGAATTGCAGAATTGGTGCAATTCGTGGCTTTTGTTTTATACTAGGTTCTGCAGCAGTTGGTTCGATATTGGAGAGCGCCGAAGGCGTGATGCAGCAAAGACAGGGTTTCACCCTAGGTATATGGAACAATTTGAAAAAGCCCTGAAAGGGCGACACCGATCTCTGCGCCGCCCTTTCAGGGCTTGAATCGCTTCGAACGCACCCAGGGCTTCGGCCGCTTTGCGGCCTCCGCCTTGGGCTCTGCTGCTGCGCGCCTGTGGCGCTTGGCCCCAATATCACCTTTGTTACAGCTATCAGGTTTATCTATCCATGGCTGAAAAACATCTGGACCCACTTTGGATCGAGCACGGATACGGAACCCGCTTTCAGGGCTTTCAAAACCTGATGCGCCACCGAATCAGAGACGTTCTCCTTGTCTCCAGCCTTTATGACCTCTACCTGTTCGAGGAAGACGGCCGCTTTGACGAACTGATCAGCGCCGAATATCAGAAGCTGAACCTGAGTCACTCTCCGGAACTGACGCGGGTATCGAGCGGAAAAGAGGCTATCGTCCTCGCAAAAGAGGAACGGCGCTTCGATCTCATCCTGACAACTCTCCACGTCGAAGACATGACCGCCGTCCAACTGGCGGAACAGGCGCGAGAAGCCGGCGTGCAGATCCCAATCGTCCTGCTGGCGTATGACAGCCGGGAGCTGAAGGATCTCAAAGCGCACAACTACACGGCGGCATTCGACCGGGTCTTTGTCTGGCAAGGGGATTTCCGGCTCATCGTCAGCATCATCAAACATCTCGAAGACCGGATGAATGTCGATCACGACACACGGCTGGTCGGGGTTCAGTCAATTCTGTTCATTGAAGACAATATTCACTACTACTCGACCCTTCTCCCGATTTTGTATACGGAACTCCTCAACCAGTCCCAGCGGCTCATCTCCGAGGGCATCAATCTCTCGCACAAGTTTCTGAGAACGGTTGCCCGTCCCAAGATTATCCTTTGCCAGACATATGAAGAAGCCTGGCATTACTTCGAGTCATACAAGGAACACATCCTTGGCGTCATTTCCGATATCGATTTCCCTCGCAACGGCAAACCCGATCACGGCGCCGGGCTCAAGTTCGCGAAAGCGGTCAGAAGTGAAAATCCTGAACTGCCCGTCATGCTGCAGTCCCTCACTTCGGATTATCAGACTGAAGCCAGGTCGCTGAATCTTTCCTTCATGTCGAAGGATTCGCCCAATCCCTCTCTCCAGCTGCGGCAGTTCATGACCGAATATTTCAGCTTCGGCGACTTCATATTCCGGACGCCGGATGGACACGAAGTAGCCAGAGCTGCGGATCTGAAAAGCCTGCGTGAACAGCTCGAATATGTACCGGAGGAGAGCATCCGTTTTCATGCAGAGCGGAACCACTTCTCGAATTGGCTGAAAGCCCGAACCGAATTCTGGCTCGCGCACAAAGTCCGGCCCAGAAAAGTATCGGATTTCCCGACCGTCGCTGAGCTGCGTAAAGACCTGATCTCTTCCTTGGGTGCCTACAGCCGGCTTCAACAGCGCGGATTGATATCAGAATTCAAGAAGGAAACCTTCGACCCCGATACGAGCTTCGCGCGGATCGGCGGTGGGTCACTGGGTGGGAAGGCGCGAGGCCTCGGTTTCCTAAACACGCTGATCAATAATTACGACGTCCGGCGTCAATTTGAAGGCATTCAGATCGCCGTGCCTCCCGCCGTGGTGCTGGGAACGGATGTCTTCGACCGGTTCCTCGATGAAAACAATCTGCGCAAATTTGCGCTGGAATGTGCCGACGACGTGAAGATCACCCAAAAGTTCATCGAAACGGGGATTTTTCCCGAGGATCTGCTTGGCGATCTCGCGGCCTTTCTGCATCTGATCCGCGAGCCGCTCGCGGTCCGTTCCTCCAGCATGCTGGAGGACACTCAGTACCATCCCTTTGCCGGCGTGTATGAAACCTACATGATTCCCAACAATCACCCCGATCCTTTTGTCCGCCTCGGGCAGCTGGTAACAACCATTAAACGGGTCTACGCGTCGACTTTTTATCAATGCGCAAAGGATTATTTCAAGGTCACAGACTACCGGCTTGAAGAAGAGAAAATGTCTGTGATTGTCCAGAAAATGGCGGGCGCGAGGCACGGGACGCGTTTCTACCCCGATTTCTCGGGCGTGGCGAAGTCCTATAACTACTACCCTGTGCCGCCTCAGAAACCGTTGGACGGCATTATTTCGGTAGCTCTCGGCCTTGGGAAGACGATTGTCGACGGCGGAATCACCGTCCGGTTTTGCCCGAAGTACCCCAACCACCTGATCCAGTTCTTTTCAGCCAAAGAGGCCCTCCACACCAGCCAAACCCAGTTCTTCGCACTCGATTTCAGCGCGGAGCCGATGCGGGCAGCCGAAACCCGCGACATGCAGGTCAGGAGTTTCGGTCTGAGCGAGGCTGAAGAGGACGGGACTCTTCAATATGTCGCATCGACCTATTCCACGGAGAACGATGCGCTGTACGATGGAATTTCCAGAAGAGGCCCGCGCGTCGTAAGCTTCGCTCCGATACTGCGGAACAAGATTTTCCCGCTGCCGCACATTTTGGAACTCCTGACGGACATGGGAAGCTGGGGGATGGGCGCTCCCGTCGAGATGGAATTTGCAGTCACGATGTCGGGGCGGCCGGGGCAGCCAAAGGATTTTGCATTGCTGCAGCTGAGACCGCTCGGGCTGAGCAAGGAATCGGACGCCCCGGACATCGAAGATGCTTCGCAGGATAAATTGATTTGCAGAAGCACCCAGGTTCTCGGACATGGGGTCTCAAGCGATATCCGCGACATCGTGGTCGTGGATATCGACCGGTTCAACCGGGCAAAAAGCCGGGAGGCGGCTTACGAAGTCACAAAGTTCAATGAAAAACTGCTGGCCGAAAAGCGGCCCTACCTCCTGATCGGGGTCGGCCGCTGGGGTTCACTCGATCCCTGGCTGGGAATACCGGTGAAGTGGGACCAGATTTCGGGCGCAAAAGTGATCGTGGAGGCAGGATTCAAAGACATGGAAGTCGATCCATCCCAGGGTTCCCATTTTTTCCATAACATTACCTCTTTCCGCATCAGCTACTTCACCATCAATTCCACTACCCAGGATGGCTTCGTCGACTGGGAATGGCTGCGCGCAAACCCGAGCGTGGAAGAAAAACAGTTTGTCCGCCACATCCGCCTGGAAAAACCGGTTGTGGCTAAAGTGGATGGGCATCGAAACAAGGGAATCATTTTGAAACCGGAGTAGGACGTTGGCCGAAAAAAGCGAAGACAAGAAGGACTATTCGAAAGCTCGCAAGACCTACGATTCTTGCCCCCATTGCGGTCAGGAACTGAGTCCATGGCAACAGGTGCTCCTCACCATCGACCGGGCTCTTGTTTGCAAGAATTGCTGGTACCGGATCATTCTCGACATCTCCGAAGATGAGAATCCCCCAGCGCCTAGAAAAAAGGAATGAACCGATGCAATCCTATAACTCGTTTGAGATCGCTCAGACGCAGATCATGGCGGCCGCAAAGGTTTTGAACCTGGACCCAGCCACCACGGATCTCCTGTTATGGCCCCAGCGAGAGTTCAAATTCACACTCCCCGTCAAGATGGATAGCGGGATGACGAGCATTCTTCACGGCTATCGGATTCAGCACAATTTCGCGCGCGGCCCGGCCAAAGGAGGAATCCGGTTTCACCCGGATGAAACCCTGGATACGATGCGGGCTATGGCGGGATGGATGACCTGGAAATCGGCCGTGGTCGACATTCCATTAGGCGGAGGCAAAGGCGGAGTTGTCTGCGATCCGCGCAAGATGTCCGCCAGAGAACTCGAAAATACAGCCCGCGCCTATGTGCGTGCGCTGTGGCAGCACATCGGCGTCGATCGCGACGTCCCGGCTCCCGACGTAAACACGAATCCTCAAATAATGGCCTGGATGATGGATGAGTTCGAGACCATTACGAATCAGCATCAGCCGGGCGTCATGTCCAACAAGCCGCTTTCGCTGGGAGGAAGCCAAGGAAGACAGGATGCAACCGCCCGCGGCGGGGTGATTGTGGTCCGGGAGGCCTGCAAAACCTTCGGAGTCGATCCAACCGGGACTTATGCTATCCAGGGTTTGGGCAGCACAGGCCAGCGCATCGCAATGTTTCACCCGGAACTGTTGGGCGGCGGGAAATTGATCGCCGTATCCGATGCAAGAGGAGCCATCTACAATGCGGGCGGGCTGAACCCAAGAGAACTGGTCAGTCATAAGTTGCGCTCGGGATCGGTTGCGGGCTTCCGCGGCTCACAGTCCATTGATTCCGGTTCGTTGCTGGAACTCGATGTTGCCATCCTCTATCCCTCGGCTCTGGAAAACGCAATTAATGTCGGGAACGCAAAGCGTATCAAGGCGCGCATCATCTGTGAACTGGCGAACGGGCCGACCACTCCGCAGGCGGACAAAATCCTTTACGACAAGGGAGTGCACGTGATCCCCGACATATTGGCCAATGCCGGAGGGGTTGCCGGGTCTTACCTGGAAATGGTGCAGAACCGGGATTCCTATTATTGGAATGAAGCACTTGTCAACGAAAGACTCGACACGACAATGACCAAAGCCTATCACACCGTCGTCAACAGTGCGCTGGCGAGAAGAATCCCGATGCGCATGGCCGCCATGCTCGTCGCGGTGGCGCGCGTCGCCGAAGCCTGCAAACTGCGTGGCTGGGTTTAGCCTGAATTCCGCTGCTGTCTTAGAGTCTTCGAGTCTTGGAGTCTTAGAGTTGAACTCAAAGACTCCAAGACTCGAAGACTCTAAGCTTTGATATCTCATGATTTTGCCTCTTATTTTCTTTTACCATCGGCTGAATTGCTACAGCTTCAACGCGCTCGCGGGTGCCATTGACGCAGATCCTTCCCTGGCAGATCTGCAGATTGACATTGCATTGAGGGCCAGCCAGCTTCGCACCTTCGCAGCCGATAACGTACGCCGGCACGGTCATGCCGTGGTTGCCCTTTCCATTCTGACATGCCAGTCGGAAGAAATGCTGCGCCTCATCCGGCAATTGCGGTCGGACTGCGGTTCCCGTGTCACCATTGCAGCCGGCGGGCCGCACGTAACCGCCTGCGCCGACAAAGTCCTCGCATCGGGTGCAGATGTCGTTTTTTGCGGAGAAGCGGAAGTGACTTTTGCAGACGTGTTGAGGAAGATTGCCGCCGGGCAGAAGTTTCAAACCATACAATTGCCGGCCGAACAGGTCGATCTGGATACTTGCTTTTCCTTCTCCCCCAAGAGAGGCATGTTCGGGCCGATCGAGATCACGCGCGGCTGCGCCTTCGCGTGCAGCTACTGCCAGACTTCCCGCATTTTCGGCGCCCGGCTGCGACATCGCAGCATCGATACCATCGTTCGCCAAGCGGAGGCGCTCCGTTCCGTCAACCGCAAAGTCGTGCGACTTCTTTCGCCCAATGCATTTTCCTATGGATCCACCGATGGCCGGCATCTCAATTTGAATGCAATACGCGATCTGCTTTCTGCTCTTCGTTCGAGGCTGGATGCCAACGCCAAGATCATCTTCGCGCATTTCCCTTCCGAGGTCAGGCCCGAGCATGTTTTGCCGGAAACGCTCGATCTGTTGAAGGAATTTGCCGACAACGACGAAATTGTCATCGGCGCGCAATCCGGCAGTTCGCGAATGCTGGATGCCTGCCACCGGTCTCACGATGTCGAAAGCGTTCTCAGGGCTGTGACTCTGGCGAGAAAATATGGATACAAAATAATCGTGGATTTTATCTTCGGTCTGCCCGGGGAGACCGCATCGGACCTGAGTCAAACGTTGGCCGTGATTGAAGAAGTGGTTCGGATGGGCGCGCGCATTCATCCTCACATCTTCGCGCCTTTGCCTCAGACTCCGTTCTCGTCGGAACGTCCCGGGAGCATATCGCCGGAAGTCATGGAGGCCCTGGAGCGCTTCAAATCCCGCCGCGGCGTGTACGGGTGACAGCCACCGCTGTCCCCGTTTTACCCGAGGACTTCCATCAGGCTCATGACCTTTTGGGGCTTTTTCTGGCGGACGATGCCGTCCAGTAGCTGGAATTGGCATCCGGGACAGGCGGTGACCACAATATCCGCGTCCGTCGCTTCGATGCTCTCTATTTTCTTTTCCCCGATTTTCTGCGAGAGCTCGTAATTGAGCAGGTTGAACTGGCCGCCCATTCCGCAGCATCGGTCCGCGCTCGGCATCTCGATATATTTCGTATCCGCCAGAGATTTCAAAAGCCTCCGGGGCTGTTCTTTTGCGCCCAGGTGCCGGTTCAGATGACACGGATCGTGCCAAGTCAACTTCTTGCCTTTCAGGGCGGCGGGCGTCTGGAATGCAGATGCCTGAAGTCCGAGGACGTCGGCAATGAATTGGGAAACATGCACTACCCTGGAAGCAAAATCGGTGTAGGCTTCCTTTCTTTCAGGGGTGTTTGGCAGGAAGCGCTGGTACTCTCGCAGCGTGCACGCGCAGGTCGCGCAATCGGTCACAATGTAATCCACTCCTGAAAAAGCCAGAAGGTTGGAATCGGCGATTCTCCTTCCGGTCTCGAAATCCCCGGCGCCAAGAAAAACGGCCGCGCCGCAGCAGCCCTGATCCCTCGGCATCACTACCTCGACATTGTGACGCACAAGGAAATCGATCGTCTTCATTCCAAGATGAGGCAAAACAAACTCGTTCATGCAACCGGTGAAATAGCCAATTCTCATCACGGGGCTTGCGCCGTTTCTGGGCTTGTTGATTTCCGGGGCCTGTTGACGCAGGAATTTGGATGCGATCGAGGGGATCTGCCTTCCCCGGCTCAATCCGGACATGAAGCTCGGCAAATGCCGGATGATCCCGTTTGATTTCGGCATGAATGAAGATTGGAAGTAAGATCCGGCTCTCAGGAACTTGCCGAGGAGGTTGCGGTTCGGCAACAGATGACGGTAAGCCAGACCGTACGGAAAACGCATCCCCATGTTGCGCGCGATATCCGCTTTGGCAGCGACAATGATCCTTGGAATGGGAGCTTTGGCAGGGCAGCTTTCCGTACAGGCCATGCAGGAAGTGCATTTGTAGAGGCGGTCCGCGAGGTTACGGTTCATCTGCAGTTCGCCGGAGAGGAGCCGTTTGACCAGTTCGTTTTTTCCCCGCGCAACGCCCGATTCGATTCTCTCCTCCTGGTACACCGGACACACGTAGGAACAGAATCCGCACTTCATGCACTGTTCCGTATCTCTTTCGAATTTGCTGATCTCCATCAGTGATGCATTCATGAGCGTTCCCAAATCTTGTCCGGATTCATGATGTCATTTGGATCAAATACCGATTTGATCCTCTTCATAAACGAGATCGCCATCGGATCGAGCGCTTTCGACAGGAGCCTCTTCTTTTCCAGCCCGATCCCGTGTTCTCCCGAAAGAGTGCCGCCGAGTTCAAGGGCTGCTTCAAAGATCGCCGTCAGCGTGTCCTGCAGCCGATCCAGGTCCTCCTTCTCTCGGCTGTTGGTGAAAACACTGGGATGGATATTTCCATCACCCGCATGACCGATGAGAACGATTTCAAAGCCGGATTTCTTGGAAATTTCGTCAAGCTTCACGATAAATTCGGAGAGACGGTCCCGCGGAACGGTGACATCCTCCGCAACCACGGTGCGCGCGGCTCCATAAATCGCGGCAAATCCTGCGCTGCGCGCCTTCCAGTACATGGTCGCTTCGGCTTCATCCTTGGCCGGGCGGGCAATGGTCGCTCCGCCCTTCGCCAGCAATTCGAGGATCTGCTCCGCTTCACTCTCCACGGCGGCAACCGAACCGTCCGCGTCGATCAAAAGCATTGTTTTGGCATCGACCGGCAACCCGATCCGCATCTTTTCTTCGATGCGCCGGATGACGAAGTTATCGACAAACTCGATTTTCGCCGGGACAATGCCCGCGGCCAGGATCTCGGACACGACCGCGCCGGCACGGGTCATATCGTCGAAAACCGCCATGATGGTCCGCCGGGCGGCAGGTTTGGGTATCAGCCGCAGCGTGATTTTGGTGATGATCCCAAGCGTCCCCTCCGAGCCGGTGAACAAAGGCACAAGATCATACCCGGTGCGGTTTTTTACCGTCGATCCGCCGATGGTCATCACATATCCGTCCGGCAGCACGACTTCCAGCCCAAGAACGTACTGCTTTGTCACCCCATACTTGATACACAAAGGACCGCCGGAATTCTCCGCGACCGTCCCCCCGATTGTGCAGCTGAGAAAACTTTGGGGATCGGGAGGGTAAAACAGGTTTTCCTTCGCGAGCAGAATGTTGAAATCCTGCAGGACAACGCCCGGCTCGACGGTTGCGGTCAGATTCGCCTTGTTCACGTTCAGCACCCGGTTCATTCTGGTTGTGCAAACGACGATTCCTCCTTTGACCGGGACTGAACCGCCGCTGATATTCGTCCCCGAGCCCCGTGGTGTAACCGGAATCCGGTTTTCGTTTGCCAGCTTCAGAATCTTGGATATTTGCTCGGTCGTGGTCGGCAAAACAACCACCTCGGGAGAATGAGACCACGTGGTTGTGCCGTCATAGGAATAGGTCGCAAGATCTTCCTTGGCGGTCAGCACCGCGTCTTTTCCGACGATGTTTTCTAATTGTCTGACAATGGCTGGTTTCAGCACAGTCAACCGTTCCTTCCCATGCAAAGGCATCTTCAGAATGATCGATCTGATTTGCAGCAGGCAGGAACGGCGAAACGCGGTCCAGTCCTTTAGAACTTGCAGAGGTGATCGATACTGATATTCTGCCTCAAAATCAAACTTGCATTATACAGCAAAGAACCACAGAAAACGCTACGGATTCAAACCGCGGTCGGTATCGGGATCGGGGTCGAAAGAGCCGCCTTCGACCCCGATCCCGATACCGACGCCGATGGCTTTTGTCTATTTACCTTACGGGAACCGGCGATTCATGTGGTTTCAGCACTGTTTTCAGGAGTGAAACCAGAAAAGCGCCCACAAAGCATACAGCCGCAATAATCCAAGAAGCCCGCGGGCCTCCCAGCCCGATCCAGCCATTGACGGTTTCGTACACCCTGGGAGAAATGAACTGGCCGATTCCCATCGCACACGTCAGGATCGCCAGGGCTCGGGTGGCGGCAGACTGCGGAACGCTGCCGATTACCTTCAGGGCGATTGCCGGATTGAACGTCCCGAAGCCGAATCCCCAGATTGCACAAGCGACGGCGAACATCAGGGCCGTGTTGACAAAATTCAACATCACAAAAGCAAGGGCCAGAAACCCGAGCGCCAAAACCAGCGTAAAATTTTTGATTACTTTCGTCACCCACCCGAGCAGAAACCCCGCGGCAATCCCGCCGATGGACTGGAGTGCCATAATAATCCCGATCGTCCTCGCGTTTCCCACTTTGCTGGCGGCCATCACGAACGCGGCGTTGGTGATGAAGCACATCATCGTGACGTTGTACAAAAAATACATCGCGACAAAGAACCACATTGCCGGGGTGAGAGCGCCCTTGTCGCTCATCGCGCTCAGCTTCTGCCGCTCAGGTTCCGGCATTTTGAGCAGGATAAGGAGAAATATCGGGATTACGAACAAGTATGCAAAAAAAGTATGTCTCCAGTAGATGGCGCATAAACTTCCGCCAGCCATGGTGAAAAACATTCCGAAAATCGCCGCGGTCGAACTTCGGTATCCCATGAAGATTTCCCGATCGCGCCCCTGGAAGAAATCGGCAATCAACCCCTGGGACAGCGGGATCAGAAACCCGCAGCCGGCGCCGAATACTCCTCTCATGATCAAAATGAAATTGATGCCGCCGAAAAAGGCGGGCAGGATTCCTCCAAAGCCATACAGAACCATTCCGGTCAGGACCAACGTTTTCTTGCGCATCCTGCGGGAGAGCTGACCACACAGCAGCGTGGTTGCCATGATCGTCAGTTGGGGCATGGTTGCGATCATTTGAATGGTTTCCGGGCTTCTGTCGGGAAAAACTCTGGCGATATCGGCAAGCGCCGGACTAACCGCGCTGACCCCGTAAGCCAGGCTGGTGATCGAAAGCACCAGGAACAGCAGCATCATCTTGTTCGGATTATTTTCCATTCGCGAGCTCGCAAAAACGCCACGGATTCCACGGATTAGCACGGATCAAAATCAGTGTAATCCGTGAAATCCGTGGTCCAATTCCTGCTGTTGGAGTGAGAGATTCTCGTGGACGGGCGACATGGCGGCAATCTGAGAGACCTGGCGCGGCGAGCCAACCTGCCCATCGAGGAGATCCTCGACTTCAGCGCCAGCGTCAATCCGCTCGGTCCCCCGGACTGCGTCCGTCTGGTCATCAGCCGGGCGATCGAGCGGCTGGTCAGTTACCCCGATCCTCGCGCCGAGGGATTGGTCGA
>Ga0187882_1004869_pt1 | contig 10734 bp, 11 predicted proteins | sample June2016WEW_19_1_3_FD_132991 | JGI IMG/M metagenome (GOLD analysis project Ga0187882, IMG submission 132991) | Peatland microbial communities from SPRUCE experiment site at the Marcell Experimental Forest, Minnesota, USA - June2016WEW_19_150 | ecosystem: Environmental > Terrestrial > Soil >...
CCTTGATCGTTTTGGCTATAATCATGACCGGACCGCCGGCATGAAGCGCCCTGTCGTACGCGGCAAGGACCTCGGGATACGAATGACCGTCGATTACGACCGTTTCCCAACCGAAGGCCCCGACCCTGTTCGCGTAGTCCTGGAGGTTATGACCGTACATCGTCTCGCCCCGCTGACCAAGCCGGTTGACGTCGATGATGCCCACCAGGTTTTGCAGCCCGTAATGGGCTGCTATTTCCATGGATTCCCACTGCGAGCCTTCCGCCATCTCGCTGTCCCCAAGAAGAACGTAGGTCCTGTATGGGAGCTTATCGAGATATTTGGCATTGAGGGCCATTCCAACGCCGATCGAAAGCCCCTGGCCCAAAGATCCCGTGGCGGCCTCCGTATAGCGGAATGCAACGGTTGGATGCCCCTCCAGGATGCTTCCAAACTCCCTGTAAGTCATAAGCTCTTTTTCGCTCAATGCTCCGGCGGCGGCCCACAAGGCGTAGAAAAGCGGTGATGCGTGGCCCTTGCTGAAAATGAGACGGTCGTTATTGGGATTTCCGGGATTGTCGAGATCATACCTGAATGCGCCGCCAAACATCAGACCCGTCATCAGTTCGGTCGCCGACAGGGATGAAGTAGGGTGTCCCGATCCCGCCTCGGTACTCATGACAAGACTGTAGTAACGAATCAGGCTGCCCAACCTCTCCAGTTCTTTCACGTTTTCGACATCTTGCATTTTTGGGTCTCCGTTTCAGGACCGGTTCCGGCTGCCTTTGCCGCGCTGGCCAGGCAGCCTATTTTTAATATAATCAGGTTTTTTCGCTGCTTCCGCCCAATTTCGAACCCGATGGGCAATAATTACTCAAGCCCTCACCGCGACGTGGCGCAAAGGAACTAAGGCCGATCGTTTTTCCACATCAAATAATAAACATTGCGGCGCGAATTTGCTAAGCGGGGGCGAAACCCGCGGGCGGGAAACGGAACGCAAAACAAGACAGTCTGCCAAAAATTCTCAGAAAAGCGCGTGGCATCTTTAAACTGAAAAAACATTGCTCCGCTCTTTCGATCTGGTGGCGGGCGGCCCCCAAAAAGCAAAATCCCCGCCTGGGCGGGGAGTTTGCGTGAAAATCGGAAAGGCCGGTATTAGGATGGGAGTAAATTATCTATAGATTAATATTAGGACATTCCAAGATTATCGCATCCACCCGTAAGAAGGTCGGCAATCTCATCGGGAGTCAATTCGATTTCTTGTTTTTTTTCGATCTTGTTTTTTTCGATTGTTTTGCGGGCCATTGGAAAACCTCCTTGTATAATAACAATTACTTTATGACGGCCACCCTCTGTTAGGCGGCAAACTAACCATTTGATTGGCTTTGTCAATCACAAGACCCAAAAATCCACCCCGTCCCTTTGGAAAAAAGGGCGTGCCCCAAGTCCACGCGGATATTAGATATCGTAAGGAACGGGTACGTGGTGCGGACCTGATTTTTTCAAAGATTGCGCTTTTTTTTGCGTTTGCGCCTCAAACTTTCGGATGCGCCGAAAGCGGGCGGGTTCGCGACCTTAAGCAAGGGCCGGCGCTGCGGTTAGCGTCGTCCTTCGCCATGTCCGCCTCCTCCGCCATGCCCACCGCCGCCGCCATGTGCGCCTCCTCCTCCTCCGTGCATACCACCGCCATGCGCACCGCCTTCATGACCGCCAAAGCCGTGGGCGCCGGAATCAAAATCCCTGTACCGATTATGGCCACTGTCCCGGTCATGGCCGTCGAAATCAAATTCGAAGGACCCATAAGGGGGAAAGCCGTAGTAGTCGTAGTCGTAGTATCCGTAATCGTAGCTGCAGGGATCGGACGACTCGTAATAGGTGCCGTCGGGACCGTAACAGGAGTAATAGTAGTCATCGTATTGGGAGTAGGCTGTCCCGGCGAACCACTAAAGGCCCGCGGACAATGCCAGGAATATAACCACGGGCAAAAGCCTCGCATGCATGTTCGTCCTCCAGTGCTTGTCCTTAATTATTGGATTATTATTAATTAGATAAGCACTAGAAGACCTGCACGCAAAAGCACCCGGGGGGCCGGGATCGCTCGGTTGAGGGGCCTCTGCTTGCCCCGGGCTTCGAGGTAATGGGTTTGCCGGCGAAGATAAGAAAGAAGACCTGGGACCGGCAGGCTATAAGCGGTTTTCGGACAAGCGGGAAATCTCTTCCACTAATTCGTAGCTATCATTCATTGAAGGGATATTCATTTTCAACTGTTCAGCAAGAACTCCTATGTGTGCAAGCGATTCTCTTTCGGTAAGAATAATCCTTTCACATTCTTTGAAACTTGCGAAGAATTTGTCGATTTCGTCGTTTACGGACAGCAGGGTCTGCTCCAGTTCATTATCGGACATAGAGGACCTGTTCTCTATCAATTCGACCATTTTTCCCCGAATGGACCGGTAAACTCCGATAGCATACTCAGGGTTGATGAAACTCCGGTATGTCAGGAGCCTTTTTATTTTCATCCGCAGACTGCTCAACGAAAACGGTTTGGGTATATAATCGAATGCGCCGAGTTTGATGGCCTCCATGGCGGTGTCGATCGTTGGATACCCGGTCATCATGATTACTTCGGCGGACATGGATCGTGAACGTATCTGTCTGAGCAGATCGATGCCGCCTTCGCGGTTTCCATCGATTCCAGGCATATTCTTGTCAATCAGCATGATATCATAATCGTTCGAATCGATCAGTTTGAGGGCGGGACCCACGCCATCCGCGATGTCGATGCAGTATCCGTCTGATTTTAGAAAAGCATCGAGCATATCGCGCACTTCTTTATCGTCATCAACCAGGAGAATCTTTCCGGTCATTTCGGGACCTCATCACATTTGTGCCTTGCGGGGGTTCAGCTACCCAGTCTCTCCATGCGCGCTTTGTGGAGAAAATTATGGAGTATATTCAGCTTATATGGGATCGCCGGGTTATTGTCAACGTCTTATGATCGAGTGAGCGTCCGGTAGCCGGCGAAGGCGCAAAGAGCGGTAATTTTTCCGGAAAACCGGATGAAGCGCCGGGTTGAGGCGGAGAGCATCACGCAACATCTTTGGCGGCCCGCGGGGTTAGAACTCCGCATGCCCCGGTGTTCTCGGGAAGGGAATGGCCTCCCGGATGTTGGGGACCCCGGTGACGAACTGCACCAGGCGCTCAAGACCCAGGCCGAACCCCGAGTGAGGGGCCGATCCGAACTCCCGGAGCTCGATATACCAGCGGTAGTCGTCGGTTGAAATCCCTTTGAGGCGCATTTGTTCGAGCAACACCCCTGTACGCTCCTCCCTCTGGGAGCCGCCGATTATCTCGCCGATGCCGGGGACGAGGATGTCCATGGCCGCGACGGTTCTTTCATCGTCGTTGACGCGCATGTAAAAAGGTTTGAGCGACCTCGGAAAGTTGATGATCGCGACGGGTTTTTTGAAAACCTTCTCGGTAAGATAACGCTCGTGTTCGGCTTGAAGGTCGCTCCCCCACTCGACGGGAAAGGTGAATTGCTCCTTGGATTTTGTCAGGATATCGACTGCTTCGGTATATGTCAGGACCTCGAAGGCCGATTCGGAAACGGTTTGGAGGCGCCCCATCAGTTCCGGTTCGATATAGCGGGTGAAAAACTCCAGGTCCTCCGTGCAGTCGTTCAAGGCTCCACCGACCAACTCCCTGATGAAATCCTGCGCAAGATCGAGGTCGTCTTCCAGGTCGTAGAAAGCCATCTCGGGCTCAACCATCCAGAACTCGGCAAGATGCCGGCTGGTGTTGGAATTTTCTGCCCTGAAAGTCGGGCCGAAGGTATATACCTTGCCGAGCGCCATGGCGTAGATCTCGGCCTGAAGTTGACCGCTTACGGTGAGGAAGGCGGGTTTGGCGAAAAAATCGTTCAGGTATGGGTCTTCGCCCTGCGCCTGGCCGGGGCGGGCCGGATCGAGCGTGGTCACCCGGAATATTTCTCCCGCGCCTTCACAGTCGCTCGAGGTTATTATCGGCGTATGGATATAGTTAAAGCCGCGTTCCTGAAAGAACCGGTGGATGGAATAGCTCAGGTTGTTTCTCAGTCTGGCCGCAGCCCCAATCGTGTTGGTCCTGGGCCGCAGGTGAGCGATCCGCCGCAGGTACTCGAAGGAGTGCCTCTTTTTTTGGAGCGGATAAAGCGCCGGGTCGGCCCAGCCGTAAAGTTGGATCCGTTCGGCCTGGAGTTCGATGCTCTGTCCTTTGCCCGGAGAGGCCGAGACGGTCCCCTCGGCCAGAATAGCGCTCCCCGTTGTGATCTTCGAAAGCAACTCGCTGTAGGCCGGGTGGTTCGGGTCGGCTATAACCTGCAGGCTTTTCAGGGAGGAACCGTCGTTTAGCTCGATAAAGCTGATTCCGGCCTTGGAGTCGCGTTTGGTCCTGACCCAGCCCTGTACGAGCGCCTTTTTCCCAATAAATTCCGGCTCGTTTTTGAACAAGTCGGCGATGCATACACCTTTTTCCATATTCCGGGCCTCAAAGATGATATATATTATGTGCAATATTCCAGCCCTGCATTTGCATTATAGCGGTTTTTGTTCCGCCTTGCATCGGGTGTTTAGCGGTTATGCGCCTGCCGGCAATAGAAACTGCGTGCGGCCGGGCGGCGCGGGCTGCGGGTCCATCGCTAAAACGGGTCGTGGCCCTGAAAACCGGGCCGCGGTGAACCAAACATCATGGAGTCAGAGCATGCGTCCGAATTCGAAGAAATTTGTGCCCATAATCCTGTTTGTGCTTGTGGTCCTCGCGGGATGCGCGGGCAAGGGCAAGATAGAGACCGCTTCGCCGATGGGCAGCGGGGGGAGCATGATTTCGATAGAAGCCAGCAACCACAAGTTCTCGCCACGTGAGATCCGGCTGGAAAAACCGGGTCTGCTGGCCGTCGAAATACGCAACGTCTCCGGGTCGCAACACAACTTCACCCTGAAGGACCCGCGAGGAAAGGTTTTGAAAACAGTGGATATTCGTCCGGCCGGGAGCGTCATCATCAACGTGGAATTGTCTGATCCGGGGGTCTATCGATTTTATTGCAACAAGACTTTTCACACCTTTCTCGGAATGAAGGGAAGAATTATCGTCGGCCGTTAACCGGGCGTCGGATAAACAACAGACATATACCGGTTGCGCCAACAGGTTCCCGTTTGGAAAAGGGGTCCGGTTAATGACTGGTTTGACATATGTTCTTCTGTGCTTACCTTTTGTAGAGGCATGCGAACGGTCGAGGAATGGCCGTTTTTTGAGTTATTTGAAAAAAACGATCATCACGGATCGCAAAATATAGCGACAATGGAGATCCACCATGGATATGGCAAAACATGAACTTAACATAACCGAACTCAGAAGGCAGAAAAGACCTCTGTGGATGAGCGACCTTGGCATCGATAATTACGCCGATATCCTCGGCGGCGGCGGCGATATATACACTGACAGGCTTCCGCCCGCTTTTGCCCGGCACGCGGGTATGGATCTGAGCGAAGAAGAGGAAATTGAAGTCGGCCCGGTGGATTTGAAGGATTTCAAAGAAAAATGAGAAAGCGTCCAGGGCTGCTGAGGTAGCGGCGGCTTTTCAGTCCGCGCGTATGAGCCTGGGATTTTGTGGTTGCCAAGTCTTAGCGTCGGGTCTATATAAATAGTTTCAACTGAACTTTTAAGATTCAGGCTGTCCGGTTGGTTGTGACCGTTTTTGGAAACGGTCGATTTTACTGCCCGTACGGCCTCTCTTTTTGTTTTTTGCGTCTCGCGGAGACCGTAAAGTAAGGGAGTGCTGATGGCTCGAGTGACGGTAGAGGATTGCCTGTTCAATGTGGACAGCCGTTTTACCCTGGTGCACCTTGCGGTGCGGCGTGTCCTGCAGTTGCGCCACGGTGCGCCTTTGATTCTGGAAAACCTCAAGGGTAACAAGGAGGTCGTTCTGGCGCTCCGGGAGATTGCGGCCGGCGTAGTAAATCTGGATAACATCCGGGGAATCGAGGAACCTCTGCCTGCCGTGGCCGAGACCTCATTGCCGGAGGCGGAAATCGAAAGGGCCGAGATCCGTGAGATCATGGAGGAAGCCACTTCGTATGAAGCTCCCATCGAATACGGGGTCTCGGAACAGTTTGTGGCGGAAGAACCGCCGCCGGACGAGACTCGGGAAGAGTAACGCGAACCTCAACGGAGAATGTTCAATTGGGAAAGCCCAATCTGCTTGGCTGCCTTGAAAAGCGAGACCTGCTCAATCGTTCGGCGGTTTCCGCCGATCAGCTTGTCGAATGGGGGGAAATTTTCGAGGAACAAGATCTGATAAACGACGCAATAGATTTTTATATAAAAGCGGGCTCTTCGGAGGCGCTTGAAAAATTGCTCCCCCCGGCCCACCAGGAGGGAGATATATTCGTCTATACCAGGTTAGTGAAGGCCCTGGGCCGTCAAGTGCCGGCCGAGGAGTGGATTTCTCTGGGAAAAAAGGCCGCTGAGCTTGGCAAGGACTCCTGCGCGCGCGAGGCGTTCAAAAAAGGCGGCGTTGAGACCGAACAGGAAGCTGAAGTTGAAGCTCAGGGAGAGCCGGTGCCCTGAGGGGTTGCCGGCGAGCTGTAGTCCCGCCCCTGGCCTGTTCAGGCTTGACAGTGGCGGATATCATGTTTACGAATTAAAGGCCTTCCAGTTAATTCATTTCCGTTGCATAGAGAGTCTTGTGAATTCCGGGAGGAAGCCGTTCTAGATGGCGAAAAGAGACTACTACGAGATTTTGGGGGTTTCACGGGGTGCGGGCGAAGAAGAGATCAAGAAAGCCTACCGCCAGGTCGCACTGAAATGCCATCCCGACCGCAATCCGGGGGATAAGGAAGCCGAGGAAAATTTCAAGGAAGCCGCCGAGGCTTACGAGGTCCTGCATGACCAGCAAAAAAGGCGCCTCTATGACACATACGGTCATGAAGGCTTGCAGGGGACTGGTTTCAGCGGGTTTCGCGGCTTCGAGGATATCTTCAGCTCATTCGGAGACATATTCCAGGATTTTTTCGCATTCGGCGGCGGTTTCAGCGGCCAGGCACGCCAGCGGACATCGGCAAGGCCCGGTGACGACCTTCTCTATACCCTGGACCTGAGCTTTGAAGAGGCTGTCTTCGGGACCGAAAAAGACGTCGAAATAGAAACCTTCGGCAAGTGTTCCCGGTGCAGTGGCAGCGGGGCCGAGCCCGGGACCAGGGACGCTGTTTGCCCCTCCTGCCAGGGGGCGGGGCAGGTCGTTCAGTCGCAGGGCTTTTTCCGGATCAGTACGTCTTGCGTGCGGTGTCAGGGCACCGGAAGGGTGTTGGTCTCCCCCTGCAAGGAATGCCGGGGCCAGGGGCGAACGAAGCAGAAGAGGCACGTTCAGGTCAAAGTACCGGCCGGGGTCGATGCGGGAACACGGCTAAGGCTGAGAGGAGAAGGTGAAGGCGGCTACCGTGGCGGAGTTGCCGGCGATCTTTATGTCAGGATCGAGGTCGCCCCGCATCCGGACATCGAGCGCGACGGCGACAATCTGCACTGTAAAGTTTCCATCTCTTTTCTTCAGGCCATTCTCGGAGACACGGTCGAAACACCTACCCTGGACGGCCCAAAATCGATGGGGATCAAGCCCGGGACTCAGCCTGGGGCGGTAATGCATTTCCCGGGGGAAGGGGTCCCAAAATTGAGGGGATACGGCCGAGGCGATCTGTTTGTCGAAGTGGAAGTCAGGATCCCGAAGAGCATAACGCCCCGCCAGGAAGAACTTTTGCACGAGTTCGTGGAGTTGGAAAAGGACAAGGGCGAAAACAAGGGCAAGAAGTGGCCCTGGAACCGCCGCAAACAGCCGGAAAAAGACCAGGCCTCAAGAGGGCGGTCCGAAGCCGGGTCCTCCTGACAGGGGTTGGGGAGCTCTAAGGTGAAGTCTGCGGCGACAGCAAGACAGTTTGAAGAATTCAGGGCCTCTGCCCTTTATTGCCCGAGATGCAAGAGGGCCATGCCGGTAAGGAGCAGGCTTTTACTCGTCCTGCCCGACGGCGAGTTGCACGAATATCTGTGTCAGGCCTGCGCAACATCACTTGGGACCAGAACGGTCCGGGAGGCCCGCCAGCATGGCATTATCACTCCGTAAGCCGCCGAAACCGCAACAGATCCGATCAAAATACTAGTCAAGAACCCGAAATAGAGATAAAGAACGGCCAACGCCCGTTGCCTGTACGGGTACCGGATTTTAGGGACGTTCGAAATGGGGTATAAGCAAAAACCGCCGATCTCCCGCCCCCGCCGGGCGCACGCGCCAAAGCGCCACACCGAGCCGCGCGGGGAGATATATCCGGCATCGGGTCTTTATCTCCATATGAAAAGATGAACAGAAAGGACAGCGGACAGCATATGATCGAAGCCGAAGGACTTACGAAGTTTTACGGTTCCATTGGGGCCATACGCAATGTTTCGTTTGAAATCGAGAAGGGCGAAATAGTGGGCTTCCTGGGACCCAACGGGGCCGGGAAATCTACGGCGATAAGGATCCTCACCTGTTATATGCCCCCAACGTCGGGCAGGGCCAGGGTGGACGGCCTCGATGTCATGGAGGATTCCCTCAGGATCAGGCAAAAAATCGGCTATCTGCCGGAGAATGTTCCACTGTACAGCGATCTCACGGTGAGGCGGTTTCTTCGTTTCGCGGCCGCCTCCAAGGGGGTCGAGGCGAAAAGGATCCACGCGGAGACCAGTCGCGTCATCTCGGCGTGCGGACTCGAAAAAAATGCCGACAGAATTATCGGTAATCTCTCAAAGGGGTTTCGGCAGCGTACGGGACTGGCTCAGGCGCTTTTGAACGACCCGGACGTGCTGATTCTGGATGAGCCTACGATCGGCCTCGATCCGACACAGATAATCGAAATGAGGCGTCTTATAAAGGAGTTGGGGGGAAACCGAACGGTCCTTTTGAGCAGCCATATCCTGCCCGAGGTCGCCCAGCTTTGCCGGCGGGTCATCATAATCAACAAAGGCGAGATCGTGGCTACCGACAGCCCGGCCAACCTGACCAGCCAGCTTCAGAAAACGGCCAAGATCATCCTGGAGGTGAGCGGCCCGAGCCAGGCGCTCGCCCAGGCGATTGAAAGCATGGCGGGTGTCGTGAAAGTATCCTGCGTCAGCAACGGGACCAGCAGGTTTGTGATAGAAACTGACCCGCTCACGGACATGCGGTCCCAGATCGCGTCAACGGCGGTTGAGAAGGGGTGCGGACTGCTCGAGTTGAGCACGATGCAGCTTAGCCTCGAGGACATATTCATGCAGCTTGTAACCGAAGATCCTGCCGTGGAGGGAGCCGAGTCATGAGAGGGTTTTGGGCCGTCTATAGAAAAGAGCTTTACGGGATGTTCATGTCCCCGATTTTTTACGTGGTGGGCTTCATGTTCCTTCTGGTTTCCGGGGTTTTTTTCAACTTCATCCTGTCCCAGGTCATGCTCATCAGTTTCCAGGTGGCGCAGCACGCCGAGCTTGCCAAGAGCATAAACATGCTGGAGTTGTTCTTCCGCTCCTTCATGTGGAATATCAGTATAATCATGCTCTTTATAGCTCCACTCCTAACAATGAGGCTCTATGCGGAGGAACGCAAAAGCGGCACCATAGAGCTGCTGTTCACCTATCCGGTGACGGATGCCGCGGTCCTCGCCGGCAAATTTGCCGCGTGCCTGAGCGCATTCGCTGTTTTGCTCGCCGGGACCCTTCCGGGTGTCATCGCGGTGTCGTTGATCGCAACGCCGGCCTGGAAGCTCATTGCCTGCGGATATGGCGCGGTGTTCCTGGTTGGGTGCGCCTTCTTCTCGCTGGGCACGTTCGCCTCGACCCTTACGCGTAACCAGATCGTCGCGGCCGTGATCTCATTTGGCCTGCTGCTGGTGCTCTGGTTCTTGGGCGAGGCAAAGAGCTCGACGGGGCCGGTTGTGGGAAGCGTCCTCGAATATGTGTCGGTGGCCAAACACTTTGAAAACTTGTCCAAAGGATTGATCGATTCCAGGGACATAGTCTTCTACCTCGTCTTTTCGGCCTTTTTCCTATTTCTGACGCTGAGGCAGATGAGTTCTTACCGCTGGAGAGGTTAGGCCCGGGACGGTACGGACTCCGGCGGTTTGCGAACGAGTCCGGGGACCGGTGGATAACTGAAAACCAATAACCGATGTTGGAGCCATGAGAATGCCGGCAAAAGGAAAACACAGCCCCAAATGGGCTTACGGTGCAAATACGATAGTCTCGGGAGTTATTTTTCTGGCCATCCTGATAGTGATCGTCCTCATCGCCGAGCGGAAGCCGTTGAGGCTGGACGTTACACAAAGCAAATCCTTCAGCCTTTCGGCGCAGACCCTGAACCTGCTCAAAGCGATAGACAAACCGGTGCAGGTCAAGCTCTTCTATTCGAGCGCGGGCCCCGGCGCCCAAAACAGGGACAAGGCAAAGGAACTTCTGGATTCCTACCAGTACCACAGCAAGAATATCAAATACGAGTTCGTGGACCCGGACACGCAACCGGAAATCGCCCGCCTCTACGATATAAAAGTCTACGGGACGATAGTCCTGGAAGGATACGACAAAAAACAGGTGATTCAGGCCACCGACGAGGAGAGCCTGACGAACGCGCTCCTGAAGCTGAGCCGCAAGGAGCAAAAGATGATATATTTCCTCACCGGCCATGGCGAGCATTCTCTTACGGCCGATGCGAGGGACAGTTTTTCA
>Ga0187882_1004872_pt1 | contig 10730 bp, 9 predicted proteins | sample June2016WEW_19_1_3_FD_132991 | JGI IMG/M metagenome (GOLD analysis project Ga0187882, IMG submission 132991) | Peatland microbial communities from SPRUCE experiment site at the Marcell Experimental Forest, Minnesota, USA - June2016WEW_19_150 | ecosystem: Environmental > Terrestrial > Soil >...
TGAATATGAAATCAAGGCTGTCTTCAAAGGGGGATATCCCGAAACGCTGACTGCCGGGATTGCGGCCTATCGAGCCAAAACCCATCCCCAGATTATCCAGGTCCTTGAAGTGGGAACCCAGACGATGCTCTCTTCCGGAGCTATCTACCCTGTCTACCAACTGATGAAAGATCAGGGGATCAAGATCGATTGGGAAGATTTTATCAGCGTGGTGAAGACCTACTACTCCAGAGGCGGGAACCTCTATTCCATGCCTTTCAATTCTTCAACCCCGATTCTCTACTATAATAAGACGGCCTTTGAAAAGGCCGGCTTGAATCCGCAAGTCCCCCCCAAAACCTTCGAAGACATCGAAAAGGCAGCCAAGGCAGTGGTGTCCAAGGGTACCGCCAAATTTGGATTCACCGTATCCTGGCCGTCCTGGACCCTCATGGAGAATATGCATACCTGGAACGACCAACCCTTCGCCAACAACAATAATGGCATTGCGGCCATGGCCACGGAACTTAAGTTCAACGGAAAACTGGGAATCCAGATTATGGAAATCCTCACCCGCTGGCAGAAGGAAAGAATCTTTACTTACTCTGGCCGAGGGCCCGCAGGAGACCAGCCCACCATTAACGGAGAGGCCGCCATCAGCCTCGCTTCCACCGCTTTAGTAGCGGCCATGGCCAAAACATCCAAGTTCGATTGGGGAACGGGATACCTGCCCAAGCTGAGTGGATACCCCCAGGGCAATTCTATCATCGGCGGGGCCAGCCTTTGGGTTATGAAAGGGCACAATAAAGAACAATATAAAGGCGTGGCGAAATTTCTTGAATTCTTGGGGCAGCCAGAGCAGCAGGCCTGGTGGCATGCCAACACGGGCTATTTCCCTCTCACCCGAGCAGCGATTAAAGCCCTCCCGGAAGATCACTTCCGCAAAAACCCCAACCTCTGGACAGCCTTCGCTCAAATCACCAGCGGTAAAACAACTCCCAACAGCCTGGGGATCCGGCTAGGAAATTTCGTCGCCATCCGGGATACGATTGAAGCAGAGATGGAGAATGTCTTCTCGGCCAAGAAGACCCCCAAACAGGGCTTGGACGATGCAGTGAAGAATGGAAATAAGACCTTAAAAGAGTTTGCTTCTCTGTATAAATAAATTTTCCCTTGCTCTCTTTTTACCAAGGGGAACGCGCAGAGCGAGCGGTTCATGGGGGCGGTTCATGAACCGCCCCTACAACTCCATCTCCATTCTCCCTCTTTCGGCCAAGGGGAGAGGGAATGACGGGCGGAATGAAAAAAAGCATCTTTAACAATCGCATCCTGCCTTATGTTCTCGTCGCCCCCCAGATGATTGTCGTCCTGGTCTTTTTCTTCTGGCCGGCCTTCGACTCGCTTCGTTTATCGGTTTTCAAAACCTCCCCTTTTGGGGACGTACAAATTTTTATAGGTCTGGAAAATTTCATCGATCTCCTCACCTCCCCAGAATACTATCGAAGCGTTTATCATTCTTTTCTTTTCTCCTTGGGGGTCACCTTTTCCTGCCTGGCTGTTTCTCTATTCCTGGCGGTTTTGGCCAACCAGAAGATCCGCGGCCTCACCTTCTATCGTTCTGCCCTGCTCTGGACTTTCGGGGTCGCCCCGCCGGTCTCCGGGGTTATCTGGCTCTTCATCTTCCATCCTTCCTATGGAATTCTGACTTACCTTCTGGCCCATATAACGACCTATGAGTTCAACTGGCTGCTGAAAGGTTGGATTGCCCTCCTCCTGGTGATCTTCGCGGCCAGCTGGGCCCATTTAGGTTACAACGTGGCTTTTTTCCTGGCCGGATTGCAGACCATCCCCCAGGCAGTTATGGAAGCGGCCAGAGTGGACGGAGCCAGTGGCCTCAGGCTTTTCGGCCGGATTACTTTTCCCCTGCTGTCCCCCGTGACTTTTTTCCTGTTTATCATGAATATGGTCTTTTCCTTTTTTGAAACTTTTGGATTGATCCATGCCGTCACGCAGGGGGGTCCAGGAGATGCTACCACAATCATGGTTTATAAAACCTATGTGGACGGGTTCGTCCATATGAGAATGGGGCTTTCCGCAGCCCAATCGGTCATCCTCATGGCTCTGGTGACTTTCTTGACCGTGCTCCAGTTTCGCTACACGGAGAAAAAGGTGTTCTATTGAACCGCAACTCGCTTTCCAACGGGAAAAAACGAAACCTGGATGGCACGAAAGTCGCCGTTCATTGCCTTTTGATCCTCTCCATCCTGCTCATTGGCTTTCCCCTCTACTATGCCTTTGTAATAAGCACCCAGAGCATGGATGAAGTAATCCAGACCCCTCAGAAAATGTGGCCCTCAAATTACCTCTGGGAAAATTACACCAGAATCTGGAACCGGGTTGACATGGGTAGACTTCTAATCAACAGTACCATCGTCGCGTTGGCGGTCAGCCTGGGGAAGATTGCCATATCCATCATTTCTGCCTTTGCCATTGTCTACTTTAATTTCCGGGGTAAGCAAATTTTCTTCTGGATGATTTTTGTCACCCTCATGCTCCCAGTTCCGGTTCGGATCATCTCTACCTATCAGGTCATCAGCCAGCTGGGATGGGTGGATACTTACCTGGGTCTCACCATCCCCCTGATTGCCTCGGCTACAGCTACGTTTCTTTTTCGTCAATTTTACCTGACCGTGCCGGATGAGCTGGTAGATGCAGCGAAAATTGATGGAGCGGGGGCTTTGCGCTTTCTCTGGTCGGTTTTACTTCCCAACTCCGGGGCGAGCATTGCCGCCCTTTTTGTGGTCATGTTCATTTACGGCTGGAACCAGTATCTCTGGCCCCTCATGGTGACGGGTTCGGAAAAAATGAAGGTGGTCGTGGTGGGAATTGCTTCCACCATACCGAGTGGAACTCAGCCCCCGGAGTGGAACCTGGTCATGGCCGTAGCCATGATGGCCCTCGTCCCGCCAGTGCTGGTCGTGTTACTCATGCAGCGCTATTTCATGCACGGATTGCTGGAAACCGAAAAATGAGCTGAAAAGAAGGCCCTCTTAAACTTACTTTATATTTTTCATTTCTTTGGAATCGGGTTCTGAAGAATGAGTTCTGCCGGCAAAAGGATGGAAGAAATGAAAGTTCCCTATTGGACTGGGAAATATCCGGTAATGGTCATTGCCCACCGTGGTTTTTCGGGCGCGGCCCCCGAAAATACCCTGGCAGCTTTCCAGAAAGCCATCGAGATCGGCAGCGATATGATCGAACTCGACGTTCAGCTTTCTAAGGATGGAAATTTAGTGGTCCTTCACGATGACACCCTGGAGAGAACCACGAACGGTCAGGGCAGAGTAGTGGATTATACCCTGCAAGAACTGAAAAAGCTGGATGCGGGTTCCTGGTTTGGTGAGCAGTTCTCGGGAGAGAGAATTCCCACGTTAAAAGAAGTTCTAGAGCTTGCCCGGGGTCGGGTCCTGGTGAATATAGAGATCAAGCACCCCGATCATGGGCAATATCCCATTACGGATTTGGCGGGCCAGGCTTTGAAGGAAGTGAAGAATGCGGGGGTGATCGATCGGGTGATCTTTTCTTCCTTTAACCCTGCCGCCCTCGAATGGATCAAAAAGAACGAACCCCGGGTCTGGGTTGCCCTACTCTACCATAGAACCTGGAATTCCATCGTCGAGGTCACAGGGGGAAAAGAATATTCGATTTTAAACTTGCGCAATTCTTACTTAACGAAAACGAGAATCAATAAAATTCACCAGGAAGGATTGAAGGTCAACGTCTATACCGTGAATTCTGAGGAAGAGTTGGAGCAGTTCGTGAGGTGGAGTGTAGACGGGATCATCACCAATCATGCGGATCGATTGATCAGCATCCTCAAGAAAAAATCTGGTTAATTCTCTATCTCGCCAAGGGCGACCCGGCGGGTTGCCCACACCCCGTTCAGAAACAGGGAGTTATTCGAAAGCTCCCTGAATATGCCTCCAAAGATCTTCCTTGCCCTCCCCCGTTAACGCAGAAAAGAAACAAATGGGTTTTCCGTTGAGAAGAGGGATGTCAGCCACTGTCTTCTTTTGCCTAGCGCGCTCGAGCTGGGATAGTTTGTCAGCTTTGGTAAGAACGATTAAAGAGGGGATTTGGTGGTAGTCCAGCCAATCCAGCAGGGTCAAATCTTCAGGGGAAGCTCCGCGGCGGGCGTCCAAGATAAGAACGACCATGCGAATCCCCTCCCGAGTCTGAAGGTAGCTCTCCACCATGGGTTTCCAGGTTTCGCGGATGCGTAGAGATACTTTCGCATACCCATATCCGGGTAAATCTACCAAGGAAATCTTTTCATTCACCCGGAAAAAATTAATCGTCTGGGTTCTGCCGGGGCTGGAGCTGGTCTTAGCGAGGTTCTTTCGATTGACGAGCGTGTTGATTAAGGAAGACTTCCCAACGTTCGATTTGCCCGCAATGGCAATCTCGGGCAAATTCTCCGGCGGATATTCGGAGGGCTTGGTTGCGCTTTTGACGAATTCGGCTGATATGACTCTCATGGCTTGGGGGCTCTCGTAGGGAGGTCCTCTTGAAAGTACCTCTTTAGTCTCTTCATGGCCTCTTCGATGTTCTCAATGGAGTTAGCGTAAGAGAAACGCAAATACCCCTCGGCATTGCTGCCAAAGTCAATCCCCGGGGTGCATCCTACTTTGGCTTTCTCCAGGATGTCAAAAGCCAGTTCAAAGGAATTCATCGAATACCTCCGCGCATTGGCCAGTACATAAAAGGCTCCCGTAGGCTCCACGGTAATTCCCAACCCCAGCTCTCTTAATTTTCCGATGATAAATTTCCGGCGGGCGTTGTAGAGCTTCTTCATGCGATTGACATCCGCTTCGGACTCTTTCAGAGCGGCGATCCCGGCCCACTGAACAAAGGCATTGGCGGAGATGAAAAAATTCTGGTGCATCTTTTGCAGGGGACGGATAAATTCTGGCGGGACGATCAGGTACCCCAGACGCCACCCGGTCATGGCGTATAGCTTGGAAAAACCGTTGATGACCATGGCCCGGCGGGTGAATTCGAGAATGGAATGTTCCTTTCCTTCATAAACCAGACCGTGGTAAATCTCGTCCGACACCACTGTCTTTCCAAAATCGGCAATGGCCTTCATGCGATCCGGGGCAGTTAAGTTTCCGGTGGGGTTTGCGGGAGAATTGACGAAGATGGCTTTCGTCCGGGGGCCGATGAGAGGTTTGATCTCCTCGGGGCGATACTGGAACCCTTCTTCTTCGTACACCTTCACGAAGACGGGGTTTCCCTCGACCATGCGGACGAAGTTCGGGTAGCAGGCGTAATAGGGGTTGGGTAGGATCACTTCCTCCCCTGGCTCCAGCAAGCTCATAAAGAGGAGGAGCATGGCCGGAGAAGTTCCGGAGGTCACCAATATTTGATCGGGGCTTACCTCCACCCCGTATTGAATATGGTAATGCTCGGCGATGGCTTCCCGGAGTTCCAGCAGGCCCAAGCTGTGGGTGTAATGCGTCTTTCCCTCCCGGATGGCCCGAATGGCTGCCTCTTTGACGCATTCCGGAGTGTCGAAGTCCGGCTCTCCCACTTCGAGATGGATAATATCTTCCCCCTGCCGTTCCATGGCCGCCGCTTTTTCCATAACCTCCATGACAATGAAGGGGGGAATCTCGGACGACCTTTTTGTGACCATATCTTCCCTCTCTGAAAATCTTGGCCTTCTTAATCCCCTCGCTCTCTTCCCTCTTAAGCCTCAAACCGGCAATAGAATTTTTAGACTTATTATTTTTCTATCCAATCGCGCACAGAAAGTCAAGGATCTGGTTACCCTCTCCGCCCCCTTTTTTTTCATACGTCTTTGCCAAGGCCCGGGGCCCAGCAGGATTGCTTCAGAAGAGCAAGGCGGTGGAAAGGCTATTCACCCACTCTGAATCGGGGGCAATCGCCTTACCCAGGACCGAGTGCTTGGGTTCTTCGCTGAATGCCCTTCCCACCGCTCCCCCGGCCCATGCCCAAGTGGAATAAACGGGTGGTGGTCTGGTCACCAAGCCTATGCCGCGATAACGTATTAGGTACCGAGGTAAGCCTTGGTTCGAATGAATTAGCCTTGCCTAGCCTAATACTACAGCGTCATTTTCGTGTTAAATAGTTTTGCTTTAGCAACAGCTTTTTTTCTATGAGAAACATAAGCAACGTAATTACGAAGGGTATAGTATTTGACCATCTCTATGGCTCCCTCCAAGGTAAGAGAACGAAGAGGCAAGGCAGCCGCAATCAACCTCTGTGCTTGGGGCAGAGTGAGGGCCGGAGTTTTTTTTGAACTGAATTCGTAGTCGCAGCAGAAAATGCAATCCCAAGAAGACATAGATCATATGTCGGTGCCAAGCTGGCCAGGAGCGATGTTCATAATGATCCATCCCCAGTTGACCTTTTCCCTCTTCAAAACATTGCTCGATGGGCCAGCGCATCACGGAGGCCTTGCACATCTCGGATAGGGGCATATCGATGGGCGCATTGGAGAAGGAAAATTTGGTCTTTCCATCCGGAGTGCTGCGGATAAAGAGCCATACCGCGGAGTCATGGGGAAGTCCATTTCGGGAGGGATAAACTCGAAGACGAGTCACGTGGGCCATGATTGGCCCCTTGGCGCCTTCGGCCAGGATCATCGATTCCCAATGGCATTTAGCCGAGCGAGCAAGATCGGCTAGGGTTTGCGGCGGGGGTTGACCCGGCAAACGTTGAAGCCTTTTGGGTTTTCGTCCTCGACCGGAGTACGGAGGAAGTTGCACCTTGGGTTTTTTGAGAAACACTTGGGTATTCGAGCGGACATCGGCGAAGTAGTAGTATTCTTTGGGGAGGGATTCTAGAAAATGGATATCGGAGCCAAAGGTGGCATCACAACCAATCCACCGGCCGGGGAAAAGCTTGGTCTGGACGACTTGGTGGATCAACTCCCGAGCGATCTGGAGCTTGGTTTGGAAGGTCAGATCCTCCGGCACCAGATTGTCTTTCCGCCTCTGCGTATATTCCGGGGAAAACCAAATCTCCGGCATATAGAGCCGGCTCGTGAGCAGACCATACCCTTTCTCACTGGAGTAGCCGACAAAGACCCCGGATTGGCAGTTTTCCACCTTGCCAAGGGAGCCGCAATACTGCCGGGCCACGCCTACGGACTCCCGGCCCTTTTTGATAAACTCGCAACTGTCCACATTGATCATGCCCTGCGGATCGGCGATCAGGGGCGAGAGCGACCCTTGATTTTTCGCCTCCATCGATTCCCGATCCCAACGGCAGTCTTTCATAAACCGCTGCAGGGGCCGAACGCCGGCTTGGCCCAGGAATTCGAGGGCCACGGGCTCCGCAGATTTGGCTGGCATATTGCTCATCAGCCCGGAGATATAGGCCAGACCTAAACGCTGATGCTCGATCCGCCCCAAGCAGTCATGGAACTGTCCATGAAACTTGACCAGTTCTTCGGCCATGATTTTTACATCTTCTTCCGTAAGGGTCATCCAGGGAACTAACTCCGGATTCCAGTGGGCGTGGCGCAAAATCATCTTCAGCTCCTCCTCTTTCTCTAAAGATGGGGGAGGACGATGAAAGAGGACATAGGGCTGGGACTCGCAACCGATGAGTTTCCGAAAACGGGGCTCTAAGACATAGACATAAACCTCCTTGGGGAAGCCATGGTAAACATAGCCCGGGCCTTGTTTGCCAGAGCCATAGGACTGGCCAATCGGATGCCAGTTGGCGGCTTTATAGCAAGTTCCCTGGAAGCGCCGGGGGTCCACAAAGGTTTCGAGAAGCCATAGAGTCTGGTGAAATTTTTGTTGCCAATCCTGATTCAAGCGGCGCAGGGTGAGGGCCAGCACATGAGAAGCCAGATGGGAAATCTGTACCCAGGGGAAGATCAAAAACCGGCTGTTATTGGCCAGGCGATTCAGAAAAATTTTTCTCTGCTCCGCAGACCACCCAATAAAAAGATCCCGGACGCGCAGTTTGGAAGCCGGGGCGCTAAAGGAAAGGGCCGCTACCGGCCGGTCCTGGATAAAGGCCAGGTATTTCAAACGATGTCCCAAAAGTTTCCGGAATCCCAAATAATGATATTGTTGCACCAGCTGATCCCAGAGAGGCTCCCAGGGAGATTGACTCACCGTCTCCAGGGTGACCGGGGGGAAAGAACTCAGGCTACCCGACAGAGGGGTTGTAAGGATGGGCATCAAGATCGGAGGAAAAATATTCCGGACGTTTGACATATTAAGGATAGCCGCAAAATTACCGACGGCTATAGGGCACACAACTCCTGTTCTGCCAAAGGCGCTATTTGGCTCGGGCAGATATGGACCTTTTAAACCGCTTCCTCTTTCATTCGCCCTACTGAAGGCTATCATAACCAATACTATTTTGTTTGTCTACTAAAAAATGGCGCTGTAGTAGTAGAGCAAAAGGATTTATTAAATTTATAGAAATGGCTAACAAAGCCCCCCACCTGCATTCATCTACCCGCAAAATGGCGAATAACTACCTCTCAGGGCTTTCCAAAAAATATCATCGTGAAATTCCCATAAGTGAATCAATTAATACCCTGAAGGATAAATTTGGTATTGTGGTCCTGCAGGAAGCTGGAACTGAATGATCAGGTATCCTTGTAGGCCCTGAAGGGAGTATGAATCTTCCTCTAGCTCCATTTAATACAACTATTGGAACTGATGTTCCCCCTGCACCAGATAAAATTTATCCTCCTTATAACAACTCTGTCTTGGCATTTCAATGGTATCAGGTAGACAATGGGAATTATTAGATAAACGCATATTTAAGTTAAGAGGGAAATATGACTATTGAGTTTAAAAAAGCGGGGATGAGTGGAGAGCTGACCTGAAAGATCTTCCTGGCAGCCCTGTTGTCGGAATGGGAAAGACTTAGGTTGAAGTATTGGCCTCTTTATTCCGATATACCTTTGCTACTTATGATGGTAATAACATTTCAACCCATATTCCCCATATGAAGATGTCATTTTACTATATGAATCATGCTGATACCCGGGTAAAATAAGGGTGAAACGCATTTCACACCCTATTTTCCAGGGGGGATACAATGGGTGAAAGAAGAAAACCTGGCTTGCGGTTGAATTTTAACCGGAAACTGAAGCTGGAATTTCACGGAGCAAAGATTACCAGCGATGCCGGATTACTTGCGTAGAGAGAAATGGACGATGCCATGGGGCTTACGGAAATGTCGGTTGAAGATTTAGCCGATTATCGAACAGGCAAAAACACCCAACATACTTTATTGGGGATGTTCCGTCAGGCGGTTTATGGAAGGCTTGCCGGATACGAGGACGTGAACGATGGGGATCGTTTGCGGCTTGATCCGGCAATGAGAACCGTGCTTGGAGAAAGAGCCATGGAGAAGTCCGGTGCATCCACAAGTGAGATGGGACGGTTTGAAACTGAAATACTATCGCAAAGGGAAAACGTACGCTCGCTTCTGAACCTGCCCGGCAGATTTCTTGAAAGGACGACATGGAAACAAACGTTCTGATTATCGCTTCTTTGCTGATTTTTATTGTTCTTCTGTTCGAATTCGTCAACGGCTTTAATGACTTTGCGAATATGGCGGTTACCCCTGTAATTACTGGAGCAATGGAGCCGAAAGAAGCAATCTTGATTATCTCCGCTTTTGAGTTTATCGGTGCCTGGTTTTTAGGAACAACCGTTGCTCATACGCTGGGAAGGGGGATCGTTGATCCGCAGAATATTTCCATAGCTGTGATATTCGCAGCTCTCTTCGGAACAATTGTTTGGGACTTTAGCTCATGGTGCTTCGGAATGCCGTTCAGTGGTTCCCATGCTTTGATTGGCGGACTCCTTGGAGCCATAGTCGTGAGTGCGGGGCCTGATAGGATTTATTGGACGAAGGTGGGGGAGATCCTAATACTTCTCATCCTTACCCCGATTATCGGTCTAATCATTGGCCGCTATCTTACCAAACGGATTTTATTGCTTTCCAGTGATTTGAAACCAAACAAGGCAAGGACTGTATTTAGACGACTGCAGATGGTTACTTCGGTCACTCTGGCCATGAGTTACGGGTCAAACGATGCTCAAAAAGGCATGAGCATTATTAGTCTCTCACTGATCATCTTGTACAGAATTTCTCCACAAATGATGGAAAACATTTACCATCCGATGCCTAACAATGCGTTCTATGTTCCCAGATGGGTCATTGTCGCTTGTTCTCTAGCGTTAGCTTTGGGGAGCAGTATCGGAGGATGGCGGATCATGAAAACTTTGGGAACAAAGCTTTTCAAAATCAGACCGATTCATGGATTTAGCGCCCAGGTATGTTCGTCTGCTATCATTTCTATTTCATCCGTGCTTGGATTTCCGGTAAGCACGACACAGATCATTTCGTCCTCACTTTTGGGGGCAGGGTCCGCCCAGAACATTGGACGCGTTCGCTGGGAAGTGGGTAAGCACATCCTTCTTACGTGGATCATAACGATTCCTGGATCCGCCATCCTTTCTGGCCTCTTTTTCTTTATCATAAAAACCTGGATTTAGGGAACCGAGCCGCTTCCGCTTGCTTTCAATCGGAAATACACGACTCGTGACCAAGCTCGGGTAACAATCTTTGTAAGTGGGAGCATTAAAATAAGCCATGATGGGAAAACTTTCCGGAGGGAATATAGACTCCTTACCTGTACTCCAGTTTTAAGAGTTTTCGCCGAGAATGCAACATTTCAA
>Ga0187882_1004878_pt1 | contig 10724 bp, 8 predicted proteins | sample June2016WEW_19_1_3_FD_132991 | JGI IMG/M metagenome (GOLD analysis project Ga0187882, IMG submission 132991) | Peatland microbial communities from SPRUCE experiment site at the Marcell Experimental Forest, Minnesota, USA - June2016WEW_19_150 | ecosystem: Environmental > Terrestrial > Soil >...
AAGTAGAGGAAGCTAACATCTACATGGGGCTAGCTGAGAGGCTGGGGATGATCCCCGAATATCCCCGGAATCTTAGGGATCTGGCTAAAGACCGGGCCGGCTATGGCGGAGCCCTCATGCAATACCTCCAGGCCAACCCCAAGGACGCATCCTGGTTACCCTACATTCTGGGCGAGACTCTGGGGGAGGAGCTGGGATCGAAAAATCTCGCTGCACTCTGGGGGCTGCTTATGCGATTTCCCATGATGCACCCTGAGGATGTCACCCGTGCCGGTTACCGGTTAGGACCCCTCACGGGCGAGGAGATCTTCAGCAAGATCCTTAAAAACCCCGGGGGGGTCAAGATCGGAGTAGTGGATGGTGAAAATAATCTTTCTCTTCTGAAGAACCCTGACAGGAAAATCCATATTCACTTTCCAGAGATGGAATCCTGGGTGAAGGAAGTGACCCCGGCGATAGAGGAGAAGAGCCTGGCAAACAAGGATTACCCCTTGGTACTCATGGCCGGAAACCATAATGAGATGGTGGCCAACTCCATCATGCGGGATCCGGCCTGGAATGCGGGAAAGCGCTATTGCACCATGCGGATTCATCCATCTGATGCAGAGAAACTGGGAATTACCGATGGAGAGAGGGCGATCGTTGAAACCGAAGCCGGATCTACTACTGTGGAAGCTGAGATTACCGATTCCTCCCATAGAGGGCAGGTGGTCATCCCCCACGGCTTTGGCCTCGTGCATGGGGGAAAGGCCCACGGAGTGAATGTAAACCGACTGGCGCCTGCCAGGCACCGGGACCGTTTCGCAGCCACGCCCTTGCATCGCTATATCCCGTGCCGGGTTCGTAAGGCTTAACGACAATTTTACCTATAATTTTTTTCTCTGTGGTGGAAAAGTCTTTTAGGCTTTGAGGAGGTAGGATCTATGACCTTTCTTCTCTTGATCTCGGCCTATTTATTGGGGTCGATTCCCACCGGAGTGATTTTGGCCAAAGCCTTCAGTAACGTGGACCCTCGCACCCAGGGAAGCGGAAATATCGGGGCGACCAACATTTACCGTACCGCCGGGAAGAAATTGGGGGTTATCACCCTTTTGGGGGACATCCTGAAAGGCCTGATCCCCGTGGTTATCGCCCGGGGGGTCCTTGAATCCCATCTCTGGATTGGAGCCGTTGCTCTGGCTGGTTTTCTTGGCCATCTCTACCCGATCTTCCTTAAGTTTAAAGGAGGAAAGGGGATTGCCACTGGTCTGGGTGCTTTTCTGGCCCTGGCGCCCCTTTCCGCAATCTTATCTTTTCTGGTTTTCTTGGCAGTGGTGTATAAATGGCGCTACATCTCTTTGGGGTCCCTGACTGCTACTGCTGCCTTTCCTATTTTCCTTGCTCTGCTAAACCCCCATCACATTTACATACCTTTCGCCGTCATCATCGGCGTACTCATCTTTTACCGGCACCGCGAAAACATCGAACGCCTCCTGGGCAGGAGGGAATCGAAATTCGGATCAAGGAAGAGTGCCCAGTCCTGAAAACTGAGAAAAACAGAAGCCTATAGCCTCTTAATACTCAGCACCCCGGACCCGGCACTCGGGGCTTTGGTGATGCCTGATAAAATCCTGATCATCCATGCGGGTGGCATTGGCGATTTGCTCTTAGCTCTGCCCGCCATGCGAATTTTTCGCCAGGCCTTTCCTCATTCCATCCTGGAATTCCTGGGACGTCCAGAACGTTTAGCCGTAATTTCCCATGACCTGCAAGCAAGTTCCATCCACTCTATTGATCAAGGTGGGATGGCCTATTTTTACCTGGAAGGCGTGACCCTCCCTCCTGGCCTATTTACCTTTTTTTCCTCTTTCCGAGCTGTGCTCATCTTCGAAAAAGCTGGAGGAGAGATTCTGGCGGATCATTTAAGGAAGATAGGGGTTAGTCGGGTAATATTCATCCCTTCTTTTCCGCCGGAGGATTTGAGAGTTCCTGTTTCTGATTATTTGGTTAAATTTCTAAAAGATGCAGGTATCGGCGGAGAAAGAATATTTTCCCCGCTGCGGCTTCCGGACAAATCTCTTGCCGCTGGGAGGGATTTCTGGGCTGAGCATGAGTTGAAAGAAGGAGATCGAATTATAGCCATACACCCGGGGAGCGGAAGCCCGGCCAAAAACTGGGCCCCGAAAAATTTTGCTCGGGTCGCAGATTGGGCTTGCGAGAGATTCAAAGTCCTGCTGGTCGTTGGTCCAGCTGAGGATGAGGTTGAAGAAGTCAAACGGGCCATGAAGAAAGCCAACCCTATAATTGCTGATCATCTATCTTTGGTTCAATTAGCCGGAGTCCTAAAATCCTGCACGGCTTATGTGGGGAACGACTCGGGGATCACTCACCTGGCGGCGACTCTGGGGGTACCCACCCTAGCGATCTTTGGGCCCACCGATCCAGTTGTATGGAGCCCGAAAGGGTCGCAGGTCAAGGTAATTTACGAAAAAAAATCTTGCTCTCCTTGTTCCTCTGAAATGCGGTCCCAATGCGGTCTCCAGTGCTTGAAGGGCATCGGTCCGGATGCAGTAATCGAAATCCTGAAACCATTTTTAGGGTAATTCTTAAGGGATTTTTGCAGGTCCTAGGGAGGAAGTTTTCTTTAGAATAAAAATGGGAACCGCACTAGGGGCAAATTCGCACGGTTCCCAAGAAAGGAGGCTAAGATCGGTCCGATTGGCTATTTTAGCAGGAGATTATAGATAAAAGAAGTCGAGCACCTGGGCCAACTTGCGACCGATTCCGTTAGAGCCAAGGTACAAACCGGTATCGCGAAAAAAAGGACTATTAGGATGACAACGAACCACTCGGAAAACTTCCTTTTTTTCATTTTAACCACTTCCTTCCACTCCAACTCCACTTTTCGAAAAGCATATATTATGCCAGCGAAGGGGGAAAAAGAAACCCGTTATTTTTATCGGATAAATATTATGATTATCAAATTGTTTTAAATAGTTATACTTAAAAGATAAGATTTGAAGACAGGGAACGAGAAAAGACTGGCTGGGCAATTTATGTACTTAAATGTATACTTTTTGCTCCAAAAACCACTCCTCTGTGGTTATTTGGTCATACTTTTCATTTTTTCCAGCTGATTGCGTATATTATCTGCCCGGGGGCCATTGGGTTCGACTTTCAGGAAATCTTCCCAGGCTTTGATCGCCCCTTTGATGTCCCCCTTGTCGTGGAGGAGGACAACGCCAAGGTTATAGCGGCTGTTTATATGTCGGGGGTCACTCTCCGCAGCCTTCTGGAACTCAGCGATGGCCCTGTCAAAGTCCCCTTTTCGTCGGAACATGATTCCCATGTCGGTTCGAACATCGACGTTCTTGGGGTCGAGTTCCAGGGCTTGGGAATACGCCTGGATTGCCGGATCAAATTGGTTGGCATCAAAGTAAAGATTCCCCAGTTCGATAAGGGCCTTTTGATTTTTGGGGTCTTCTTTTAAAAGGGACTGGAGAGCAGAGATTTGCTTTTGGGTATCCGTATTAATCGTTTGAGCAGGGGGTGAGGCCGGAGGTTTTATGGATGTAGGAATAACCGGAGTCTGCTCCTCATAGAAAACGGTGGCGGTCACCCCGACCACAACCCCCACGACAAAGGCTATAGCGATAAATAGAAGAGCATTTTCTTTTTTCATATGACACCCGGAAATAAAAATTTTTTATATATTATCATGAAAGTTTCTAAAGAGCCAAGTTTCTTGCCATTGGGGTTCTAATGGAATTCGGTTTCTCGGACCCGAATGCATCGCGGGTTATTCTGGTTACTGAATTCTGATGATTACTCCCCGCCGGAGAAATTCTCTTGCCTCCTTCCATCTTCCAAGTTTATGATAAATAAAAAGCCCTCGGTCTAATAGAGTCATGGGATTTTACATAATCAAGCGCTTGCTTCTGATGATCCCCCTCTTTATCGGGATCACGATTATTTCTTTTGCAGTCATCCATCTAGCCCCGGGTTCTCCCATTGACATGGCCACAGACCTCAACCCCAAAGCCACGGCCGAGGTGAAAGAAAGGATGCGGGCTCTGTACGGGCTGGACAAGCCTTTGCACGTGCAGTACTGGAATTGGATGAGCCGCCTGGTGGTTTTCGATTTTGGGGTTTCTTTTTCCCAGGACGGAAGAAGGGTCGCGGATAAAATCCTGGAGCGAATGCCTATTACCATTTTCATTAATGTGGTTTCGCTGGCCCTGATCTTCCTGGTGGCGGTCCCCATTGGAGTGCTTTCGGCAACTTTCCAGAATTCCTTCTTCGACAAAGTGACCACGGTGGTTGTCTTTATCGGCTTTGCAGTGCCTCATTTCTGGCTGGCGCTCCTCCTTATGATCCTTTTTGGCGTACAGCTGGGCTGGCTTCCCATCTCCGGCCTGAAATCCCTGAACTATGAGTATTTTCCCCTCTCGGCGCAAATATGGGACCGGATCAGCCATCTCATCCTGCCCATCTTTATCTCCGCCTCGGGGGGGCTGGCCGGACTGTCGCGTTACATGCGGGCGAACATGCTGGAGGTGATCCGGCAGGATTACATCACTACAGCCAAATCTAAGGGTCTTTCCGCTCGGACCGTGATCTTCAAGCATGCCCTGCGCAACGCCCTTTTACCGGTGATCACCATATTGGGACTTTCCATTCCAGGTTTGATCGGCGGAAGCGTTATTTTTGAGACCATCTTTGCCATCCCCGGTATGGGCCAGCTCTTCTACGCAAGTGTAATGGCCCGGGATTACCCCGCCATCATGGGCATCCTGGTAATCGGGGCTGTGCTCACCCTGGTGGGGAATTTGATCGCTGATTTATCTTATGCCCTGGCCGACCCGAGAATCCGGCAGTAAGAAACCTAAATATCGAAGAATAGCGCCCCGGATCGAAGTGGATGAGGATGGAAGAGAATAGAGTCCATAAAAAAGGAGAAAAGGAAGAAAAATTACGCCATCTTTTCTGGAAGAGGTTTCGGACGAATAAACTTGCCCTGGCGGGTGCATTCATCGTCCTCCTTTTGTTCGTCGTAGCCCTATTCGCCCACTGGCTTTCCCCTTATGACCCGGGCCAGATCGATGTTCAGCAGGTCCTCCAGGATCCTACCTGGAAGCATCCCTTTGGCACGGACCCGCTGGGGAGAGACGTGTTCAGCCGGATGATCTATGGCTCCCGAATTTCTCTTCTGGTAGGTTTTGTCGCCGTGGGGATCTCTACCCTGATCGGCATATTCTTAGGGGCTCTGGCAGGCTATTACGGCCGATGGGTCGATAATCTGATCATGCGTTTTGTGGACGTCATGCTCTGCTTCCCCACTTTCTTTCTGATCTTGGCGGTGATCGCCCTCCTGGAGCCGAACATCTGGAACATCATGGTGGTCATCGGGATTACTGGCTGGATGGGGGTGGCCCGGTTGGTGCGGGCCGAGTTCCTCAGCTTGAAAGAGAGGGACTTCACCGCGGCGGAGAAGGCATTAGGGGCGAAAGATTTTCGAATTATCTTCCGGCATATCCTACCCAACGCCCTGGCGCCGGTTTTGGTTTCAGCCACGCTGGGGGTTGCGGGCGCCATCCTTACTGAATCGGCGCTCAGCTTTCTCGGGATCGGGGTGCAGCCACCAACCCCCAGCTGGGGAAATATCCTGACTGCGGGAAAGGACAATATCGAGATCGCCTGGTGGCTATCCCTGTACCCAGGCATGGCGATATTGATTACTGTCGTGGGTTATAATTTATTGGGGGAGGGCGTTCGAGATTCCATCGATCCAAGGCTAAGATAGCGATCAGCGGTCAGCAATAAACGAAGAAAAAACGACGAAAGGCTTAAGATACAAGGGTAGAAATTCAGGACCCAAAACTCCTTATCTGCTGAGCCTCTTGTAAAAGTCTCTGTTCCGTCATTCCCGCGAAAACGGGAATCTAGAATGGCTTGAATCCCGCCGATGGCGGGACTAGATTCCGGGTCGCGCTTTGCTTGCCCGGAATGACGAATCTCCCTTCCTGTGGGGGGTTTTGCAAGAGGCTCTGCTAAAGCGAGGAAAGTTATGGCTGAAAAAGACATCGTAATAATCGGTGGTGGACCCGGGGGCTATGTGGCTGCCATAAAGGCGGCCCAGCTGGGGGGAAAGGTAACCCTGATCGAAAAGGACGAGCTGGGAGGGATATGCCTCAATTGGGGGTGTATGCCCACCAAGGCCCTGCTCCGGGGAGTGGAAATCCTGGAATCGCTGGAAAGCGGCAAAGAGTTTGGCATTCAGGCCAGCGGGGTAACAGTTGATTTTGCCAAGCTGAATGCCCGAAAAGACCGGGCTGTCAAGACGCTGGTGTCAGGGGTTGGGGGCCTGATGAAATCCAATGGCGTTGAGGTGATCAAGGGAAAGGCCAAGCTGATTTCTCCGCGGCAGATTCAGGTGGTAGACGAGAAAAAAGAGACCACTACGTATGAGGCACGGAAGATCATTATCGCCACCGGATCGGTTTCTGCCTGGCTTCCCATTCCCGGTTCCAAGCTTCCTGGAGTTATAGATAGCACCGGGGCTTTGCAGTTGACCCGCGTTCCCGGGTCCATGGTGATCATCGGAGCCGGTCCCATCGGCCTGGAGTTTGGAACCATCTTTGCCGCTCTGGAGACGAAGGTTACCATACTGGAGCTTCTGCCCCAAATCCTCCCCAGTGAGGATGCAGAGGTGGCGTCAGCTTTGGATAAATCCCTGAAGCGCTACAAGATTCAGACCCTGACGGGATCTCAGGTCAAGGAGATTGTGGAAGTGCCAGGGGGAAAGATGAAAGTGACGGCCCTTACCGGAGAAGGGGAGAAAACCTTCGAGGCCGAGGTGGTCCTGATGGCCGTAGGAAGAAAACCCAATCTGGAAGACCTGGGCCTTCAAGAAGCCGGGGTTCGTTTTGGCAAAAAAGGGATCGAAGTCAACTCCCAAACGGAGACCAATATCCCGGGAGTCTATGCCATCGGTGACGTAACCGGGCAGTGGCTCTTGGCCCATTTCGCCTTTGCCCAGGGAGAGGTAGCGGCGGAAAATATCATGGGGCACGATGCCCAGCTGGATAGCCGGGTTGTTCCCCGGTGCGTGTACACTCTTCCGGAGGTAGCCTCGGTCGGCCTTACCGAGAAGGAGGCGAAAGAGGCGGGACATGAGTTCAAGGTGGGCAGGTTCCCTTTTTCCGCAAACGGGAAAGCAACCGTCCTGGGCGAACGCACTGGCTTCGTGAAGATCGTTGCCGAAGCAAAATATGGGGAGATCCTCGGGGTGAATATCTTCGGCCCCCACGCCACAGACTTGATCGGAGAAGCGGTCCTGGCCATGCGTTTGGAGGGGACGGCGCAGGACATGGCCCAAGCTATCCATCCCCATCCGACGCTCACCGAAGCCCTGAAGGAGGCCGCTTTCGACGTGGACGGCATGGCCCTGCATATTCCGCCGCGGAAGCGGGGATAAAATCCCCTCCGCCCTTTTGGTTGGATAAAAGGATGCTCCAGCAATTATTTTAGCGAGGAGAAGACATGAAATTTACTCATTTGATGGAACCCTTTCGCCTAAAGAATATTACCCTTAATAACCGAATTGTCATGGCGCCCATGCTTTCGCGTCTCTGTGACCCCGATGGGATCGTCTCACAGAAGCTCATCGATTATTACGCGGAACGGGCTCGGGGAGGCGCGGGCCTGGTCATTGTGGAGTATTGTTACACCGACACGAAAGAGAGCAAAGCCAATCAGGGGCAGCTCGGAATTTACAGCGACCAGCTCATCGCCGGGCTGGGAGATTTAGCGGAGGCCATTCAGGAATGGGGGGCCAAGGCGATTCTGCAGGTCTGTCATGCCGGGCGCAGCACCTCGTCAAGATACATGGGACGACAGCCCATCGCTCCTTCACCAGTGCCCAGTTACACCGGGGAGATGGCCCGGGAGATGACCCTGGAGGAAATTGAAGCCACCATCGAATCCTTTGCCGAGGCGGCACGCCGGGCCAAGACGGCGGGTTTCGACGGAATAGAATTACACGGAACTCATGGGTATCTGATGGCTCAATTCCTCTCTCCCTACACCAATCACCGCACAGATATTTATGGGCAAGACCGGGGACTTTTCGCTCTCCAGACCCTGGATCGGGTTCGTTCCAAAGTGGGTTCAGAATACCTGGTGGGCTACCGGATGGCCGCGGAGGAGTTTATCGAAGGCGGGATCACGCTGACGGAGACCAAAGCTTTTGCGAAAAGGCTGGAGCAGAGGGGGATCGATTATATCCACGTCTCGGGCGGAATCATCGAGGTGGGGCAGCATTTTGTCATTCCTATGTATTTCCCCAAAGGATTCCTTCTCCGTCTGGCAGAGGGCATCAAACAGGCGGTGAAAGTACCCATCATTGCCGTAGGGGCGATTCACGATCCTTTTTTGGCTGAAGAGGCCCTGCAAAGAAAACAGGCAGACCTCATCGCCATGGGGAGGGGCTTGATCGCCGATCCGGAACTTCCCAACAAGATTCGTTCGGGCCGGCTGGAGGACGTCCGTACCTGTCTCCGATGTAATGAAGGGTGCAGCAGCCGGATTCGTCAGAGCAAGACCCAGCGCTGTGCTATAAATGCCGAGGTGGGGCGAGAGCGATCCATGAGAATCCATCCCGCCTCCAGGCCCAAACGGGTTTGCGTCATCGGCGGTGGACCGGCAGGAATGGAAGCGGCCCGGGTTCTGGCCCTGAGAGGGCATCGGGTAACCTTAATCGAGAAAGAGAAGGAGCTGGGAGGGCTTTTGCTTTACGCCACCGTACCCGATTTCAAGGGGGAACTGCGGAGGTTCCTTCAGTACCTCAAAACCCAGGTTAAGAAGCTGGGCGTGGAAGTTTTGCTCGAACGCCGGGCGACCCTGGAGTTGGTCCGGGACCTCAAGCCGGATTCGGTTGTGTTGGCTGCGGGATCGGCCATGGCGGCTCCCCAGATTCCGGGTGTCCAAAAATCTTTCGTGGCCAATGCTCTGGAATTGTTATCCGGAAAATTCCAGCCTGGAGCCAGGGTGGTGATTGCGGGTGGAGCAGCCATGGGATGTGAGATTGCTGCCCATTTGGGCGCATTGGGAAAGAAGGTAACCGTAGTGGAGATGCTCGGCGATTTGGCTCTTGATTTGGAATCCCGATCTCGTCTCGCCCTTCTCCAGTTGTTGAAAGAGCGAGGGGTGGAGACTTTGACCAGCTGGAAGCTGGAAAAGATTGATGAAGGGGGAGTGCTTTTGTCCGATCGAAACTCCAACAGGAGAGAAGTCCCTGTAGACTCAGTAATCCTGGCCCTCGGGATGGCCTCGAACCAGGATTTAATCCAGCCCCTCAGGGAGAATTTCCAGGAGGTCTACCTCATCGGGGATTGCTTGGAGCCGAGAAAAATCTACCAGGCCATCCACGAGGGAGCGTTTGCGGGAAGGGCGATTTAATCGAGACACAGATTTAGGCGGATTTTCATGATATAAAAAGTTTACACTACAAAACGAGGGCAATTTAGGAGTTCCTTCAGGCACGAAAGTAGAGGTGTTTTTTTATCTGCGTTCATCCGCGTCCCAATAAAAATAAGGAGGAAGCTTTATGACCGAAATTCGAAATGTGACCATTGTCGGAGCGGGCACCATGGGCCATTCCCTCGCCCAGGTCTTTGCCCAGGGGGGATATAACGTCTGGCTTAACGATGTTAAGGACGAGATCCTCGGTAAGTCAAAGAAACTGATTGCCTCGAATTTGAAAACTCTGTCGGAGTTAGGAATTATGAAAAAGGGCGAGGAAACCTCCATCCTCAGCCGGATTCAGACGACTACCAAAATTGAGGAGGCGGGGAAGAATGCTGACTTTGTGATCGAGGCCATCATTGAGGATGAACCGGCTAAGAAGGAGATGTTTAGTAAGCTGGACAAAATCTGCCCGCCGGCAGCCATTCTGGCCAGCAACACCTCCTATATGGATATCTTTAAATTTGTGGAGACCGGACGACCGGAAAAAGTACTCATCACCCACTGGTTTGCCCCTCCCCATATCGTTCCTCTGGTAGAGATTGTTCGCGGCCCCAAGACTTCCCAGGAGACTGTGGATAGGGTAAAAGCCTTAATGCTCAAACTGGGAAAGAAGCCCATTGTCATTACCAAGTTCCTGCCGGGATTCATCGCCAACCGGCTTCAGGGCGCCTTGGGCAATGAAGTGCTCCATCTTCTGGATAATGGTTATGCCACCCCCGAGGACATCGATGTGGCCACCAAAGCCAGTTTCGCCCTGCGGATGCCCATCCTTGGGCTGGTCAAGCGGATGGATTATGCGGGATTGGACCTTAGCCAAAAAGTCCTCAGTAACGCCCTCTATAAGGTCCCGCCACAGCGGACAAAATCGAAGAGCGTGGACACCCTGGTTGGACAGGGGAAACTGGGGGTAAAAACCGGCAGCGGATTTTACGAATATGGCGGACGCTCCACCGAAGAAATTATGAAAGAAAGGGACATTAAGCTGATCAAACTGAGAGAATTCTTGAAAGAGATGGGAGAACTATGACAATTGGGGATTGCAGATTGCGGATTGCGGAAAGACCCTTATTTCAAGAAGTGGACTGCCAAGTAAAGGGAGCGACTACCTTCAATCCGCAATCCGAGATCCGAAATCCGCAATATAAAGGGTTTTTCGGAAATGCTCGTTGATTCCCATGCTCATTTGGAAATGAAGGATTTTGACCGGGACCGGGACC
>Ga0187882_1004879_pt1 | contig 10723 bp, 15 predicted proteins | sample June2016WEW_19_1_3_FD_132991 | JGI IMG/M metagenome (GOLD analysis project Ga0187882, IMG submission 132991) | Peatland microbial communities from SPRUCE experiment site at the Marcell Experimental Forest, Minnesota, USA - June2016WEW_19_150 | ecosystem: Environmental > Terrestrial > Soil >...
GAGCTTCCTCGATGGTACTTCGATTCTGCTCTGCTCGTTCTCGGAGGGGCTAGCCTTGGAGGGACCTTGTTAGGGTTCAGAGGAGCTGCCGTTGGCATGATTGCGGGCTCCTTGCTCTTCGCTTTCAAGCGCGCCGCACCCAACCGTTTTCGGCAAACAACTCGGGCACTGCTGACAGCCATGAAACGCTTGTACAGCTGTGTTCACGCCGGCGTGCGCCTGATTCATGAAGCAGTAGGATTATTGGCCGACAACATGCTCTCCATGTTCATCACCAGTTAACTTTCCAGGTGCGCAACGGGCTCATCTTTTTCGATGGGTTTAAACAGTTCCATCTCCCTAAAGGTGTCAGGTCAGTTGGAGGCAACAGTGATAATTGGGAAAGAAAATAACCATTGGCTGCACAGGCACAGCCGAGACATCAGAAGTGGATGAGGCTTTTGCTGCTGGAATAAGGTTCTGTCCTTTCTGCGGAGGAAAGACTGTCGGAAACTCCCGGACAACAATTCAGTCTGATTAGCTGAAAAGTCGCAGGAAGCGTTTCATAATTCTCGTGAACGAATATCTCCCATCCGGACCTGGTGCATTTTTCCGGAGCAGAAGGAACTTCGTGTGAAGCAGTTCGTTGATTGTCTCACGCACCGCAGGTACGAGGTGGTAGAATCGCACTCCTTTCGCGATCGCTTTTCCGCCATTTACATCGCCCACCAGATGCCAGTCTCTCTCAACAAGTCCGCAGTCCACAAGTGTGGCGAGATGGAATGAGGCGCAGGCTTCACCGCCTCCAACAATCTCGGCCAGCTGCTTAACGCTTGCCTCTTCCACTTCTAGAAGTGCCATAACGCATTGGGTGTAGGCCGGATCGTACAGCGTGTGATGGTAGATTATGCCATTCAATGCTTCTTGTGGTGTTTGTGAAAAATCGGCAACCCCCTTTGTCCTATTTCACTCGTACTCCGGCGGCCTTTGCCACACGTATCGCTTCGTCCAGCTGGCCTGATCCTGTGAGTCCCGCCTTCTTGAACAGGTCCCTGTGCTCCTCGCACAGGTAGAATTTGATGCTGACTGTTCCAGCCCACTCTTCTTTGCCCGCAGGCTTCTTGAACTTGTACACGACTTTCGGGAACGTTAGCTTGCCTTTGCCATAACAAACATCACAAACGTTAACCCTCAATTTTCACTATGCCTCACACTTTACATTTGGTCATGGAATACCCGGGTCGCAAATTTAAAGTTATCCTGGATTCCGGACCACGTGTGCGCGCTTGTCTACGGCTTATGTACCAATGATTCATAGGGTTTATTTGTGACTGTGCACACTCGCCATAATGGTGTGATGAATGCCAGCTGAAAACGAGAAGCCAATGGTGGCCTACATCCTATCCCTGCTAGCCGGCTTGCTGATGGTTGTTGGTGGGCTGCTAGGTGCTGTTCTGAGGGTTGGCGGGATGCAGATGATGCGAATGGCTCGTTCTGGCGTTGGAGCGGGTTTTGGTGGAGTGCTTGGGATAGCTTGCGGGCTGGTCGTACTGGTCTCCGCTCTCATGCTCCTCAAGGAGCCGAAGGGTCACGTCATGTGGGGAACCCTGGTCATAGTTTTCTCAGTGTTCAGCCTGTTCGGGGGCGCTGGGCTCGGGGTCGGCCTCCTTCTCGGATTAGTTGGGGGAGTGCTTGCGGTTACGTGGGCGCCGACCAAAAGGTAGAGCGCAGGTAGACGGCCCTCAACGTTGCATTAACTTTCAGTAGCGTCGTCTGTCTCGTGGCGTCGGGTAGCTGGTCCTTTTTTCCTCGTCTTTCGGATCCCAATATTTGATTCTGTCGTTCAGCATTGTTGTGCGGAGTTTTGGTCGTATTTGCCTGTCCTGCATGAGTTTGATTCGGAGCATCAGCACCAGTAGGTTGTCCCAGTACTTGTCTCGGTCCTGGCGTCGTTCCAGGTAGAACAATACCTGTTCATGCGGCAGCTTGAATGGGAAGAACGAGAAGTCGTCGCCTCGGTTCCACAGGTAGTGTTTCATGAGTTTTTCTTTCGCGCTGTTGCGCCAGGTGTGCATCCTGGTTTGAACTATTACCTGCCCTGGCTTCTGGACTTTGGCGACTTTGCCGATCGCCAGCTGGTGCGGGCTGGAGAGGTCACTCATAACTACGAGGTCTCCCTCCTTGACCTTCTCGGCTTCTGTGGTAAGCCACGCTTCCAGGCTAGGGGTCTCCTTGTCCTCTAGGAGTCGGCTTTCGGACGCGTCGTAGACCAGTTTGACTAGGCCCTTGCCCTTTCCGGTGAAGAGGTTTACCTGCCCGGCAATGTGACCGAAGATGCCGGTGTTGTCGAAGACCCCCTCGATGAATGCGAGACCATAAAAGAACGTTTTCAGTTCCTCCTGGTATTCCTTGTATGTTCTCTCTTTGGCCCATCGGAGTTCGTCAGGGGACAGGTGGTGCTCCGGATCCTCCTCGGCCTCTTTCTCCCTGTCCACCCTTTCCGCGTGCCTGCGCTCCCACTCGGCCTTGTCGATGATTTCTAGCGGGTACTCGAAGGCGGTGTCCCCGAAACCTTTCGCGTACCACCTTTTCCTCTTCTCGAGGCGTTCCTGGTACTGTTCCCAGCGGTCAAACTCTATTCCCATGCTGAAGCGCGAGACATGCGATGAGAGCTCTCGCTGGTACCGGTTCTCGAACTCCTCAGGCTCTGGGAAGAGTTTGTCCCCGACCTGAATCTCGGCGAAGACCCTGAAGATCGTGTCTCCGTTGCGGATTAGGAAGTACGTTTTCTTGTTTTCCAGGTTCAGGAAGAAGTTCAGCAACGTGTCGTCACTGTACTGCACTTCACTTCGTCTCGGCTTGATTGCCACAATGCACCTTTGCTCGGGGGCGACTATTTTCAGGTTCTCGGGCCGCTTCACCCAGTCGTCGAAGTCCGTGACGTTTCTGAAGTCCCAGCTGGCTGCGTTGCTGTTTATCCCAACCTCCTCGGACATGTACAGGACCCTCTGGCGGATGGAGACTGGCTCCGTGTCCGCTGCCTTCGCGCCCTTGTGGATGCATGTGAATTCTACCTCTCTGCCCAGGTAGAGCATCAGGAAGAACAGCTGCTCGGATCGTATTTCAAGTTCCTTGCGCATGGCTTCCAGTGCTGTCCCCAAGGCGTTGGCTTGTGCCTCGACCTCTTTCTTGACTGCCGTCACCGCCCTCCTGGCCATGGCTATCTCGCTCCGGTTCATGTTGCGCAGGTCTTTTCCTTTCAGCCAGTTCAGGGCTAGCGGGGTTTCCGAGAGGTCGAGTTTCTCGGCGGCGGGAAGGGCCGGGTGTGCCACGTTCTGCCATCGGTCGTGTCTCCAGATGTCTTCTACGCGCAGCTCGAAGATTAGCTCGTAGTCGCCGGGGTCGTTCATGTTCCAGTGAGGAGTCTTCGTGTTCCAGTGCCATACTTGAATGACCTTGTCGTCAGGCAGGTTGGCTGTGGCGGGCATGGTTGGCTTCACATCGTACTTGACTCCCGCATTGTTGTACCCAAGCGGGTTGTCTCTGTCGCCGGGCCTGGTCAGTCTGCCCACGTATTGTTCTGGCTCCTCCACGGTTGAGCAGAATATTTCTAGCGCAACCTCCAGTTTTTCCGCCTTGACTGATCTTGACGTGCGATGGGGGTCTCCGAATACGAAGCCCCGCTCTTCGCTCGCCCTGTCCTCAACCATTCGAATTGCCCTCCGAAGCGTCATTCTCCATGATGCGTCATAGCCACTTTTTGTAGTCGTCTACGCTCAATATTTCCCTGCCAAGCGGTGTGAGCGCGTACATGGAATACTCGCGTTCGTGCACGCGTTTTTTGTACGACGAACAGATCAGCCCTCCACGCTCAAGCACTTTCAGGTGGTAGTTGAGCGTGTTCGGGTTGAGTTTGAACTTGTCTTTGAGCTTTGTGAAGCTTGCACTTCGATCCCGCGCAATCGTTCTCAACAGCCTCGAACGGGTACTGTGAGTTAGCGCTGCATGAATCTTGAGGCGATCTTCAAAGCTCAGCTGTTTCACAGCCTCCGCTGTTACCTTTGTCGCCCCCGCGAGTTTTGTGCGCGATTCAGCAGTAGTTCCCGTTTCTTCTACCCAGCTTGTAGACCTGATTAGACTTTGAAGCTAATAAAGTTAACTACCAGTTAATCCCAATTAACATTACACCCTTGACACCGGTGCAGGCGAGCGCGATCTGGCCAGACGCACCCGGCCAACATTTTGACCGAAAGCCTTTTAGTTCATTGCCGCATAGCATATGTCGAAGCAACCATGTCCGGCGCCCAGTCAGGTTTAGAAACAATAGTCCGCGGTCTAACCTCACAGTACAAACCTTTGATTGCCGGGGAGCCTCTCTACCATCGATATGCTGCCCCGGGCACACCAGGCAGCAAACCGTTTGCACTAATAATGGATGCCGGGGATGTTATTCCACTGCACTATGAACCTGCTGGCGTAATTGTTGGAAAGACTGTCAACGCAATATTGGCCACCTTCAAAGGCTCAGAACGCCTAGTCGGGATCGAGCATGATGGAAAAATCTATTGGACTTCAGAGCGGTCGATGAAAGCGCTGGTCGATAATCTTGGGGACCCCCCACCGCAGGTCAAACTGCTTAACGAGAAGCAGTAGGCCAGCCGCCACGGTCAACGCGACTTTTTCCGTAAGCGAAGTTTAGAATTCGCTTGTACTCGTCGCTTGGAAGCAACTTTTTCCGCTTCTCATTGAATATCACTGCATCAGGGTAGCTAATGTACTCGAGTGTCTTAAGGTATACTTCTCCAGGTTTGAAGCTCTTCGTTAACTCTGGAAGAATTAGCGTTATCAGTTCTGTGCGCACGTTTTTGAGAACTACCGTGTGGATGTGTTTGGCAGTGACGTCGAATCCTCTGGTCAGCTGTTCGACGTTGAAGCCGTAGGTTTCCAGTTCACTCATGACTTCATCCACCACTTCTTCCAGGCTGCTTGAGGCTGCAAATCTTCCAGTCAAGATGTCTACACTCGATGCTACCCCCTTTTCAAATGTTCTGGCGACTGCCAGCCTTAGCAGATCGTAGAGGTTTGTGGCGACGAGACGTTCGAACTTCAGCACGTCGGCCTTTTTTAGCTTGAAGTAGCCGTCAGGACTCTTGAGCACAAGCCCTTCCTCGCCAGTGTGCATCAACGCGTCAAGCAGCGTATGTGATGTCAACGGTTTCGCCACTGTAACTAGACTGTCTTCTGGTATGCGTGTCAGTGTCTTCGGGTGAATGAACGCGTACCCTGCATCAGTTCTCATCAGCAGGTCGAAGATCACGTATTTGAAGCCTGTGCTGAGGTTTAGGTAGATGCCGTAGTGTAGGCTATTGTCAACTGCTATCGGGTTGACTCCAGCGATGAGCTCACCGAACACCGCAACTATTGGCGGAGTTAGCAGAGAAGTGATCTTGGGAAGTAGTGCTTCAATTATGGGGGCTAGGTTTACGTAGCCGTTCTCGTTAATGAGCCCCGCTGTCCTCCCGGCAGTGTATACTGGCATGTACTTCTGAAGAAAGGCTGTGAAGGTCTCGGTTGTGATCCCTGGTACTTGCAGCGTGCCTGAGCTTATCGCCTCATTGATCTGGTTGTATATGCCGCTTGGTTTGATGACTCCGCGGGTGCGCCACACCACTCCTTCATCGGTCAGGACGAAGGCCAGGTTGCTGCCGTTGAACTTTTCGGTAACCACTCCGCTGAACTCGGATACCAAGACGTTATGCATGTGTGGGTAGTTTAGCAGAAACTCCTGCTTAATGGGGTCGTAGGCTAGTCCGAACTCTTTCCGGCTACTATTGCGCTGAATCTTGTAGGGTTCTCCCGAGAACACGAGATCCCCAAACCTTTTCTTTCCCTTTTTGAGGTTTTCGGCTATTTGTTCGAGTTCACTGTGCGTGTAGAGCGCGTAGTACGGTTGTACGCCTGCCAGTGGGCCATTCATTCCGCTCGTCACCATTGACACCCATTGACGTCAAAAGGCACTCGCCGGATTAAAAACTTTACCACTACAGCGGAGGGCAGAGTTGTGTTCACACTATCCCCATGCGGACCGTGAATTGGCATGAGCGGTTAGTAGTTTGAACTGTGGAGGGGGATTGCCTAGCCTTCTCACCAGATTTCTGACTGAGGGTTCGAACATGTGGCAGGGACACGCACAGTTCGCTATCCGTCGACACCTCGAGTGCAGAGCGGCTCCGCATTCAAACGAAGTGTAGTGGCTCATGACAGAACACTAGCTTGGAGGTGGCGCTTTTTTGAGCCGGTCCAGAACAGCGTGTGCCAGAGTGCGTGCCACTCTTCTGGCCTCCTCTTCTCCGTCCTCGTCGTTAGGGATCTCGAGGAGTTTGATGTCTTTGCGTCTCCGCACTTCAACGAGGTCATCTTTGGCAAATACGCCCACCATTTTCTCATCCGGGACGATGTGATTGCCGAAGACCTCACGGTACTTGTTGCGTCTTCTCACCGTGCTAAGCGACACGTTCAGGTACACCACCAGGTCTGGTCTGCAGCCGCCGCCGATTATTCGGTTGATGGCACTGCAATAGCTTGCCCTCGAGAAGTCCACGAAGACCACGCCCACCTTGTCTGCTGCGGCATGAACCGCTGAGCACACGTCGTCCAGCACCTCGTCCAGTACATTCATGTCAGTTATGATAAAGCCTTTAGGTTCGTAAGGTTCAATGCGCCCTTTCATATTCGGATCCTCCAGGTACTTTTCCAACAAATCATAGTCCGTGACGTAGGCGCTTCGAACGTTTTCGTGGTCTAAGATGTTGCGAGCGCGATTAACAATGGTCGTCTTACCGCATGCGGGGCGGCCTATAACTAACACTAGCAACAAGGCTGGTCACTCCTAAAACAATTGTGCTAGGAAGGATAAGAGTGTTGCGGCTCGGTGGTGCTCTGTCGGCTGGGGAGAAGCGTAATGCGGTTCAAGTCAATTAGTTTGTTCGTACAGATAGTCCGACCCTCTGACGCATAGAAACTCGAGAGGTTCCTCTCCGGTGTTGATGAATTGGTGAACCTCGTGCGATGGGATGAATAAGGCGTCTCCAGGACCCAAATTGAACTCTAGTTCGCCGCATTTGACTCTGCCACACCCTTTCATGATGAAAACTTCGTGTTCACCCGCATGGCTATCTAACGGCGTGTGCCCTCCCGCCTCGATCGAGTAGTATCGCAGAAAGAATTTATTGGCGCCTGCCGATTTGTCTATCAGGTACTTCACTTTGACTCCTTCGGCTCCGTCTTTCGCCAAGACTTCGAACTGTGTTTTTTGTTGCAGGTTTACCTTGTACATTGTGCTCAACCGAGTGATTTGCAGAGGCTAATCTTTAAGGCTTGTGCCTCCGGTGTTCTAGAGGAGTTCGTACGCGTCCACTCCGCTCTCGCCGATCTTGAACAGCGCCGCTTTTGGTCCCGTACCATCTTTGCCAACGTTGATGCACATCGTCGCACCGACATGGTCAAACCAGTGTCCGGTTAAGGAGGGCGATTCGTGTATGTGTCCGTGCAAGGTCAATGTAGGCTGCGTTCTTTCGATGAGCGCTCGTATGCTTTTGCTTCCGACGTGCGTCAGGTCGTACATTACGTCGCAGTTGGTTCCGTATGGCGGTGCGTGGGTTACGTAAACTGCTTTCTTCCCATTTCTCGGTGTAGGAAGTTTTGCCAAGTCGTCTTCGATCGAGAATTGGCCGTTGAAGTACTCTACCGAGTCGATTCTGACCATGCGCGTTCCTTCGCTTACGCAAGCGTCGAACTTTGTCGGCGGAGGCGCATCGGCCACCCTGTCTCTTCGCTCCCAATCCTGGATAGAGTACGGGGTGGGAGGAACGCAGGAGTATCCGATCAGGTCGAAGCCCGCGCGAAGTTTTACGCATTTCATGTGAGCAACCCTGCACAGGTCTTCCGATTCAAGGCGCTCCAGGGCGCCCATCCCTCCAGCCCAATCTTCATTGCCCAATATCAAGCAAACAACTACGTCGGGGGCAACCTTTTTGAGCTCGCGCAATCTTGCCCTGAGAGCTGTCAGTATGTACCTTCTTTGGCTGCGCGGTGAGTTCTCAAGACTGCTGCCGCCATACGGAAGGAGATCACCCCCCATTATGATGGCGTCTGCTCTGAACCGTAAGGCAGCGTTAAACAGGTGTCTGTAGGCCGCTCCGCTGCCGTGCAAATCTGCGGTGTACGCTATCTTCATTGGCGGTCTCCACAGGCAAGATTGGCCAAGCTTCTATTTTAGGTTTTACGCCTCCGGCGCCATCAGACACATTCACGTCTGGATCTGGAAAAAGCGCAAGCTTAAGTGCGATGACTCAGAGAATTATGATAGTGGGATGTGAAGTTGAGCACAGCTCAGCCACGATCTTCGTGCCTCCAATGCTCGATTGGCGCGCATACGCTCTGCGAGCGCGGAACAACTGGCGGCTGTTGCTGCCTCTGAACCGCGTGAGCTAGTTGCCTTGAATTAGCTGAGATTCAATAGACGCGTCAATATTAGAACCATGATCAGAAAACAGGCGGTTGCAACCGCGATCTTTTCCTGAAAACTGGTTTTATGCGTTTTGTGATTGAACACTTTCATCCCCAAAACCACTCCCACAAATCCACCCAACAGAACGCAGATGACGAACCACATTTCAGGTATTCGGGTGTAGTCGTGTTCCGAAGTCAACTTGTCGAATCCCATCAGAATAAAACTGATCCCTCTGACGGCTAGCAGGTACCAGGCCAGTGCTGCGAAGAGCGCGGAATCCAAGTTTGTGCTTCCTCTCACTAGTTGTAGTGCGGGGGTTGTTCTTAAGGTTATTATATCGGTTCAGATCGGGAATTCTGAAGATTCGATTACTCGCCGGGTGGCGGGCTTGTCCGTCACCAATCCCATGTAGATGGGCTGGTAGCCATGTGTCCGGTATACTCTTTGCGCTAGGCTCAGAAGGTTGGCGTCGGAGTCTATCACGTTTCCACCAAGAACTGCGACATATTTCCCAGCATACTCGGGATCATGCAGCAGTTGAGCTTTCATCTTTTCAAATGCTTCCTTTTCACGGTTGATCGCTTCCATAGGGGCCTCCGCCATACTTGTCACCAGGTGCCAATAGCAACGCTGCAGTAAAAAGATTCGTTTTCCACATCAGGTGAGCATCTCGTTTAAATGCTCTTCCCATACCTCTTACTGCTGAGGAACTGAACCTCGTTGAGCGATGAGATTGTAACGTTTGGCATGCTCCCTGACACAGAGATAGAGTGCGATTACAACGAGACCCTCGACGTTCTCACAGTGATTTTGTCTCCTCTTCTCAATTCAGACACCTCAACGAAGAGCGCGCAGGTCACCTACAAAACTCGAGGCAAACTTTTGGTAGGACTTGTGATTCATAACTTCAGAAACAGTGGAACAGTTTTAGCATGTTGAGCGTGCGGAACGCGTTGGTGTGTGCCGAAAAGTGATGAAGCTACATGGTGCATCTGAAATCTACTTCAAAGTAACGCGGGGTTCCAGTGGGCGAATGTTAACCTTAGACTCCAAGCGTTTCATTTTCACTCGCACAGACGCAAACAAATTTGTATTAGGTCTGCACAATCCTAATGCGAATCCGATTTCACTCGATGTTCTACAACGCTCACAGCGACGGCCTCGTTCAGTCAGATACCGGTGGGGTAGTGGACTGCTTGCCACTCCAACGGATCACACATGGATTCTGCACATCATGACCAGTATGGGTTTCAGAAAATCTGCGGTCTCAAGTCTGCTTCAAGGCGCCCGTAAAACCGACGGTATCGAGAGCATCGTTGGCGGACAGCTGGTGTTCGGAATTCTGCACCGCCTTCACGAGCCTCCTGAAATCACCCTATTCTTGAAAAGACACGATGGAGAAATCTTATTGCTTGAGGGACTGCGTCCTGGTTTCGCGCGTAGTTGGATGTCTAGAGATAAGCGATTGGTTGTGCGCTGGAGGTGCGGGCGCGGGCTCTTATGGTGGTGGGGTCGGTACATTCGTTACGCCAACTCTGACATAACAGCTGACGCACTACGCAGCCTCAACAAAGAATTCGCACAGTTAGGATTCCGCAGCGGTGCGGCAGTAGAGCACGTCTTCGGAAAAACGGTCAACCCCGAGTGAAAGTGCCTCGAGTGTGATTTTAGTTCAGAAAAATTCGGGGGGAACGGGAATGATTTCCCGCACCGTTTACTACTGGACTATTTCGCCGGTTGCGAATCTTGGTCCAACAGTCTTGATTTTGACCTTCACGTGGTCGCCAGGTTTGGATTGGGGGACGAAGACTACGAAACCTTCAATCCTCGCGACTCCGTCACCGCGACGGCTGGTCTCTTTGATCTCAAGTTCGTATTCCTTGCCTTCCTCAACTGGCTTGTTGAAGGAACGTTCAGAGCTCATGCGTTTCACCTCGTTCATTTCATTCAGCTAGTCTGTTGGGAGAAATAGGACGCCAACGCGGATGATTACGGTAGGACGTTCACCTTCAGCCCGCATACCTAACTTGCATAACCATACAAGACCGCCCTTATTAAAACGTTCGCATGCGCAGTTTCCAGGACCTGAGACAACCTTTTTATGCTTCCCACTCCAAGGGTAACAACAGGCGGTAATGTTGGAGAACCCTTCCGAGTGGAAGTGCCCTGACTGCGGGATCGTCATCCCAGCGAAACGCTTGGCTGAACTGAATGATGAACGCGCAAAGCTAA
>Ga0187882_1004883_pt1 | contig 10720 bp, 10 predicted proteins | sample June2016WEW_19_1_3_FD_132991 | JGI IMG/M metagenome (GOLD analysis project Ga0187882, IMG submission 132991) | Peatland microbial communities from SPRUCE experiment site at the Marcell Experimental Forest, Minnesota, USA - June2016WEW_19_150 | ecosystem: Environmental > Terrestrial > Soil >...
CGCTGTTATGCCGATTAAAGGTTTCTATCTTTGAGGTTTTGCCTTCTGTATTAAAATGATCGATCAGTTCCATGATGGCAAGGACTCGCTACTTAACCAACATCCCTATTAGCGGTCCAATGATCATCAGCTAGCGCAGGTAATTCGAATACCGCTGTCAGTATTTACTCTCTGAAGAAATAGATATTCTATCTCTCTTCCCTTTTGCAGGCGAGTACACTAAGAAGTGGCGCTAGCGCGCGCGTGTTTTCTGATAAGTTTTAAGAATTGAGGAGTCGAGTTGGGGAAGGATGCTGATGAAAAGAGTCTCGGTCTTCTTGTGTCTGACTCTGCTGCTTTCACTTTTGGCTTTCTTCCCTAGTCCGAAGGCGTTTGTGGACGATTGGATCAAGGTGGGCGTGTTCTACTATCCGTGGTATAAAGAAGGTTTCGGCAACTACCATTGGAATGGCACTCCTCCGTCGCCGTTGCCTAGTACTTGGTGGACGGTTGTTGACAAGCCTGTCTTGGGTTGGTACGATTCGAGCAATAGGACGGTGATTGATCAGCATTTGAATTGGTTCAGAGACGCGGGCATAGATTTCGGTATCCTATCTTGGTGGGGACCGGATTCTTACGAGGACAATTGCACGAAAGTCCTGTTTGACGAGACCAGCAGCTATGCTCCGTGGTTCAGATGGGTGATCTCGATAGAAGACTGCTACAACGTCACTAATCAGAGTCTTAGCTATCTGGCAACTCTTCGCGACTATGTTTATTCGAACTATGCAAGTGTTTATCACGCTATTTGGCTGAACGAGACTAGCAGTGGGAAGCCTTACCTGTTCTGGATGAATGCACACGATCTGGAAAACGATACAGTGCGCAATGAAGCGAAGAGCGACTCGAGGTTTGTGACTAGGATACTCGGTCAGGCTGATTACTCAGACTGGAAGACATGGACACCCTACACGTACGGTAACACTACATCAGCTTTCCCACCGTCATCGGAGGGGTTCATGTGTGTTATGCCAAGATATGATGAGACGAGGCTTGACCCGAATGGGACGATGGGGAAGGTTCGTGATCGTTGTGCTGATCCGTTCTTGAACGGTTCGGATGGACAGAACGTAGACCCGTTGAATGGAGAGCCATTGTATGATGAGCAGTGGCAAGAAGTCTTATCGAATGCATCTGCTGGGAAGGTGAAGTACGTTGCCATCGCTACTTGGAATGATTTTACGGAGCGGACGCAGATAGAGCCCTGCTACGATAACACTTCTGCCTACAAGGATTATCCGTCTTTCCTGCTCGACAAGACATGGTACTACACCAGCCAGCTGAGGCTCATTTCACTACAAGGAAAGATAGATTCGCTGAACAACCAAATTAACGATATGCTCCACGCCGAGTATGCCCTAGCAGCGGCTACAGTGATTCTCGCTGTAGCCACGGTCTACTTGAGAATCAGGAAACCAGAGACCAAACAAGGAACCAAAGAGACTCGAACACCCAAAAAAGCCTGACTAACCAAATGGTCAACGCCCATTCTAGCGGTCTAGGAGCCCGTGGTCTAGGCTTGACTCAAACCCTCAGTGGTCATATCTCCAGCAACTCCATCTTTTTTCTTTGGCATAATCTGACCCGCTGTCAATCAGGGAATTACCAGCACGCTATTTAGCGCGCGCTAGAGTAAGACAATAAAGGGAAGGCAAGGCCAACCTTGAAGCTATCGCGGTTTTTCGCACGCTGGCTTGTCCCTGAAATGGTCAAAAATGGTATTTATCGCTTTCTTAGGGGTTTGGGTATGGAAAACCCCACTTTCCGGAGGATTTGTCCGAGCTTCGCTATGATTTATCTCCCTCAACACGGCTAAGATTTACCTATCAAACAAGCCGATGTTAGACCCGAATAGGCAAAAGAAAAACAAAAACCATTTTACCAATTTCGGAAAAAAGGCACGCTAACCAGAGGTTTTTCTAAATCCTCTCTTGAAATCCCTTAAGTCTTGATCGGTCTTAATCTCTCCAGCAAGTATCTTCTCTTCACAGATTCTTCTTGTCCGCGAAGATCTAATGTCGAGGATTTCTCGATACTTGGACCAATTGATATCTTTCGAAACTTGGTCAATAGTAGGGTAATATGTCCTGAACCTTATGAGATAACACAATTGAGATTTTGACATGCCTACGTCTCTTGCCAATGCCTCGGTAACGTTCGCAAAGGCATAGCCGTCTTTCTCAACTCTCTTGATGAATGTGTATATTGAGTTTGCCAGTTTCCATTGGAGGTGGGAATCGGCCATGCGTTTACGGTTGCTCCAGATTTCTTTGAGCGACTTCTGCGAACTGATCGCAAGTTCTGAGTAATCGTTCTGAATTTTGATTAACTTCTGGCTTTCAGAAGTGTGCGCAATTCCATCTTGGAACGAAACTATTGCCTTGAAGCGAGTCTCGCCGTCTGGATCTTTCATTTTTATGATTTCTAAAGGCACGCTCACAGTTCAGCCTCTGATGCAAGAATCATACCAAGAAGAAAAGAGTTTTGCTAACGTTTCCCTTGGAGATTCCATTCCTCCCTCTTCTACCAATGTGGTAAAGACTGTACGCAAGACATGGTATACTCTTACGCGCTCATCTTTTGCTTGTAGAGTCAATCCATCGGCGACTTTCCAAGCGGCATGGCCAGTATTGATTATTAGCGCAGCTTTTCCGGGGTCAATCCACCCTTCTAATTGGTTGTTGGGTTGTTCATCAAACCCGATTCTGATTAGACTTCTTACTCTTCGTCTAACCCGCTCGATTGGCGTTAGGCCTGACTCATCCTCTACAATTCCTTTCCCTTCGTCATCGCCCATTGTTTCCACTCCTTTTCCCTCTCCTGCACCTCCAAGTGTTCCCGTCGTTATCTGCTCGCCTTCCGTTTCGACACCCTTGAATTCACTGGCATTGTTCCTTATGGCCACAGTCCTCTGTAACATGTTCTGAAATAGCGAATTCGCTAGATTGGAGAACTCGGGCATCTTCAATACTTGATTTATGCTTTTTTCAAGTTCTCTTGACATACTGTCGAGGTCCGTGGATATTGTGGGAGTACTCTGCTTCGCTCCTATTTCATCTAACCATACTGATAGTACTCGCCCCATTTTGCCATGAAACTTCTTCCACAGCAACGAGGTTCTATCAAAGTCGGACTTCGATGTTCTTAAAACGTCTATTAAGGGGTCGGCCAGAATCAAGCCGTAAAAAGTCTCACTATTCACCGGATATTGCCTAAACCACCATTGCATTACAGTTTTGCCATAGACTACAACGAAAGGTCCTTGGAATTCCTCAGGAAGGACCCTCGCGGACTTCACAATAAATCCGTTGATTCGGTATTTTCCATACTTGAACTCGAATTCCTTCCGTCTCTCGATGTCCGCTTGAGGTATCTGCCAAGGCTCAACTTTTGCCTCGTTTATGCTCACGTTTTTGACATCGTAATAGTCCAAAAGAATAGCGTTGTAATATTGTTGTAGGGTCTCCTTTACAAATTCAGGCCTGAGTCTACGAATGTCCTCATTGGTTCCTAATTTGACTTCTACGTATGTGCCGGTCGGGTATTTCACCTTGCCTCGATAAGTTGTGGGTTCCCATTCTAATGAGTCACCGTAAAACGCCCAATGAGTCGTTGCTCCGAAACTTCGAGATCTCGTCTCTGTAATCGTATATTTTGCTCTATCTAGGAAGACTTTGGCGCCAACGCCCGCGAACCCAATTCCCTCCCCTCGCCGCTTCGTAAGTGAAGCGATGTTGTGATATTCTTCGAGTTCGTATCGGCTCATACCATTTCCGTCGTCAAGTATTCTGTAGGTGTCACCATCAGCTTGAATCTCTATTCTAGTCGCTCTCGCATCCAATGCGTTCGCGAATGTTTCTACGACCAAAGCAGTTAGAGGGTTATATGGGAACTGGTCCCTGAAATCTCGTATTAGTTTCTTCCAATCACTAACAGTCGAAGGCCGTCTTCTTCCGATAGTCCATTCGTTCGGCATTATCCGACCCAATGTAATCCTCCTTTGTTCCACCTAATAATAATGCCGGTGCAAAAAGCAGAACAAAGAGTGCTATGAGTCGCTAAGATTGGGAATGGAATTAGATTAGATACAAGGCCTCATTATTGAGGAGAGGCGATAAACTGGACAGAATCGTGTTAGTCAAATGGAGCTCTCTCGACAGAATTCAGAAAGATCAGACTCTTCTTGCGAAGTTCATCAAAATAATAGAAGAGCCCAAGTCTCATAGTGCTGAAAAACGAATACTAGGGTAGGAAAACCTGCAAGTGAATTCAGGCCATTTTCTTCCCGCAGTTCTTGCAGAAAACTGCATCGCCGTCGTTCTCTGCTCCAACAAGGCTGCAGTGTATTCTTTTTGGTTGTGGTTGCGAACTTTGAGGTCAGCGTTTATATTGCCAGAGTAGAGTAATCTCGTGCTAGGGGCCCGTAGTCTAGGCTGGATTAGGACACTGGCCTTAGGGATTAGTAATTTTTCACTCTTTGCTGTGTTTTCTTCGTTTTCTGTGGTCATGTTTTGGTTCTCCATTATAGAAGTGTTTCTTCCTTTTCTCTTAATGGTTTGGGCAATTCCATTTCTGCCCATAACTGGGCATAATGCATTTCGTCTTGGGTTCTTGGCTTAGTTGTTTTAACCATTTTTATCATACCTTTCATTAATGAAACGGCTTTTTGAGGAGCAGACAATATGTCTTTTCAGAGGTGGACTTTGGGGAGTCCTCTGAGTTAGGGGAGAGCGAAGAGAAAGGCTTATGTCTGCGACGACATGCAAAATGCTTTTTTCGCGGGAAAGGGTATGGGAAAACATGATGAAAGCGGAGAGCTTATGGATTCCCATTGGGTTTTCCCATGTTCTAAGGTTCTAGTTTGAACGTGTTGGGTTGAGCGCGTGCTCTCAGTTTGTTTCTTGCTGTGGAGTATTGAGTTTTGGGATAGCGCGGGTTTTTCTTCTAATGAGCCTGTCTCTGAGTAGAGTTCCAAATGCTACCATTACAATGTTCGAGACGGCGAAGAGAAGAAGCAGGTAATAGAAGAGAGTCCATGCATTTTTAAACGGAGGATCAAGACTGTACACTATTGGTCCGCGACCATAATATGCAGGCCAGAAGTATTGGCCGCGAACTCGTAAGACCTTGAGGCCTGAGAGATATACGCTAAAGGACACGTTACCAATACCGTTCGGCATGCTCGCCAGTGGAGTATGATATGTGACAAGATATAGCGGAAATGATAACAGCGATAATGGTAAATATCCTGCGAATTCGCCTTGGTGTAAATCATAGTTGGTAACTGATGGCGTCCACACGGCGCAGACAGAAGAGAGAGAAAGAACAAGAGAGATCACAAGAGCGATGACAGGCACTACAACTTCTGCAGATATCTTTCTGTTTAGAGTTGTCTTGTGTGGGAACGAACCTAGGTAATAACCTAGAAGAAAAGCCAACAGCATTTATTTCCGACAAGGTAGTAGAACTAGCTATTGAATATTAATAATTTTGGGCTGATGCGATTTGGCGTTCTAGCGCGCGCTAAAATCATTCTTTGGCATGCTTCTTTCGTCTTTCTTCTCTTTCCCTGAGAAGCTCTTTGTCGGGTCTGAGTTCATTTATTAGAACGTCAATCTTTTCAAAAAACCTCTTTCGGTATTCCTTACTACGGCAGTTTCCCACAATTCCTTTTTCAAGCATTCTGTAAAGCGGGTTTCCCACGAAATTCCAGAATACGGCATCGCTTTCGGGTTTGTCTAATTTTAGATCGTAATTGATGAATGTTTTTAACTCAAACAAGTTTTGGGTCAAAACAGTGTTCAGGTCTTCGTCTATCGCTTCGTCCAATTGTTTTTCAGATAGTTTGCCATAGTATTCTTTTGCGTCAAATGGTAGAAGTCTGAATTTCTTAGGAAGGTTTTTTCCTTCTATGAAGTTCTCATCCCATTTTTTTATGTCCTCTTCTGGAACATGTATAAGAGAGATGATTTCATCAGTCAAGCCATAGCTGACGTTCTGGAAGCCTTCACGTTTGCGGCTGATTAGTTTTTTCTTCTTCAAATGATTTAGATGGTCAATCAGTGATGGTTTTGAAATATCGGTTCCGAACATTTTGAGGTATCTATGTAGTTCGTTGAACCTTAGCCTCTTGTATGCCTGCAATGTGAAGAAAATCTCCACGCAAACGTCGTCAAGCTCTCTGTGTTTCTTTAGTATTTCATCTATCTTCTGATCTCTGACCGAGTCTTCGTTTTCTTTACCCATCATTACCACGTTTGAGGCAGGTAAACTAACTGGTAGCCTACTTTCTGCTTAATATTTCCTGATTCTTAACGCTTGTTTAAGGTCGTTGAATGATGAGTGTTCTCCAAGCATCTGAAAGGCGGTTCTTGATGGGCTCGGCTGTTTTGACCATTTTAGAGGTGGTTATTTTTGGCTGAAAGAGAGCACTCGGGTTTCAAGTATGGTTATATTGGATTTTGCTTCAAGGCTAAGAAACCTATTAGAAACACGATTGAAAATCTTCTTCGTTGTCCTGCTTGTTATTTTTTCAAACCTAAGGGCGGTTTTTTCTTAAAGAAGGGAGGTTGTTAGGTTGGGGTCTGTTCAATCATCAACTTGCTTAGTTGGTGCTCACTGCGGTCACGCGATTTTGACTGAGCGGATAGGTGTCTATGAGTGCCCTTTTGGAGGTTGGTGTTTTAAGAAACTGGAGAGTCAAAAATGAGTGAACGGTTATCTTTGTCTAATATAGACGTTGCTCAAGACGAAGATTTTGACGAGATTGAGATTGATGCTGCTCATGTTAGCGTTGAATGGGGTACTTTTGGAGCTTATCAGCTCGTTGGCGGTGGAACTAAGATTAATGAGAATTGCGGTAGGTTTCGGGGTCATTGGGGTTGTGTTCGTACTGAGTTGCATGAATTTCCGTTACAGTTGGATGGTAAGAAGTCGGTAGGTCAAGTTTATCACCGTCCTGTCTTCTTTAGCTGTGACAAGCCGTCGTGTCCTGTCTGTTATAAGAAGGGGTGGGCTAGTCGTGAGGCTCGCAAGATAGAGGTTCGTATAAACGAGCTTGAGGGTCAAAAGCGGTATGGTAAGGCTGAACATTTTATTGCTACTGTTCCGCCTCAGTTCTATGATTTGAATGATAGGGATTTACGTGCAAAGGTCATTGAAGTTTTACGTTTCTGTGGTGTCGTTGGTGGATGTTTGATTTTTCATGGGGCCCGTTGGGATAAAGCTCATGGGGTTTGGTATTGGAGTCCTCATTTTCATGTCTTAGGTGTTATTGTCGGAGGCTACAAGTGTCGTGGCTGCAAGAAGAAATGTTTCAAGGGTTGCGGTGAGTTCAACGATCTAGAGTATCGGGCCTTCGAGAAGTATGGATGTATTGTGAAGATAGCTGAGGATGAGCGAGTTAAGGGTGAGCGTAAGACGGTTGGTGGTACTGCTTGGTATCAGTTGAATCATGCTACTATTAGGACTGATGTTAAGCGTCCTCATTGTTGTACGTGGTTCGGTGTCGCTAGCTATCGTAAGTTGAAGGTTAAGGTTGAGAAGAGGAAGGTTTTGTGTCCTCTCTGTCAACGTGAGTTGATGCGGTTACGCTATTTTGGTTCTAAGAATTTTGTTGTGGATAGGAATTTACCTTATTTTGAGCGTGAGGCTGTTGACGATTTGGAGGAGGGTGGTCGCGTGGTCTGGGTTGAGGATGTTGGCAGGCACTAATCCTTGATGGAATTTTCCTCGAACTCTCTACTGCCAATTAGGGTGTATATGCCGTCTGAAGTGAATTCGTAACCACGGAATGTGATTTTCCCTTTTGGCACATTCTTAATTCCTATGACTAGCCACTTCTCAGAAGGCACTTGTTTTATTTCATCATTGGTTCTTCGTATTTCAGCCGAGATTCTTTTCAAATGATTGTCGATATCTTTGAAATCAGGAAAATAGATGATGACCTTAATGTGTGCCTTGATGTCGCCAAGTTTCCGAACATCATGGATGGCGCTTTCAACTTTGTCGTCGTCTTGATGTTCCATAAGTAGCTCAACTATTCGATGGTCAGGAAGGTCTATAATCCACGGACAATCTATTTTGAACCATTCCATGTCTCTCATGACTTTGTATCCAGAATCCTCTCCAAGTTTTCGAAACAACTTTATGAAAACAGGTTGCCAAGTTGATGTTTCATATGGAAATGGAAATCTGGTTTCGCCATTATTGATAGATGCGGCCACTAAATCGAACAACTGCTTTGGGGTGTACTTCTTGGACTCATGTTGTATCTTCCTGCTCATAGCAAGACCATCGAAAGAATATTCTATTCAATCCTAAAACAGTTTGCCTTGAAAGCGCGCTGTGTCTTTTTCTTGGCGTAGGCATGTGCGGGGGCATCGTGGGCGTTGTTGTCGTTAGTTTGGATTCGGCTATTATTTGGCGTATCGTCTGGAACGCCCGAGTGAGCCGAATGGCTCACGAGCTAGATTGTTAATAGAAAAACGCGCGCGGCGTTGAAGTAGTGTAAGGTTTAGCTTGTGTTTGTGCAGCCACTAAGTCTTTGGTTTGGGCTTGTTTTGTAGCGCGCGCCCGCTAGTAAAATCTCTGTTATTCATAACCACGCATTTGATGATCCTGCGCGTTCCTGAAGATTTCTTTCCATATCCGCTCAGCTCTATTGAGCCTAGGTGGAAATAGTTTGAACAAACCATACGAGACAAGGACGAAGATTGTGGAAAGACCTAACCACGCTCCAGGTTCACCTATGTGAGATAGCTCAGACATGCCGTCAATGAAATAAAGAATCACTATGTTGGAGATTCTTACGATATTGAAGAATAGAAAAGTTTCTGTTCCATAGAGCAAACCCTCAGTCATCCATTTCAGGGACTGCAAGACGTCGAAGTATCCTTCCATGTTAACAGCGCGCAACCACTCCACATAGGGTTTCCATTCAGCGTCCGATAGAGTTGGCATTGGTATTTTTTTAGGCTCAGATTTAGCGCGCGCAGGGAACAGATACTCAAACAATATCTTTGGCCGATGATTTATCCATTGACAGACATCATAACATAAGTAGATTAGAGTCCCAATAACAAGACTTAGGAGAATTATCTCAATAATGCCCGAAGGGAAACTTCCCCCCAGATAGTTAACCAATATGAAAGGCTTGAAATTTCCATCAAATGATTTAAGCGTCTCAATTGCCGTCATATTCGTCAGAACAAGCCCATTCTTGAAGTCAAATGCGAAGATGTTAAAAGGAAATGAAAGTGTAATGAAGACTCCAGAAGAGGCAATAAAGAAAAGAACCCATAATGGCATTCTTCCAACGATTTTCTCAGCCATATTTCTCTCCTTTATCTGATCGTGTATATTTGATTATTGTCACGTCTAGCGCGCTAAGAAAAAAGTCAATTTGTGCCTAGCCTATCCAATTAGAGATAACAGATATCACAATTCCAACAAGCCCGCGCTAGTTTGTTGTTTCGAGTTTTTGTGGGTTGGAGCGCGTTAGCTTGACTGATATTTCGTGTTTGTTTTTGTTTGGTGTGAGCGGAGCCGTTAGGCGACGCGAACAGGGTGAGATAATTAGACTGATATAAAAAGGGGGTTGTTGTTATTTGCGTTTTCGCCATAGTTTGTATTCGTCTCTTTGTGTGACGAATGTGAATCCAGCGTCTATGAGTTCTTGATCTTCTTTGAGATTAGTTGAAGCTTTGCTTATGTAATCTACTTCTTCGTTTGTTGTTATGCCTCTGAGATAATGCATTGTGGTTTCTAATTTTGTGTCTTAGGTGTCGCATGACGGCGATTGGGTCGGCTCGCTCTAGTTTGTAGTATAGTTGTGCTCCTGAGTAATTGCGAAGGCTTTTGAGTGGGATTTTGTCTAGTTCGGGTTTGCATAGTTTTGCGGCTGCTCGTCTTCGTGTGTCTCGCCATACGTCACCCATTATTTTTGATGTTGGGAATGGGTGTTGTTGTGGGTTTTTGTGTAGGTAGATTCTTAGCATTTCGGCGGTTTGGGGTTTGAGTTTGTATGTGCCTGATGCGTGGCCTTTGCAACCTCTTATGCTGATTACTCCCTGTTCTTTGTCTATGTCTGTTTGTGCGGTTTTTTCTAGTTCGTGTCCCTCTGCTCCGACTTCTGCTAGTAGTGTGAAGATCACAGCGTATCGTTTGGTTGCTGTGGTTATTATGGCGTTGACGTTTTCAGGTGTTGGAATTAGCGGGGTTTTTTCTTCGACTTTGTAGAAGGGCTTTTCCCAAACTATGTTTTGGGTTTGGCAATATTTGTCGTAGGCGTAAGCGAATTTGTTTCTGGTTTCTTCGCTGAGTGGTTCGTGTGTTTTCTGGTTTTTGGCGGTTGATATGTAGGTTTTTACTGCTTTGGGGTCGTTGATGTTGCAGTTTCTCGCTAGTTCTCTAAGTTTGTAAGCTATGTGTTTGATTGTGGTTTCAGTGATTCCGTTGGCTCTGAGTGTTATTAGTGCTCCGTTTATGATTTGCTCGACTTCGATTGGGAGAGGATTTATTTGTTTCCATAGACGCTTCTCTAGACCAGTGTCCGAGTGGGCCCGTAGTCTAGGCTGGATTAGGACACTGGCCTGCGGAGCCGGAGATCCTGGGTTCAAATCCCAGCGGGCCCGCCAATCAGAAATCGCTTGTTCGTTCTATGCTTTCTAATGCCTGTTAG
>Ga0187882_1004886_pt1 | contig 10716 bp, 9 predicted proteins | sample June2016WEW_19_1_3_FD_132991 | JGI IMG/M metagenome (GOLD analysis project Ga0187882, IMG submission 132991) | Peatland microbial communities from SPRUCE experiment site at the Marcell Experimental Forest, Minnesota, USA - June2016WEW_19_150 | ecosystem: Environmental > Terrestrial > Soil >...
CCGCCGTAGCGTCTTCCGCCGCCTCCGAAGGAGCGATAGGGTCTTTCTTCAACGAGCTTGTCGGACAGGTTGTTCTGTGTGTTTACATCGCCGAGGGGAGTTTGCGCAGGTTCTAGGGTACCGTAACGTCCAATGTTCAGACGCATCGATCCCTTGAAGGGTCGTACGTACCCGTTCTTGACGTTGAGTGTGTCACCCTCATTGACTTTGTCTATGTTGTCGTCCCATAGGGTCATGTAGATTGTACCGCTCTCGTCTCCAACAAGTGCGTCCAACACGCGGTGTGTTGTCCCGTCCTGTCGAGAAACGGTTTCCCGTGCTTCGCCCTTCTGGACGACCTTGACGGTTGTGTTGACTTGCTTTGAGTAGGCGCCAAGTTCGCTAACTTTTACAGATGGTGCCGAAACGCCGGCTGCTTGTCCTTCTTCCTCTGACATTTTCAACTCTACTTCTGTTCAAACGGTAATGCCTGAACAAGGGCGCGGTAGTCTTAAGCGTTATGATTACGCGTGTTTAGAAACGACTTTCCAGCTGAGGACGAGGGCGCTCCTAGTAGGAAAATGCCAGCTTCCCCGCACAATCCCCGCCGATTATATCGGCGCTCACGCGTTTGACGAGGACGAGGTAGAGGCCATCTTGCGTAACCCCAAGTGCAAGAAAGCTGCGAGAAGCCGAGGCTGATGTCGAATCCGGGAGAGAACGTCCTCTAGAGTCTTTTCTTAAAGATCTGGGGAACAGATCTTGAGTGGAACCTAAAGGTAGTTGAAGAGGTTGTTGACGTCTTCAATTATCATGTCTGGTTTAATATTGGAACGGTTAATGGTTTCTTGTGTTTCGACTCCGGTGAGGACTAGGATAGTGTGAACGCCAGCCCTCCTTGCGCCCAGCAAATCGGTCTCCACTTGGTCTCCTACCATAACTGCTTGAGCAGATTTTTCGTGCGCACTTTGAAGGGCTAGCCTGAACATCCGGGGAGATGGCTTACCAATCATGATCGCCTTCTCACCTGAACCATACTCGAGGGCTTTGATTATTGGCCCTGCTGAAAGTGCTGGGCCGTGGTCGCTCATGTAGACCGCCCCCCCATAGCTGCCGATTAGTTGCGAGCCTTCCTTCAAGAATCGTAGAGCGTTGTCTAATTTTTCGTAGGTCAGTTTACGGTCGAACCCGACTACTACAACTTGGGGTTTCCGGCCCGATGGTCTGTGTCCAGCTGCTTCGAGTTCACGCCTCAACCCCTCCTCTCCAATTAAGAAGAATGATGCAACTCCAAATTTCTGGCGCAGATAGTTTGCGGTCAGAAAACTCGAGGTTAGGATTTCATCTAGTGCAAAATTGAACCCAAGCCGCGTGAGGTTTTCGTGGATTTCTTCGCGCGTGTGCGTTGAATCATTTGTCAGAACGAAAGTTTTCTTCCCGAGGGACTTGATCTTCTTGACAACTTCCCGCCCACCAAGATAATGGGGATTCTCCTTTCCCAGGGAAAGTACGCCGTCAAGATCGAAGAAAAACACTTGAATTTTCTTGAGGTTCATTATTTCCCCGCTTGTCTCTTATTAATCCCCGAATGAAGGAGATTGATAGAAGCGTTTCGTGTCCCCATCGCATGGGTTCGAAGAGATGGGGGGCTAAAGTTTCAGTAGTTCTCACAATTCCTTATCTCCGTGGCCTAGGGGTTTGCCGATGCTAAATAGGCACCATCTTGTATGAAATGGAAAGCGTCTGCATGTTGTTTGACATGTAATGCTTACTTAATGATACATGTCAATTGTCGCTCAGGATGCAACTACCTAAACCGTATAGTTGTTGGTTTCGATGAGAAAGTGGACGTTCCCAATCGCCGTCCTAATCGTAACGCTTCTAGTCGTGTCTTCATCCGCTATTTCCCCAGCAGGCGCTACTGCAGTTTGGAAAGACATCAACCCTACCGCCTACCTTAACCCGCCTGAAAACCCAGACTTAAGCGCAGTAGTTATGTTTCCAGGCTCTCCCCGGGAGGGATGGGCCGTCGGAACCGCCCAACCCCCCACGAACGCTACAACGAGTTTGCCGGGGATATTCCACTACGATGGAGCGTTTTGGAACCTTGTTCCTGCACCGAGATTCCCTGACTTTCCATCTACCCAATGTCTTTACAACTTGAGAGGGCTGAGCTTCGGTCCACCAAACAACCCGATCAGCAAGAACGATGGGTGGGCCGTTGGCGGGGCTGTTAGCTTCCCGATCATTGGTGGAATTCCTGCATCAGCAAACCCAAACTGTAACCGTCTTGCAGTAGCAATCCACTGGGATGGCGTGTCATGGAAGCCCCAGATGTCAGGGTTGTCTGGTGCAGGTAACTTCACCTCGGTCTTCATGGTAAGCTCGACTGATGTCTGGGCGGTGGGGCAAGACCAAGGCGTCTGTCCTGCCTGCAAGGGGACGATTTGGCATTGGACGGGGGTCCCGGGCTTAGGGGGAGGTTGGAACCTTGTGGCGACTGTTCCTGACGTGCTCAACTCTGTTTTCATGGTAAGCTCAACTGAAGGCTGGGCCGTTGGTCGCAACCCGGTGGGCGGGGGGCGCGGAATATACCACTATTTTGCCGGTGGTTGGACTGCTGTGCCCTCTCCGTTCCCTCCATGCCCCCCGGGCATATGCGAGTTGGATTCCGTTTTCATGATCAGTGCCACTGAAGGCTGGGCCACGGGTACAAACGGAGTCATACTACATTACAGCCAGGGGATATGGTCAGGACCCGTCAGTCCGGGGACAACCGCACAAGAGTTGTTGTCAGTTTTCATGGTTTCATCTGGAGAAGGGTGGGCCGTAGGTGGAGGACCCGTACCGCAAACGGTTGCGACTATACTTCACTACACAGGCGGGATTTGGTCCGCACTCCCCATCAACATGATACCAATATCCCCAACGGCTGGTTTTGCTCTTGCTTCCGCATTCTTCACTACGGCTACTGACGGATGGGCCGTCGGCACCTCGGGCGTGATCGTTCACTTCGACGGTAGTATTTGGGGGGCGGTGACAAGCCCAACCATAAACAACTTCACCTCAGTCAATTTCGGTCCACCATTAACAGGACCTGTAGATCCGAATGATGGTTGGGCTGTCGGAAATGTTTCTTTAAGGAATGGCGAGCCGACCATTTTCCATTGGAATGGATTCGTCTGGACTAAGGGAACGGCTATTGGTACGATGAACGATCTGAATTCCGTATTCATGCTCTCAACCGGAGATGCTTGGACAGTAGGTGGTGGGCGTAACCCAACGGCCTCATGCGCTTCTTCCTATATGCTAAGCATCTGCCCTGTGATATTGCATTTCACAGGCGGAGCTTGGAATACTGTTACACCACCGCCGGGCGCATATAGACTCAAATCAGTTTTCATGGTGAACCCGAATGAGGGTTGGGCGGTTGGCGAACAAGTGGGTTCGACGGGCATCATCCTCCATTACACAGTAACTGGGGGAGTTGGGACCTGGGGAATATTTCCTGGACCTGCATGTACTTTCTCTCTCAACTCTGGATGCGGTCTAAATTCAGTTTTCATGCTTGGACCCTACGAGGGCTGGGCTGTAGGGGATAATTCAACAATTCTCCATTACACAGTAACAGGCGGAGTCGGTACGTGGAACATTGTGCCCGTGAGTGGTTCACCAACTTTATCGAGCGACGCGAATCTCACCTCGGTCTTCATGTTGAGCCCAACGAGCGGATGGATTGTGGGAGGTATACAAGCGCAGGGCTCATTCTCTGCCGGCCCAGTCATCCTCTATTGGGATGGGCTGAAATGGTCGCAGGTGGCTGCGCCGTCAATTCCCGGTGGAATTTCACCAACAGGCCACACAAGCGCCACATTGAAGTCCGTCTTCTGTTCAGGGCCGAACGATTGTTGGGCGGCGGGATTTCCGGGTAAGCTTTTCGCTACACTCTTTCACTGGGACGGCGTGGCTTGGACCCACGTAGTGACGACGCCTGCATTAATTGGTGAAGTTCCTCCTATACTAACTTCAATCTACTTGACGGGTCCTGATCCTGGTTGGATTGTTGGTTCAGATCCTGAATTTCCATCACCTCTCACTCAATCATTTTCCTTCCCGGGAACAATGGTAACAGCTCTCTCAACAATGCTCAGGGCGTCGCTAACCGTTGTTTCGGCAACGTCAACCAGTACAGTGGTTTCGACGGTGACAACACTAACCACGCTCCTAACGGGCTTAACAACATCGCAATTGACAACCGCATTGAGTACGAGCACGACAATTGCGCCGCTTCCTAGTCCAAGCGGGTGGTTGGTTCCAGTAATATTGGCGATTGTTGTAGCGCTCGCTGTTGGCTTAATAGCGATACTGCTTCTACTAGGCCGCAGAAGACGGCCTTCAGCTAGAAGGCCCGTGGTACTCTATCCCGTACCGAGAAGGCCGTAGTAATGCTTCACGGCAAGTCGAAGAGAATGGCCAGCATCACCGCGACCTTACCTATCCTGATCCTGGACAGCATCGACAAACTTATCGAGGAGGACAAAGTTCCGTCGCGTTCTTACTTGATACGCGAAGCAGTTTCAAAATACATCAAAGACATCGAACGGACCTGAAGCTTTCACGCCGCATAACCTTCACTTTGTTTCTTGGAATCTCAGTCCGAGATGACTTCATTGACCCTTACGTCCCCTTCAGTTCCGACAAAACCGAAGAACGACTTTGCTTTCCCTAACCAGCTTGGAAATCGCGGCCAAAGCTATCTAGCAGATTAGGATTATATCATCGTAGCATGTCTTATTCTTCAGGAGGATCAAACTGGTTTCGAGTCGTGCAGAAGTTGAAAAAGACATTATACACTTTATGCGCGTTGATGATCCTAGCATCACTTTGGCCTTCCGCCGCGGCGCAAGTCTTCCCGATTAGTCTGAATTTTGGTACTGCGCTTCCCATGCCAATTGGTCAGACGGACACTGTGGCAGTAACGGTGAAGAACATAGTGAATAGCACAGTTCAGCTGACCTTTGTGGGGCTTCGATTTGAATGGAGTCAACCCAACAATTTCTTCATTGGGGGAAACAGCGAGAAGGGCGCGGTTTTAGCGGCCGGCGAGCAAATCACCTATCCGATAGCTGTTACAGTTCCCGGCAACATTACGGCCGGAACACACCGACTGAGCGGTTACGTCACCTACCGTTTGTTCCAAAAGGGAAACTGGACGGGTGTACTCGCCGGTTGGTGGGTGGAAGACCTAAAATTCGCCTACCCTCAAGCACAGCAAAGTCAAACTGCAACGGACGGTGGATCACCGCAAACATTCACCACCCTCGAAACAGTAGCGGTACTCGCCGCGGTGGTTGCAATAGGGCTATTCTTGGAACGTGGTCGCATCATCCACTTTGTTGGCAAACACCGAGGAACCAAATCAGGCACAGCGGAGCCTGAGGGTGAGAAGCCAAAACCAGCCGAACAGAAACCCGCAGACCAGAAGGAAGAGGAAGACCTCTAGTCCCCGCCCGCTGGCCGGAAGGCTTCCCACCCAATGAAAGGAATATTGAAATCGGCTAAAGCGCAAAGGAAGATAATTCCGTTCATTATTTTGTTTCTGTTGTCCGTTCTAGCCTTCACCCTGCAACCTGTTGTTGCGCAGACGCCCTTCGATTTGAATTGGACATTCGATTACAGCCCACTCATCTCAGCGGCCCCAAATTCGCTTCATCTACGCATCCACAACACCGCGCTTGCACCAGTTCGACTGCTGTCAGTGGGCATCAGATTTCCATGGATGGACGCTGATGCCTATCTTTCAAGAAGTGGCCCCCAAATTGCCGTAGACATTTCTCCCCAACAAGAAGTTACGTACACGATTCCCTTCCAGATTCCCGCAGATGTATTGACAGCAAGGTACACAATGAACACGTTTCTGCAATACCAAGTATTACAAACCACTCAATATGGCGGGCAAGAAGGAATCGTTTACGTACTTGATGTGGTCGTGTTAGGCCGCAGCAGTCCATTTTCAATGACGTTCGATCCCTATGACGGTCGCTTTTACTCCGCCTTAGCGCTCCTTACCCTCATTGGATGGTACTTGCCGAAGAAGTTGCGACCCAAGGCTAAGGGCTGAAAATGCGCCTCAAACTAAGAGACTTACTTGCCCTATCTACTGTCGCATATCTTCTCAGCGTATCATCAAAGATACTCTCTCCGGGATTCTATACAGACATCACCGCACTATACTACAGAGCCGTTCTCCCGACGAGTAACGGGATCCCCTATCACGCCTACTTTCTTGAGTACCCTGCAATCCCGGCCATCTTGATCTGGGTAAGCGGTCTTGCGCCTAGCTTCTTCTACTACATGGTGACCATGGCTTTTCTGATGTTCTTCTTCGTGATAGCTGCCGTGTACTTTCTGTATCGAATCTGCACGGAGTTTGGGATGGATCGCGGAAGGATCATCCCATTCTTCATAATGGCGCCTTCCTTTCTCGTCATGTCATTTTTCAACTGGGACATTATCGCAGTATGCTTCGTAATTGCAGCTATTTACTACCTATTCAGAAAGAACTCACGACTTTCGGGGCTCTGCTTAGGTTTGGGTTTTGCGGCTAAGGCCTATCCTCTGCTCCTGCTTCCTCCATTCATGAAAGAGGTAGGTTCGTGGCGCGATCGTTTCGAAATGCTGCTCTCAACCGTCCTGGGTGCGCTCATTCCCAATTTGCCGTTCATCATCATAGATTTCCAAGCGTGGTTGAACTCGAATCTGTCGGCCAGACAGGCGGTGTACATAGAAGAAAGCATATGGGTGGTGACACGTTACTACCGGTTAGTAAATCAAGATTGGCTAATAACGGCAGTGGCATGGTCACTCATAATTCTCTCAATTTTACACATGACCTTTTCCAGCAAACCTCTCGTGCTGAAGGTATGGGTCATTACAGCGGTAACGATTCTTGTTTATCCTTCCTACCCACCACAATACAATTTATGGCTGCTCCCCATGTTCGTCCTGAACCCGATCTTTGCCCTCATCCCATTCTTGGCGTTCGATTTCCTCAACACAAGCATTATTCTTTCCTGGTTCACGGTTGATAATCCATTCCAACCGTGGGGCCCGATCTGGGACATCAGCCTGATAAGAATAGGATTATTGGCACTGTTGCTAATATGGGCCACTCATAGAAGACACGCTAGCCCTCAGCGCTCTGTCATGGACGTTGAAACGGGTGTGAGAGCATGAAGCCCGGTCCGCGTCGGGCAATTGGATGATAGATCATGCCCAAGCCTAGCCTTAGTTCGATGCTCCAAGGGATTAACAATCGCCTAAGTTCCGAATCGGGAGCGCGTCGAGATACCTGAATTCTTCTTCGCTCCCGAATGGTATCTTTGATTTGCCTCAGATTCCAGACGTAGGCAGAGAACACGGCACGAATCTCATTTGCATCTTTATTGACCGTCAAAGCGTATCCCATGTGAAGTACCTTTAGAATCGCGAGAGTTGGAAGGACGGTTAGAAGCGTTTTAGTTTGATAATTCTTTAGCAGTGTTCGGAACCGGTTACGCTCCCACAACCCAATTATCCTGCTGCGACCAATTGCCATCATAGTTCCCATATGGTGATGGTAAACTACCGACCTTGGATTGTACGCAATTTTGTGGCCCCTTAAAATGAGACGCCAAGAGAAGTCCACGTCCTCATGATAGAAAACGTATGTCTGGTCAAGATATCCGATTTCATCAAATACGGATTTCCTGATAATGGCGGCTCCGAGACAGCCATAGGGTACATAACAGGGCTGGTCGTACTGGCCCCGGTCAATCTCACCTATGCCTCGATTGTAGGCAAAGCCGTAGAAGTCGCATGCTCCGCCGGCTGAGTTGAGGCGTCCTAGGAAATCGTACATCTTCGGCACCGCCACCGCCACATTTGGGTCTTGGAAGTCCTTCATTAGCACGTTCAGCCAATTGGGAGTAACCTTCATGTCATTGTTGAGTAAGCAGACGAATGACGCGTTAGACTTGCTGACCGCTAAGTTAAGGGCCCGAGAAAACCCCAGGTTAGCCCCCGTCTCGATCAATTCCACCTTTGGATATTTTCTTCGAACAAAATCCTGAGAGCCATCGGTAGATCCATTATCAATAACATAGACTCTGAAGTTAAGCCAAGTCATTTTGAAGAGTGATGGTAAACATCGCTTTAGGTGGTTCTGACCGTTGTAATTCAGGACGAAGACCTCGATCTTAGGACTAGCGTAGCTACGCCTCGCATCATGCCTCGTTCTTCGGCGTCGTGTCATGTCCTTACCGCGGTCTCTTCAATCCACATGCTTCAACCTGGTGAGTTTGCGCAACGCGGCTCATCTCTTCAGTTCATTCTCCACTTGGTCACGGAATCTGCTTGAAGGGGAAGTACCATGCGAAACCAACCAAGACAAGTAGAGCGTACACTAGCACGACTGATCTCGGAACATGTTTGTTACTGAAAATGAGAGCTATGGCGCCAGCGACGGCGGGCACGGTGTTTTGGAAATAGAAGATATACGAGATTCTGTGGGAGATGTATGCGAGCGGGAAGAAGGGGAAGTATGTAGCCGCGAACCAACAGAGCAGGAAGAGCGCGAGCTGGCTGTTTCGCTGGTCGTACCGGTAGAGCACATACGCCATGGCTGGAATGGTTAGGTAGATGATGAAGGAGTTCATGGCGCCCCAGAAAGCTATGGTTTGATAGGTTACGCCCCCCGAACTCACGCTTACTCCAAGATATGGAATCGGAACCTGATTTAGCAACCAATCAAGCGGCTGGCTTTCGATCCCAGTCGGTACAGGACGAACTAACGCAAGCGTGTATTGGTAGATGTAGCGTATGTGTGCGAATGGATCACTGCCACTAGCGAATCGATCGAGCACAAGCAAGAGTATGAATCCTGTAGCAGCGTAGTAGAATCCAAATGGAATAAGCCACTTTAATTTCGGGATCAATGTCGTTTTCCATTTCTTTACCAATTCACTGGGACGCAGATCTCTCAGAAGGTGAAAGATCACTATCACAAGGAATCCATAGAACCCTCCAATCTTCGTGAGAGTGCTAAGTGCGAGCGCTACGGCAGACAGCCCGCGTCTTTCCAAGAAGTACAGGTAGAACCCGAGGACCATGAATGCCAGGGTGAAAATGTCAAGAATCGCGATTCTGCTGTCAACATAGACCAACGTATCGAAGCAGAACAAGAAAGTAGCTAGGAGTGAGTATTTCCCATTCTTACTTACCCTCTTCATTAGCAAATAGAAGAGCAGAATCGCCAATGAACCCATAATTACACTCGGGACGCGCCAACCCCAAGCATTGTCACCGAGAATTCGCATTGAGGCTGCGATCATCAACTTAGCTAGAGGCGGGTGCTCTTGGTTCGGGTCTGTACCAGGGAGTGCGTTAGGGTACGGTATCCTCGATGGGTCCGGTCCCTGAGGCCATCCTAGGAGATTCCTCGCTACGTTCACGTAATAGTATTCGTCAAAAATCAGTGTCCCGCCTGTCCCATACCCATTCGGGACATCGAGCCAAACGACTCGTAAAGCGATCGAGATAAGAAGCAAAACGAGAAAAAGTCTGTCCCATTTGTAGCCTAAGTTCAGGTCGAAGATAGCTCTTCTTGTGCTGGTTTTCTCCGGCCCCGTTGTATCCACTGAGTTTTGCATAACGTGGTCAGCGCTCCCTGGTGCCGCTAAACCTGAAACCGCACCAATGACCATCGCGATTTTGACTTGCGACCCTATTTATAACATTCGGGTTCTGCCAACGTTGATAGCACGACATCATCCAAGTTCCACAGGTTCGATATCGAGGGCTGGGTTCCACTTTCTTTGTTGGACTAACTCGCCGTCAAACCTTCGAGCATAGCTTTAGGACAATGGATGGACGGACGTCAAAGCGGGAGGTCGGAGAGGTCTTGATGGAGTATGCTGGCGAGACGTAAAGCCCACCGCCAACTTCATCCCATCGGGCGGCTTCCGCCCCTAGACTACACTGCGCCAAAATCATCAGTTTTCATCCCGAGTCGATACCGTCGATTAGAACAGCGCCTCACCGCGTCTCCAATGTCTCATTACTTCCACGGATTCCACGCGTGGAATGCCCCAAATCGAAAATGATACTGGCCCTGCTAACTCGAGGGCGACGAAGGCCGCGAGTCCGGATGCTTTATTCAACTACAAGAAGGCCACAAAAATATGGAGACCTAAACGAAACACCAGTTCGACAAATACAACTATCCTATGGTGCTGGTCAAAACACTCCAAGTTTTCCAGTCGAACGATCGTTGGCGGAATTCTAATCGGTGCGGCCTATAGTGCTAAGGCAGGAACGCGTTGATCGCTGCATCTTCTACGCAGGCGTCGCTAAAAGGGCACGATAGTGAATGTCGAAGGCATCTGGGAAGGGAATCAACGGCAGATTGGGTGAGAAGTCATAAAAAAATAATCAGGGAAAAACGGATAAAAACGCTATTCAGCTACATTCAGCGACTTATTTCTTCATCTTCCTCTTTTTATGGCCTTTTGCCACTGTACGCTTCACCTCGGAACGTTTTGAGCTAGCTAGCCATGAATCTTGCCGTATACATGAAATTTGCTTAAAAGATAATCGATTGCCCGAACACTTGGAATTAGTCAATATAAAGGGGTCTGCGACTATGCGCTCTTCACCCTTGTTAACTCCAAGCATTGATGCGAATCCCGACTTTGAGGA
>Ga0187882_1004892_pt1 | contig 10707 bp, 22 predicted proteins | sample June2016WEW_19_1_3_FD_132991 | JGI IMG/M metagenome (GOLD analysis project Ga0187882, IMG submission 132991) | Peatland microbial communities from SPRUCE experiment site at the Marcell Experimental Forest, Minnesota, USA - June2016WEW_19_150 | ecosystem: Environmental > Terrestrial > Soil >...
GCCGGCGCTTATTGATTCGACCGTTGCGGCGCTCAACGCTGCGGGAACTTTCAAGACAGGGACGCCGACAAAATCATGAAGCGAAAAAAAGAAGCGGTGCGGCGTGAAACGGCTACGCTGGCCCTGGTTATGGCGATCGAGGCGATTGTCGGAACGGGCAACGGCGCTCAAAAGCGCGGGCTTGCCGTAAGCGGCCTTGCCGCTTCCGCTCAACTTGCGGGGGGCGCCGATGCGCAGATTCAGCAGGTGACTTTGATAGTGCCGGCGCTTATTGATTCGACCGTTGCGGCGCTCAACGCTGCGGGAACTTTCAAGACAGGGACGCCGACAAAATCATGAAGCGAAAAAAAGAAGCGGTGCGGCGTGAAACGGCTGCCTGCAGGATCTGCGGGGAATCGTTCAATCCTGATTCCCCGATTGAAATGCATGTCCATATCATGCTCAAGCACCCTATTGAATTTTCGCAAACTCCGCAGGCCCGAAGTATGCTTCAGGCGATTGAAAAAGCGTCATTTAATTTTGGCCAGTCTTTATTTTATTTCCTCAAAGGGGGTGCGTGATGCGATACCGCAAACCGGCGCGGCCTAATCCGCAGTTCCTTTACAAGGGCTTCCTGCTTGTGTCAAGCGGGGGCGGATATCTTGTTTACGATATCGGCGGGAAGCAGCACGGATCGGGGGGAACGCTGAAAGAAGCGCAACAATCGATTGACAGGATTGTTGACGAAAAATTAAAGCGGGCAGGAAGCAGGGCAGGACGTCAGGCTGGCAGGAAAGCGATTCTTGATCCTGCCAGTTGGGAAAGAAACCCGAAGCATGGGGCTGCTTTTCGCGCGCGTATGTATCGCCTGCTTGAGATCAGACCGGACATTTTTGAAGGCAATCAGCAATTACGGAATGATTTCCTGACACGGGGAAAAACAGCTTTCACCATTGAAGACGCGCATAGGGTCAATAAAATCGTGCAGGCATACATGCGGATTCGGCCTGAATCGCTGCTTTCAAGGCGGGCAGGAAGCAATCCCGCAGAAAAATTTCCAAGCCTTCAAAGGAACAAGACAATGAAACTCGTAACAGGACGCCAGTATGAGCTTGATACACTAAAATTGACGGGCTGGACCGATGGCGGCGGCGCTGAACATGAAGGTTACAACATATACGACTACTTCAGAAATGGCATTTATCTCGGGCCTGATGATGATGGAATAGAGCCGTTATTCAAAAGGCGGGCAGGAAGCAATCCCCCCGTTGAAATCTATGAAAGCGTCAAGGAAATCATAGCGAAAAAAGGGCCGGGGCATAAATGCGACGCGGCCTGTAAGCGGGCTGATCATACTTACCGCCATGTTTTTAAAACCGCGCCGCGTTTATTCGGCAATAAGGACGGATCTATTACAGGAAAAAGTAAAAAATAGCGTCTGAAATAGAATGGCTCCATAGCTTCAGTCTTTCACCGGCACACCCGGAGCCGGGCTTTCCTGAAGTGAATAAAAGAAAGTCGAAAATAATTTTGTTGAATTCCCTCGCCTTTTGGATTTATGCTTTAGTTCGTTAGTCTGTGATTTGCAGTCAACCGAGAGCATCTGACGTTCCCAACAGCGGGCAGGCTGTAATGGATTCAAGCTGCCCGCTGTTCCATTATGGCCTGCCCGCGTTAATCAGGCGGGTAGGCCAAATGGAAACACTGCTTCTGCTGGTGGCCGGTTACTTAATATATAAAGCCGTACAACCGTCAATTCCCACGCTCAGCAATCCTAGTCCCTTTTCCGTGCAGCCGACAGCGGGGCCGGCAGTGCCCGCCCTTACCCAGTCAAGCTCCACCGGCTCCGGAGCGGTTCAGGCCCCCACGACCGGAAACAATTCGACCGCTCCGCTGGCGACAGCGGCCAATGTCGCCCCGATTTCGCCAGCGCCGCCGCCTGTCGCCGTGCAGACTACTCCATATGTTAGCGCGTCCGGCATGACTCCCGCGATAGCCGCCGCGATAGCCGCAATGTCCGCTGATGGGAAGGCGATTCTAAACGCCTACCTGCCGGGATATTTTGCGGCTGGAGAGTCCGAAAGCGTGATCTTGCATCAGATCGCCGCGATATCGGCGTCCGCCTATCCTGATTCTAATTTCGCCGAGGTCTATGCCGCAAATACGCCTATCGCCGAAGCGCTGCTGGCCGATGGGACGCGGGTGCCGATATATCCGGGGGAAAGTCCGCCTTCAGGCTATGCCACTCTTTATCCGACACAGCCGGGCAGTCTGGCGGAATCCGCCGCCGCGATGGCGACGAACGGACAGCTCACTCCGGAGCAGAAAAGTTACTATCAATCAATTGGTCTAAATGTCTAATGATGACTCATGGGGAACTACCTAAGGATCGGTCATGTATCAGGGCATTTTAGATGATGTCGGCTCTATCCTCTCCACTTTCGGCATTTCGGGCGATTCCGCCGCCGCCGTGGCTCAAGCCTACGCTTCCCCCACGATAGCCAACATCAACGCAGTGCAGGCGGCTTTTACCGCCGAAGGCAATACAGCGCCCCCGGAACTGCTCAATGCGCTGTGGGGCAGGTATTACGATTCAATCAAGCAGAATCCGCTTGCATCGGCGGGGCAGCTTACAAGCCTGCTGTCAAGCCCTATCGTATGGGCAATCGGCGCGGGCCTGCTGTTTTTAGCATTTAAAAAGAAAGGCTAACCCATGGCGCGTTTATGGAAACGATTCGGCAGCGAGCCTTTTCTTATCAATCCACATTTAATTTCGCTTAATCCACGGAGGAAAAAAATGGCGAAAAAATCTCATAAGCGCTTGCCTCGGCGCGGGGCACATGGTCAATTCCTGAAAGGCAATCCCGTCAGAAGGCGGAGGGCTGTCCGGGTTGCAGCGCCTCGGCGGCGCTATGCGCGTCGACAGGCTGCGGCTAACCCGCCGCGCAGGCGGCGCTCATACAGGCACAATGCCTATTTCATGAATCCGCGCAGGCGGCGCTCCTACCGGAGCAATCCGGGCCTTGCCATTATGTCCGGGGGCGGAATCATGGGTGTGCGCTTCACCGATATCCTGTACGCGGGCGTTGGATTCGTCGCGCCATCCGCGATCAATGGATTCATTTCCGGCTTGCTTCCTACGGCACTCACGGGCAATGCCGCAGGCCGGTATGCCGTCAAGGGCGGCATAGTTTTCGGCCTGTCATGGGCAGGCAAGAAATTTCTGGGGCCGGAAGCCGGCAAGTACATCGCAATCGGCGGGCTTACTTACATCGTGGCAAATCTGATTATCGACTTCGCTCCGCAGCTTTTCAGCGGATTCGGGTACATGAATCCGGGCAGAACGTTTCAGCCCATGCGAGGCCAGCCTTACCTAGGAATGTATCAGGCGGCGGGGCTGAATCCTACGAGGCTGCCTGAAAGAGTCGATCCGAACGCGAGATTTTGATGATTCGGTTTTCCCCGCGCGTGTGGGGATGGTCCTTAACGCGCCTTTCATCGTGCGCGGAGTGAGGCGTTTTCCCCACGCGCGTGGGGATGGCAGTACCGGCTGCGGGATGTTCCCGTAAGCTATTTTGCAATGAACGAAATTCAGTGACAGGACGAATTTCACCGGACTGTCACAGAGGTTAATAATATGGGAAGTCCCGCAGCTTTGGCCGCTAGATACGGCTATCCAACGCAATACAACGCTTATGACACGCAGTTCGCTGGCGCTAAAGAGTGCATCGGCTGGACGTGGTGGGATACAGTCGCTTTCACGTCGAACGCTACCACGGCGCTTGCCGCTTTCACAGCGATCCGCGCCACTCTCAATCTCGGCAACATGGAGGTTGCGGGCCAGCTCGCCTCGCCGAAAGCGTTTTTCCTTCGGGCGATCCGCGTCAAGTTCCTTGTCCAGCCTTACGCGACTACGATTCACGCGACAGGCGCGATTCAACCGGGCCTGCTCAACGATATGCAGCAGATTTCGGAAACGGGAGTGCTGCAGATAACTATCGGCTCGAAAGTTTACGGCCAGTGGCCGCTGTGGATGCTGCCAGCCGGGGGCGGAATCCAGGAGCAGGGGCTTTCGGGCGGAGGCGTGGCCGTGATCGCCGACTATGTCAACAACGGCATAGCCGACACTAGATCCGTCTATTCGCTCACCAAGCCTCTTTTCATCAGCCCGCAGATCAATTTCAAGTGCGATCTGTTATGGCCGGCGGGCGTTATAGTGCTCGGCACGACCAGCCCGTTCAACATCTGGATAGGGCTAGACGGCGATCTGATCAGGCCGGTGCAGTAGATCAGGCGGCAGCGGGCTTGATATGTGGAGGGGCAAGCCCGCTTGCTCTGCTTTTAACTTCATATTTCAGAGGGCAAGAAAATGCTGCTTGACGATGTATTAGCGGCTTCGCGGGCGGGCAAGGTCGAAATAGACCCGTTTAATTACAGCGCCATTTTCCCGCTGGCTACTTTCACGGCGGGCGCTGTGGTGCCTGTCAACATTCCGATCACGTCCGATTCTGATTTTGTCTGCCGATACACTAATCTGGCCGCGTTCAGCGCTCCGGGAGTGCCGGTTGTCTTGCCGGACTACACCCTGACGTTGTTTGACACCGGATCGGGGCGAAGCATGCAGGATCAGGCCATGCACGTCAGTCTTGTGACGGGCAACGGCAATCTGCCGTACATATGGCCGGAACCGAAATTGATCAAAGGCTCAAGCGTGCTTGTGGTGACGCTGGCTAATCTGACAGCTGTGGCGGCGCTGGCTTACGTCCTGTTGGGCGGCTTCAAAATTTTCTACGTGTCGGGCTATAGCCGCAGTTCTGTTTTTCATATTTCCTAACAGGCTGGGGGACCATTGCCGGTTCCCCGCCAGACTTATGAGTCATCATCATGGGCATGCCAGATATTTTCCGGCGCTTCCGCCGTCCCGCCAGCGCTCCGACTGAGTATTATCAGCGCCCGCATACCTATTCTATCGGCGTGGGGCTGGTGAAAGTATGCCTCTCGCCGAACAAGCAGCGGGGATCGGCGCTTACGCTGCTCGCGCAAGCGGATCTTGCCAATACCGGGATAATCAGCATCGGCGACAGCCAACTGACGTTAGGGGTGGGCATACAGCTTGATTCAGGCAAAGCCGCGATGTTCACGCCCTCGCAGCTGAATCAGAATCAAATAGGGGCGCTTGGCACCGGGCTCAGTCAATTCATGGCGGAAGCGCCCTACGACGCTTCAGGGGCGATTCCGCAATCCCTGGGGACTGAATTAGGCGTTGGCATACCTATACGGGTTCTAATCGACATAGCGGACTTTTGGGCCATATCGGACACTGCCGATCAGCGCTTGCGTATCTTCTGGGTTGAAGAGGTGCGTGTTCCATGATAGTACAGGTGTTCGGCTCAACGGTAAACAGTCAGATAAGCAATAACCTATACCTGATACAAACGGTTTATTCCGTTCTTGTCGCTGAAACTGAACTGACTATAGGGCTTGCCAGCGTTGATTTATTCGTTCCCGTCGCGGGCAAGGCGTACACAGCCACAATGCGCAACACCTCGGCGGGCGGGCAGAATATACGGATCGGGGCAGCGCCGGCTTTCGGGCCTAATGCCGGCATGCTGCTGCTTCCGGGCGACATATGGCTGCTGGATAATTTCAATATTGATCTGCACGCGATCGCAAATCTGGCGGGCGGGCTGCTTACCGTATGGATCGCTCGCACTCCATAGATGATGACTCATAAGTCCGGTGGGGAACCACCAGTGGGGAACCACCAAAGGAAGCGTTATGCCAGGATTCGCAACGACTTCAGCGCTTACGGCTATAAACAATCTCGCCGTAAGCGATCCAGGCGTTCCAATTGTTCTGAATTCCTACCTTAGCCGGTTGAAACAGACGGCAATCGATCCCCTTGCCATAGCAGACCCTGGGGCGGCTATCGTCGCGGGCTCCTACCTTGACAGGCTGCGCGTAGCGATTATTTCAGGATTTCCCCCGGCTACGTCGGCTTACAACGCTGTTGGGATGCCCTTGGGAGCCACCTGGTATCAAATGATCGCGGCGCTGGCCGCGACTTCTTTTTTCTTTTATTTCAGTGTGACCATAGGGGGCGTTATCGATATCGGAACGGGGCCGCCGGGGAGTGAAACGGTTATTTTCACAATGTTATGTTCGGCGAACGCTTCTATAGGGCCGGTGCTTTTAAAGATTCCGGCCGGGACGCGCATTTCATTGCGAAATTCATTCGCTCCGGGAACAGGCTTCCTTTCAGTGGGATAGCGAGGCATCGTCAATGGCTCTATACGCGATATACAATAAAGCAGGCGGCGCTCTGGTTTCAACGGGGGCTTTCAACGGTGATCCAGGGCAATACCTTGATCAAAGTCTTGGTTTCGCGGCTATCGCGGCTCTGCCGGATTTGAATTCGGTATGGAATCCCGTTACGCATGTTTTCGATATAGCCCCCGCAGGCGTAAAAACCGTGCTGGAGTCCACGATTGACCCTGTTTATCAGCGCTGGCTTAAGTGGCGGACATTATTGACGGAAGCGACGGCGCGGGGCATGAGCGCTCCTGTTATCGCGGCGCTTCAGGCTATCGTCAATTCAGCATGGGCCGACGTGGTGACGGCAGTGACCAAGTGGTACAATGCGCAATAATACGCTCTGGCTTATTTTAGGCGGCATAGGAGTTTTGATATTTATGACGGGCAAGACGCTGCTTGATTCGATTGTCGATAAAATGGCGGCTGCAATACAGGAATTCGAGGGCTGGAATCCGGGCAGCAGAAGCTATCGAAACAATAATCCGGGCAATTTGCGGTGGTTCGATTCGATTGCGTCAATCCCATGGGCGGGCGCGACGGGGCTTGACGATCAGAACCATGTTATTTTCGATTCATACGATAGCGGGCTGGCGGCGCTCAAGCATCAGCTTTCGCTTGCTTTCATGGGCGAATCGCATGTATACAGCCTGTCGGACACGCTGTACGATTTTTTCGGCAAATATGCCGAAGGAAATCAAGCGCAATACGCGGAATTCGTGGCAAGTCAATTGAACGTCGATCCTAATTCAACACTTGGAAGCCTGATTGCAAGCGCTTAATGATGATGACTCATGCGGTGGTTCCCCGGCAGCCGGGGAAACCCGCTGGCGGGGCGGCTAATCCGTCTGGATGACGACTCATGCGGTGGTTCCCCGACAGCCGGGGAAACCCGCTGTTGGGGGACCGCCAACGGATCAGCCCGCCGCCAAAAGACGGTAAATCAGGGCAGGAGAACTGAAATGAATACGAAATTTGAAAAATATCTCGGCAAGGCCGGGGCATTGCTCGCGCTTCTTGTGCTGGCCGGTGTTATCGGCGGCATGTTCTACAAGCCTTCTCAGGCGCAAGTTGCGACGTACACTTTCAGGATATATCCCGTTACAGCCTTGCCCGCCTACTGCCTTCCGGAAAACGGATCGGTTGTGGCGCTTGTGAGCGGCGCGGGAAGCGTCGGAATATACTCATGCGAGGCGGCTAATAAGTGGGTGCCGATTGGAACAGTAAGCAATCAGTTCATGATGAATCAGGGTGTATTGACGGTAAGCACGCCTTTTATAAGCCATACGGCCACTTGGAACAATGCAGCCGTCAATTTTGTCGATGATTTCAGGAATATCAGCACTACCGCAGCCGGGGCGGGCTCGTACATTACCGAAGTGCAGGTGAACAGCGTCGATCTATGGACGGTATCAAGCACGGCTATGCAGACTCCGGGAACGATCGACCTGGGCCCTGTCGCGTCCGGCTATCCTGCAATAACCCGCAGCGCCGCCGTAGGCGGGGAATCGCAGGGAATCATAATCGGAAACGCGAATGGAAATCCGTATTACTTCGCGGCGCTCGGAGCGGCTACGAACGGCTCCATGGTGTATTGCGCTAATTGCACGATAGCAAATCCGTGCGCGACGGGCGGGACGGGCGCGATAGCCAAGCGGCTCAACGGCGTGTGGGTGTGCAATTAGGAAAATCAGCCATGTCCTATTTCGGGGAAGTCATAAAGGTAGCCGATTCTCTAGCAATGGCGATAGCCGCGTCTATTGATTTCCCCGATGAACAGGCGCTCGGATCGGCGGGAACGCATATTGTATACCAGGGACATAAGTACCTCCTGGTGATTCAAAATGGAATGTACGCTGCTTACGATGAATCGGTATACGGTTCTGACGGCTCGCTGCTGGCGGATGCAACGGATGTATACATAAACGCAGCGGGGGAAGTTGTCAGCCAGAGCGCGTCGGATATCGCGGGAATAAGTAAAAATCTGGCGTGGCTGGCTTTGGGGGCTTTTGTTCTATATGCCATGTTCGCTACAAGCAGGGGGGAACCACCGAAAGCAGAGGCGGCATGATTGACAGCGCTAACATCATATCGGCTTTAATCGGCACTGTGGGCGGCAGCTTGTTTACAGGCGCGGCTGCTTATGTTCATTTCGCAAAAATGTTGGCAGTGTTTAAAAGCAGGCAGGAGAGTTTTGAGTCAAATTGCAAAGCCTGTAAAATAGGACTGGACAGCCGGATCTACCGGCTGGAATCGCAGCAAATGAGCTCGGCAATCAGGGAAATTGAAAGGTAGGATGTGCGTCAAAGCGCTCAGGATATTTACAACGCGCTTACCGATCCGTCCCAGGGAAGCGGGGGATTCGAGGATACTTTCGCCAATGATCCGACTCTTTTCAACTGGCAGCAGCAGCCGCCAGCGTCAAATTTAGGAGGGAATGTGCTGGCACAGGATGAATCAAACGGCTATGACGAGTCGAACGGCTATTTTGACACGTCTGGTGAAACGCAAACTTTGTATGATAATTCCACTCCCGAAGGAACGGCAGCCCAAGCTCCGGATCAGCCGCTTGCGGATCCGCTAACGCTGGATCCTTCAACCTACCTCGACCTGTCATTTTACAGCGTTTACAGCATTGACGAGCTTAATCAGACGGTTAACGATCTTAATACGCAACTGGCGAATGAACAGGCTCAGGGGCTTGACAGCAGTCAGACTCAAGCCGAGCTGTCCGCCGCGATGCAGGCCATGGCGGGCAAGAACACCGCCGTTCCTTCCACGGATAATTTCCTGGACAAACTCACCGGGGCGATAAGCGGGGGCAGCGGCTCGGCCGGGTCAGGCGGCTCGAGTTCAAGCACGCCCAAAGGCTCAACGCAGCCGGGGGCGTCGCAAGGGACAGCGCCTGCCTCTACGGGGGCTACAGGGCTTCAATCGGCTATCCTGCCTATGCTGCTAGTGGCCGGGGGAATTATCGCCGTGGCGGCCTTTTCAGGGCATAATAAACCGGCTTCAAATCCGCCTCACTACTCAAGGCGGCATCCGCAGCATGTGAAAGGCTATTACGCGCATTCCTACTACAGGCGCAAAAGAAAGTAAGGGGTGTTGTGGCTTATCTGTCAGATTACGTCGATCCCACGGAACCTGTTGTGATTCCAGGCCTTACTTACTACTCGGACGTGGCGGAGCCTGCGGGCGGCAGTTCTGCCGGGTTGTGGCTTTTGCTGGCGATAGTGGCGATCGTGCTGTTGAGCGGGAAGCGTCAAAACTAAATCTTCTTTTTGATATCGGCTGCCGCCTTCTCCAAAATCTTTGCTATGATTTCCCACGGCCGGCCCGCGGCTTTATCCTGCCAATCGCCCTCTAATTCAATAGCTGATTCATAATAGCGATCGGCGGCTTCCCTTAAAACATCGGGAACCTCGTCAGGAGCATCAACATCAAGGTCAAGATCCCCCTTAGGATTGTCTACCAGCCCGTCATCGTAATCTTTTATTCGTCCCATGGCTCTTTCTCCTTTGCCGACATTATAACGCCAGCCTGCCTCAGTTCGCGTATTATCTTAAGCACGTGGCATCTGTCAAGATCAAAATGACGGGCGATTTCTGTTGTAGCGTATCCCTGCCGGTAGCGCTCGGCTATCTGCAAGTCGCGCTGCAAGCGACGGCGGCGCTTCAGGGCTTCAGTGATCCGGTAGTGTTCTTGTTTTTGCATTCTGTTTCCCTTTCTTCCCTGCCTCTGTCAATCCAGCCGAGCAAATAGCCGATCATGAAAGCAATCAGGATCAGGCCGCAATAGTCAAGAGTGGTGAGGGCTTGCATGGTGTTCACTCCATCATTTTATATTTGAACCATTCTGCATCGCACAGTTCACAGTGGAAATGGCAGCATTCGAAATCAGCCGTTTCACTCACGGCACAGCTAACCTTTCCCCGCTGCCTGCAGTCTTTGCATTCCACAAAAATTACAAGAGCTTCAGTTACTTTTAGGTGTTTCATTATGTGAATTGTCAGTACATCGTCTTCATTATCCTTTTTCATTTCTCCCCCCTTTCATTTCCCATCATACCTCTACCTACCAGGGTGTGTCAACCGCGCTCCCCATTCATAATTCTAATGCCCTTATTAGGACTTGCCAAACGTGGGGGCGCCAAAAATCCTGATAATGGGTTTCATTCGGGCGAGCCGTGTCATCGCCTAGGGAAACGCGGCTAAAACCAGGCGCGGTGAGGGCAAAAATATGCAATAACGTATCAGAGGCGCATGGATAAAGGGTGAGAGCGTGATGAAATCCTATGTCCACTGGCAAAAGTGAGTGAGTTTGATCTGGACAGTGCATTTCAACGGGACCGCCACAGAGCGATAGGGATGCTATATCCTATAATGACGGATCTGCGGAAAGGCGCATGGATACTGGA
>Ga0187882_1004894_pt1 | contig 10706 bp, 7 predicted proteins | sample June2016WEW_19_1_3_FD_132991 | JGI IMG/M metagenome (GOLD analysis project Ga0187882, IMG submission 132991) | Peatland microbial communities from SPRUCE experiment site at the Marcell Experimental Forest, Minnesota, USA - June2016WEW_19_150 | ecosystem: Environmental > Terrestrial > Soil >...
GAGCTTGCGCTGCAGGGAAGAATTCAAGTTCTTGAACATCGCTTATTTACAACCTGCCGTCGGCCTTCCCGCATTGAACGAGCGACCGCTGTTGGGCCTCCCCTTAGATCCCCGCGAAACCTTGGGGTCACGCCTGTCGCTGCCAACATCGCGAGTCTCGTTTAGGAGGCCTGAAATCCGGGTCGAGATGTTCGAGCCTAGCCTTTTCAGCCACACCGACCGGTCGTGCCAACTCGTCAATAGATGATTCATACCGCGCTGCATCACTCCCACACAACCTTCGCCAGACTCAAGAGTTTCGAGCTGACCTTTAGATTTGCCAGGTCGGCCGCGCCCACATTGATCTCAAACCGCACCTTGCTGTCTTCGATGAGAAAATCGATGATGCACCCCTGTTTGGCATCACCCGGGGTGTCGCCCACGGTAAGCACGCTGGCTCCTTTCAAACCCTCCAGGATAGAACGTACCTTCCTCCGTTCCGACGAACTAACAAAAAGGACCTGGCAACTCCTTGCCTCTTGAACGTTCGAAACGTGCCGAACCTCAAACGCCTTGCCATTAAGGTTCTTCCCTTTCACCACCTCTTCGAGAGCGTGGTCGAAAGGATCCTCGCCCATAACGCACACCATCAGGGAGTCTCCGTTACCTCTGGAAATTCCAGCGGGCCACTCGATGAATTTTGTGAAGTTGTACAGGAATGCGGCCTTGACCTGATACTCGCCGGGCCCCTGGGCACTTGCCGAGACAGCACCCAAATTGCCTATTCCGGCCAGGCCTATAAGGACGAAGACGACACCCGGAAAACGCCCGCGAGGCCCCACCCACCGGTGGAAGGAAATCCCTCCGCCAGCGCTGGGCTGGGCTGCCGTTTCCGTGTTGCCGGAGCGAGCCTCGTTGCTTAGTGCTGCCATGAAATTACCGCGCAAACGCGTGGTCGCTTCAACCGCGATGCGACCCGTCCGCGATTTCAATCTTGAATAGCCCGGGAGCGGATCGCGCCAAACTGCGCAACTCGTACGCGGGAATCGTAGTTCCTGTCCTGTTGCCGAACACCGATTTTGACAATCGAGTCATCGAATCCGCCATCGGGACTGTTTAAAGCCGGTTTCAACCGGGCGTGTTTGCAGCGCCACCTGGGAGAAAGGCTTCTTTCTCCTGTTCTTTGACCTTCCTCATGGCGAACGCCCTCCAAACCACCAACGAATCTCTCCAAAGACGCTTCGCTGGATCTGGGTTGATATGATCAGGGTCTCGTCAGCGAACTCGATGTGCCGAGGCTGGAGGAGGTTCTGGCCCACCACACTCAGCTCCCAGGAGCGGGCAGGGCGCCAGCCAAGGCGTGCATCAACGCGCGCGTGGTCTGAAACACCCAGGGCGCTGAGGCGCCCGACGTAGTAGAGTCCGCTGTCAAACTCAAAATTCTGGGGCAGATCAATGCTGGAGCGGATTTGAAACTGATGTCGCGGGGAATTGCCCACGGCCAGCGGAGAATTTGTGTCCAGGCTCCCCGGGTCAGCGTGTAGGTTCATCTTGAGCCACGCATATCCAGGACTCACCTTCCACCACCTCGACACACTCAAGGTCGAACTGACTTCCGCGCCGTAAGTACTGCCGTGCATCTTGTTCATGGTCACTTGAGGAATTACCAGGTGCAGGGGAGGGGGGCTCGATTCGAGGAAGGGTTCAACAGGCTCATAGGTCCGGAGGCGATCATAGATGTTATAAAAGGCCGAGAAGTCCGCGGAGACACGGCGGCTTGCCTGGGCACGATACCCCACCTCATAGGCAAGAAGTTCTTCAGACTGGAAGTGAGGATTACCGAACACACTCACCAAGGTAGGAACCCCATCGGGACCAGGCATTGCCGTTTCGTTGAACCGGAGAGCAATATCCTCAAGGGTAGGCTGCCGGATGGCACGGGATATCGCTGCCCAGGCGGCCTGGCGGTTGCTGGGGGACCACAGTAGGCGTGCGCCGGGTTCATACTCGAAGCCCGTGTAACTATTGTGCTCGAACTTTGAACCGAGCGTCAGCCAGAGGGGGTTCGAGAGGCGAATTTCATCCTGAACGAAAGAGCTGAATAAGTCATCAGACCTTCCCGCAGGGATCATGGCGATCGAGTAGCCCGGTCGCACGTAAAGTGAATCGCGCCGGTAGCCGAGTCCCCACACCAAGTCCTGTCGAGAGCCGACCGCCAGATGGTATTTGAAGTCGAGATCAAAGGTGTCGCGATCCTCATGCCCGCCGTACTGTGTGCCGCGCACTCCGTCGTAGTAGATCTGCACCGACGCATCCGACCTGTCCGAGAACTTATGGCCCCAGCGCCCCAAGATACTTCCGCCCTGGGCGGAAACCAACTCGTTGAAGACGGCTTGAAAGGGCGGAGCAAGTGATACAAAGCTATCGACTGTGTCTCCTTCGTTACTTCTGTAAAAGTCGCCTTCCACCGTCAGAGCGTCTTTCCCCGTCAGGTCCCAATCAGACCGGAAGCCTTCATGCGACATGTGCCAGCCGTCCGCCGCACGGGCGCCGGAGGGGAGAACCAGGCTGCTGTTATTGAGATATTGCCCGAAGGCACGAAAGAAACCGTGGCCACGAAGCTTACCGCCGTATTGGACGAGCCCCTGAGCGGTGGTGATGGACCCGCTTCCTGCCTTAACTAGGCTGCCTTGAGTAGACTTGGCGCTCTTCAGGATGATATTGATGACGCCATTCATCGCGTTGGCGCCCCAAACGGTGGCGCCCGGGCCGCGAATCACTTCGATGCGATCGATGTCTTCAAGCGGCACATCCCGCAAGTCCCAGAAGACACCTCCAAATGTCGGTTCGTAGACACTGCGGCCATCAATCATCACCAATAGTTTGTTGGCCAAGTTATCGTTGAAACCGCGGGCACTGATCGCCCAGGTGTTCCCGTCCACCTGCGCCACGTCCATGCCCGGCACCATGCGTAGAAGGTCCGGGATATTCCTGGCGCCCGATCGGCGAATGTCTTCCTGCGTGATTACGAAAATCGCCGCTGCCACCCGGGCTAACTTCTGTTCCTTCTTGGAAACACTCGTCACCTCGATGTTCATCAGTTGCTCGAGGCTGGCTTGCGAAAGGTCGGTCTGCGCCCTGGCCCCGGTGGGGAGTCCGAATACAAGAAATGCACAAAGGTATCCCCAGATTCTGTCCCTTGGGCGAACCGGGCAGCCTTTCTGGCATGTGTTTATGTCCATAACAACCCTCTTCAGGGCGAATCCTCCTTGAACCACCAACGAATCTCTCCAAAGACGCTCCGCGGAATCTGAGTGGATTGGAGGACGCCGTTGTAATCGACAAACTCCAGGTGCCGAGGCTCGAGGAGGTTTTGGCCTACAACACTCAGCTCCCAGGAGCGGGCAGGGCGCCAGCCAAGGCGTGCATCGACGCGCGCGTGGTTTGAAACACCCAGAGCGCTGAGGCGCCCGACGTAGTAGAGACCGCTGTCAAACTCAAAATGCTGGGGCAGATCAATGCGGGAGCGGATTTGAAACTGATGTCGTGGGGACATGCCCACGGCCTGCGGAGAATTTGTATCCAGGCTCCCCGGCTCAGTGTGTAGGTTCATCTTGAGCCACGCATATCCGGGACTCACCTTCCACCACCTCGACACACTCAAGGTCGAACTGACTTCCGCGCCGTAAGTACTGCCGTGCATCTTGTTCATGGTCACTTGAGGAATTACCAGGTGCAGAGGAGAGGGACTCGATTCGAGGAAGGGTTCACCAGGCTCATAGGTCCGGAGGTGATCATAGACATTGTAAAAGGCGGAGAGGTCGCCGGAAATGCGGCGGTTTGCCTGGGCCCGATATCCTGCTTCATAAGCCAGAAGCTCTTCGGATTTAAAGTTGGGATTGCCGAACGCACTCACGAGGGAGACAAGTCCGTCGGGGCCAGGAAACGCCGCCTCGTTGTAACGGACTGCGACATCCTCGAGAGTAGGTTGCCGGATGGCGCGGGATATCGCCGCCCAGGCGGCTTGGCGGTTGCTGGGGGACCACAGTAGGCGTACGCCGGGTTCATACTCGAAGCCCGTGTAAGCATTGTGCTCAAATTTCGAACCGAGCGTCAGCCAAAGGGAATCTGAGAGGCGGACTTCGTCCTGGACGAAAGAATTGAGGAGCTGATCGTCGCTGGCGGGAGGGATCATGGAGATCGAGTAGCCCGGTCGCACGTAAAATGAATCGCGCCGGTAGCCGAACCCCCACACCAGGTCCTGGCGGGACCCGACAGCCAAATGATGTTTGAAGTCGAAATCCAAAGTGTCACGATCCTCGTGAAGGCCGTACTGCTGACGGCGCCCACCGTCGTAATACATCTGGAGCGCCGTCTCGGATCGGTCTGAAAACCTATGGTCCCAACGTCCCAGAATGTTCCCGCCCCGAGCAAAAATGCGCTCGTTGAAAGTCGCTCCGAAGGGAGGGGTAAGTGACAGGAAGGTGGTTAGAGTTTCGCCTTCGTCACTGTTGTAGAAGTCTCCTTCCACGGTGAGAGAGTCTTTCCCCGTCAGGTCCCAATCAGATCGGAAGCCTCCGTGCGACATGTGCCAGCCGTCCGCCGCACGGTCGCCGGAGGGGAAAGTCAAGCTGCTGTCGTTTGAATACTTCCCAAAGGCCCGAAAGAAACCGTGGCCACGAAGCTTTCCTCCGTATTGGACGAGCCCCTGAGCGGTGGTGCTGGACCCGCTTCCTGCCTTAAGCAGGCTGCCTTGAGTGGACTTGGCGCGTTTCAGGATGATATTGATGACGCCATTCATCGCGTTGGCGCCCCAGATCGTGGCGCCCGGACCGCGAATCACCTCGATGCGATCGATGTCTTCGAGCGGCACGTCCTGCAAGTCCCAGAGGACACCTCCGAAGGCGGGGTCGTAGACACTGCGGCCATCGATCATCACCAGCAGTTTGTTGGCATAGAGGTCGTTGAACCCCCGGGCACTGACCGCCCAGGTGTTCGCGTCCACCTGCGCCACGTCCATGCCCGGCACCATGCGTAGAAGGTCCGGGATATTCCTGGCACCCGACCGGCGGATGTCCTCCTGGGTGATTACAGAAATCGCCGCCGCCACCCGAGACAACTTCTGTTCCTTCTTGGAAACACTCGTCACCTCGATACTCATCAGTTGCTCGAGGCTGGCTTGCGAAAGGTCGGTCTGCGCCCAGGTCTGGGGTGGCATTCCGAGCACCAGGAATGAACAGAGGGGCAGCCAAATTATCTTCATCATACGAACGGACATGGCTGCGCCCTTTTGACTCATGGACATAGAATCTCTTTATGTCTATCGGCACTCGACCTAACTCGTATGAGCCTGGATTCTCCCTTTGCTGATCCGCCGGGCGACTTCTACCCGAATTCAGAAGTTCAAAAACTCAAAACTGCCTAAGTAGTGTCGTGACAATGAGCTGTCTTGTGAAAATCAAACCTCGCGCAAGTTGGACTCGTGCAATGTAACTTACTGAAATCGTACGGGTTATCCCTTAAATATTACAGATTTGCGCTAATTCCTTTGCGTTCAACTTACGATTTCAGGTTCTTGGATTTCTCACCCTTAGCGCTATGCGGGCTCTACCGCGATGCAGACTCGCCGAGGGTCAGGACCTGGTGGGAAGAGACCAATGCGGGGGTCTTACTCCCGATTGACGCGGTCTTTATCCCGGACGTAACATCGGCATGTGGGAGCCCAGGAGAAATCACGACTTCTCGCCCCGCACCTCTGCCCTTTCTGCGTGCTGCTGCTGTTCACCCTGGTTTCCATAGGCGCCGATGAGCTCAGCAAGAGCTTTGATTATTCCGAGCGGATGTGTTCAGCAGCAGGAAAAATGAGAGGTTATCGAACTCTTCGAGTCATGGTGGCTGCCTTACAAGATGCTCAACGTCTATCGCTATGGAAAAACATCATGTCAGCCTTCTATTCAACGTTAAAGATCAGCCCTTTATTCATCCGCCTGCCGTTCATTGTGTGGGTCTTCGGCGTCACACTCCTGCTGCTAGCATCGCCAAGGCATGCCCTAACTCAACCCAGCTTTATGGATAATTTCAGAAAAGTTATGGATCGCCCTGGTGATCTCACCCGGCCGCTTCAGCAGGCAAGGCTGGCGTAGGACTTACCCAGCGCGCTCGAAAGCCTACCGGCGATGCTGCGCAATTCCGGAATCGAGGTTGTTTCAGAGACGCCGGGAACGGAGGTCCGCCTGGGAGCCAAAATGGTGCCGGTGGAAGGGCAGGTGTGGTGGAAACACTTCAAGGGAACGAAGCAGCGCCCGTGGATCGATGTGATTGAGTTCAAAGACGAAGAATCCGCGAAGCGAATCTTTGACCAGCGCGGGCAGTGGCACAGTGGGGCGAAGTTCCCGGACTATTTCGTGTTCACGACCCTGTGAGTTCCAAATGGGCTTGGCTCGGCGTTCGAGCCTACTCCTGCCGCAGGACGGTGTTGGGATCGACCCGCGAGGCCCGGCGTGCGGGGATATACGCGCCCAGAGCGGCCATGGCCAGAAGGGCGATGGTGACCAGCGCGACGAGAGGCAAATTGAAACCGTGCCCTTCCGCCAACGCGGCTATGGGTTTAGCCGCGGCAAGACTCAGGGCCAAGCCGATGACGACTCCACTGCCGGCCAAAATCATCCCCTGCTTCAGCACCATCCCGACCACGGCGGCTGGGTCCGCCCCCACTGCCATGCGGATTCCGATCTCGCGCTGCCGCAAGCTTACGGAGTAGGTCATCAACCCATAGAGCCCGACCAAAGCCAGCACCAGTCCCAGCACCCCGAGCCCGGCCATGGCTTCGACAAACAGACCGAGCGTCTTATGGGCGCGCACGTCGAAGAATTCCTCCATGGTCCGGACGCCATAAATCGGCTGGCGCGAGTCCAGCGATCGCACCAGGTCGCGCAGCGGCCCGGCCAATCCGGCCGAAGGTCCCTCGGTTTCGAGCATCAGGGTCATCGCTGCGGTGGGGTTCTGAGCCAGCGGCAGGTAAAGGTATTCCATCGGCGGTTCGATCGGGAAAAAGTACTTACCCTGCTTCGCTACCCCGACGATCTCGGCGAACGGTCCCTCCGCGCTATTCAATCGCAGCCGTTTTCCGATCGCGTCTTGATTCGGATAGTACTTGTGGGCGAACAGCTCGTTGACGATCACCACGGGCGCGGAATCCGCCCGATCCGTCACTGCAAATTCGCGGCCCTCCACCAGGGGCACGCCGAGGGTGCGGAAGTAGCCGTCGCTGACGGTGTTCGAAAACACACTGACCGCCTCGGTTCCGGTGGGCAATTGGACACCCTCGGGGATGACCCGGATCGCAGGTGACGCCGGGACTATGGGCATTGCCTGTGCCAGAGCTGCCGACTTCACACCCGGCAGAGTACGCGCCCGCTCCTGCAATCGCCGGTAGAATTCGTTCGCTTGCTCCGTCGAGTCCCGAGCCAGAGTGGGGTTAAAGCTGGCCATGAGAATGTGGTCCGTACGGAAGCCGGCCGGGGAGGAGAGAAGGTTCCCCGCCCCGCGATATGCTTGGGTTGCGACCACCAGCAACAGGAGCGAACCCGCCACCTGCGCCATCACCAGCGCGTTCCTTCCCAGGAATCGGCCCCGCTTGCCGGGAGCAGCCCCTCCGGCCTTTAAGGCGGGAACCAAGTTAGCCCGGGTGCTTTGCAGCGCTGGAGCCAGTCCAAACAGGACGGCGCTCGCCACGGAAATCAACAGCGCGAACAGCAGTACTTGAGGGTCGAGTTTCACATCGATCATGAGGGGAACGTCGATGGGGATGCGGATTTGTGAAAACCGATTCGCACTCGCTTGCGCCAGAAGGAGCCCCAGCGCTCCACCCAGGATGGAGATCACCAGGCTCTCCGTCAACAGTTGGCGGATCAGCCGGGCCCGCCCCGCTCCCATGGCCAGCCGCACAGCGATCTCTCGCGCCCGGGCGGAGGCTCGGCTCAGCATGAGGTTCATCACGTTCGCGCAAGCGATCAGCAGCACCACTCCGGCCAGCCCCGACAGGAAAAGGAAAAGCGTTACGGCAGGCGCAATCTTCGTGGATTGCCGGTAGGTCATAACCACCAACGAGCAGGTGCGGTTCGTCTTCGGGTATGCCTGGGCGAGTTGCTGGCCAATCACCCTGGTCTCGGTGGTGGCTTGCCCAAATCGGATTCCCGGCTTCAGTCGTCCCATGACCGTCAGCACTCGAAGTCCGCGCGTTTCGAGTTCATTCTGCCCGGACCCGCCGGCCAGCGCGGGCTGCATCGCCAGGGGGACATACAGGTCGGCGCGCATCCAGGCATTCGGCCCCGTGAACGACTCCTGTGCTACACCCACCACCGTAAAGGGGAGGCTGTTGAGGAAGATGCTTCGACCCACGACGCCAGGGTCCGAGGCAAACTCGGTTTCCCAAAGAACGTGGCTGAGGACGACCACCGCATCACGCCCCGGCACTTTGTCCTCGTCGGGACGGAAGTTCCGCCCAAGGTCCGGGCGCACGCCCAACACGTCAAAGAAATTGCCGCTCACCAGCGCCCCGAACTTCATCTGGGGTTGCGCCGCTTGATCTGGGGCGAAGCCAAACTGGAGGTATTGTGAGGCGGTTAAACCGGCGAAGGAATTGCTCTTCTTCTGGAAATCCTCGAAATCCGGGTTGGACAAACCGGAGTATTGGAAGATGTTTCCGATGCTTTCGCCGCGGAATTGCGACTGGACCACCATGATGGCCGAAGGGTCAGTCACGGCCAAGCGCGGAAGTAGAACATAGTCCGCCAGACTGAAGATAGCCGTGTTGGCCCCAATCCCCAAAGCCATCGAAATGATCGCGACTAGAGCGAACCCGGGATTGCGTTCCAGCATGCGCAAGGCGTAGCGCAGGTCGTGCATCATGATTCCTGCTCCTCTTGCACTGGGAACAGAGCACGTAGGGTGCCAAGCGACATGGCCTGTATCTTATTGACAATGCGCAATCTACCTGAAATTGCGCGGGCGGTGGCTGTCCGCTTTTGGGACGGAGGTGCGCGAAAATGAGACTGCGAGGAACGATTCCAAACTCGCTGCCCGACTCAGACGCCCGCGGGGCGGCGCACTCGGAAGCGATCCACTTATGGTTGTGTAACTTGCATACCGAAATGTGCTGCTACCCGGATAGTGGGCGGCCACTCGCCCGGAATCTCCAGCAGCGCTGCGGAATCTCCAAGAGAGCGGTTTTGAACTGAAACTCTAAAGTGGACAGCTTCGTCTCAGCCCATATATGGCAAGACGACCATCTGGAAAGGGGTTGGGATGGGACTTAGGAACGTTGGATTGCATGTGGCAGCCCTCGTGGTGCTGTCGTTACTGTTATTTTCCCCGAGCCGGTTGCTGGCCCAAATCCCTTCCGGCACGCTTCGTGGCCAAGTGTCAGATCCCTCCGGCGCCGCCGTGCCGGGCGCCAGCGTAGAGGCGGTCTCTTCCTCCGGGCAAACCAGTTCCGGGGTTGCGACGAACGAGGGGAGCTATGAGATCCGGGGACTCGCGCCGGGCAAGTACGCGGTGCGAGCTCAGGCCAAGGGCTTCGCTGTTTTTGAGCAGCAGAGCGTGGAAATTGTCGCCGGCCAAGGCCGAAAGCTTGATATCACGCTCCAAATCGCCGAGGAGAAGGAGCAAGTCACCGTCTCGGACCGAACGACGAATGTTAGCGTCGCCCCGCAGGAGAGCGCCACTTCCCTCGTGATCAAGGGGGAGGACCTGCAGGCACTCTCGGATGACCCCGATGAATTGCAGTCCGAACTGGAAGCGCTGGCGGGGCCGGCGGCGGGGCCCAATGGGGGCCAGATCTATGTGGATGGCTTCACGGCCGGGCAGCTTCCCCCCAAGGCGGATATTCTTGAAATCAGGATCAACCACAATCCTTTCTCCGCCGAATATGACAAGTTGGGCTATGGCCGTATTGAAATCACCACCCGCCCAGGAGCGAGCCAGTTGCACGGCCAGGTCCTAGGCAATCTGAATGACTCAGTTTTCAATTCGCGGAACCCCCTCGTGACGCAGGAACCGGGCTATCATTCGGAGTTTTTCAACGGGAGCGTTGGGGATGCGCTCAGCAAGAAGGCCTCGTTTTTCTTCACGTTCTTCCGCCGCGACATTCAAGATAACTCGGTGGTCTCCGCCTTTGTTCTCAGCCCCACGCTCACCCAGACACCGCTGAGCCAGGCTGTCGCGAGTCCCAGCACCCGCACCAATCTTAGTCCGCGCTTCGACTACCAATTGGGCGCCAACAACGTCCTGACGGTTCGCTACCAGTTCTTTGACAACAACACGCGCAATGGCGGAATCGGGCAACTCAACCTCCCTACGCAGGCCTACAACACCCATGGCCTCGAACATACCGTGCAGGTGAGCGACACGCAGGTGTTCAGCGCCAAGACGCTGAACCAGTTTCGCTTCCAATATCTCCACGACGACACTGACCAGACTGCCCAGATCCTTCAGCCCACCATTTCTGTTTTGGGGGCCTTCATGGGGGGCGGCAATGCAAGCGGGGTCTCCTCCGATACCCAGAACCATTACGAGTTTCAAAACCTGACTTCCTTCTTTCTTGGCAAGCACACCTTGGTTGTAGGAGGCCGCTTGCGGGATTTGCAGGATTCGAACACTTCCAACGCAAGCTTTAACGGCACGTTCACGTTTCCTACGCTCGACGCGTATCAAATAACTGAGCAAAA
>Ga0187882_1004895_pt1 | contig 10705 bp, 10 predicted proteins | sample June2016WEW_19_1_3_FD_132991 | JGI IMG/M metagenome (GOLD analysis project Ga0187882, IMG submission 132991) | Peatland microbial communities from SPRUCE experiment site at the Marcell Experimental Forest, Minnesota, USA - June2016WEW_19_150 | ecosystem: Environmental > Terrestrial > Soil >...
ACAGACACATAAACAACCTCCGTGCAAAAAACGGACTAAATTGTTTGACTGTGTCTGTCTATATAATATCAAATTGGCCATGGCGCAAGTTTATTATTTACAAAATGTTACACTACCTTTTTGGAAACGGCACTAGACTAATCATTTTACGCGGATTCTTTTTTAGCGGGGAGTTGTCTTGCCGCGGAGAGCGGAGATGTTCCTTCGACGATTTCTTTGGTAATGACGTATTTAGCGGGTTTCGGCTCTTCGGGCAGCTGATACATCAAATCAATCATCAATTCCTCGGCTAACGAGCGCAGGGCGCGAGCGCCGGTGGCGTGCGTGAGGGCCTTTCTGGCGAGCGCTCGCAGGGCATCGTCGGTGAACTGCAATTCGGCGTTTTCCATTTCGAAGAATTTCTGATACTGTTTGATGAGGGCGTTTTTGGGTTTTGTCAGGATATCGATAAGGGCGCTTTCATCGAGAGGCGCCAGGACCGTGATAACGGGCACCCGGCCGACAAATTCGGGAATCATTCCGAATTCGATGACGTCTTCGGGGATGACCTCTTCGAGGACGTGTGTTAGTTCCGCCTGCTCGTCAGGGAGCTGGGACATTTCGGAATCGAAGCCAATCATCTTTTTGCCGAGGCGTTTTTTGATGATGTTGTCGAGGCCGACGAAAGTGCCGCCGCAGATGAAAAGGATGTGCGAGGTGTCCATCTGGATATAGGATTGCTCGGGGTGTTTTCTGCCGCCTTGCGGGGGGATATTGGCTATTGTGCCTTCCAGCATTTTCAAAAGCGCCTGCTGGACACCTTCGCCGGAGACATCGCGTGTGATTGAGATGTTCTGATTGGTCTTTCCGATTTTGTCGATTTCATCAACGTAGACGATGCCGCGCTGGGCGGCTTCGAGGTCGAAATCGGCATTCTGCAAAAGGCGCAGGAGGAAGTTTTCGACGTCTTCGCCTACGTAGCCGGCCTCGGTGACAGTGGTTGCGTCGCAGATTGCGAAGGGGACATCGAGGAACCGCGCGAGCGTCTTGGCGAGAAGGGTTTTGCCTGAGCCGGTGGGGCCTATGAGCAGGACGTTTGATTTATCGACTTCGACGTCGCTGTCTTTGCTGTCAACGTGAAGCAGGCGTTTGTAGTGATTATGCACGGCGACGGCGAGGTATTTCTTGGCGTGCTCCTGGCCAATGACGTACTGGTCGAGGTATTCTTTTATGCTTCTTGGGTTCGGCAGTTTTTTGCCGGCGAACGATGACCTTGTGGCCTGCTTTTTGTTTTGCCTGATGATGTCGCCGCAAAGTCCGACGCAGTCGGGGCAGATATAGACCTTGTTCGGGCCTTCGATGAAGGTATCTTGCTGTGTGCTTGCCCTGCCGCAGAAGCTGCATACGGCCCTGGGTTTGTTGGTATCACTTTGTTTTGCCATTGGTTATCCTGCATCTTGTGTCATTTCGACCGTAGTCCCGACTTGTCGGGACGAAGCGGAGAAATCTATTAAAAACAGATTCCTCGACTCGCTACGCTCGCTCGGAATGACAGACAATAATATACTATATTGTAAATCGGCTGAAGGTTCGTTGCAACTTAATTGGCGGCACACTGCTTTTTGAGTAAATCGAGTTTTTCGGGCCAGGGGGCAGGAATTTGGGTGTTACTGCCGCTAAGCACGTTGATAACATGTGCGATATTTTGTTTATCCGCTGAGGGGGATTTGGCGAGACAGTCGAGCTCGTAAAATTTAGCCTGCCACCAGCCGTAGCTTTTCTGGTTTTGAATAGTAAGGTCATTTCGTCTCATCTCGGCAATTTTGGCCCAGAGTTTGGCGGACTGGTCGAATTTTTCCTGTGCCATTAATAACCGTGCCTGCACACGCAGCCAGATTATGTCTTCATTATTTGACGGAAGCGGCCACTCTATTTTTTTCCCCTCAATTAGTGATACCTCAGCCAAAAGCAGGTTGGTTTGATAGGTGTTGGCGGATTTGTAGGCAAACTCGGCGAGGGTGTCACAATTTTTCAGCAATTGGTTGAAATCGTTGGCGTCCTTTTGCCATAGCTCAATCTTATCGATAATTTTGGAGGCGATTTGAGCGGCTAATGTTGCCGATGAGTTACTGTCCCCTATTACGGCTTTTGACATATATCGGGCGGATTCTTCGAGGTGTCCCAATTGGCACAGCGCCTGTGCTCTGAACAAGTCATACTGCAATCCCGGTGTTTGTTCGGCAGTATCGAGAAGGGTTACCACCTGTGAAGCGGATTCATTGCTGTCGCGGGCGAGGGTCTTACGGCAGTATAAATCCATCGCTTCAAGGCGAAGTAGGCGTTTTTGTTCATCCTGTCCGGTGCAGTTGAGGATAAACTGGCGAAGCTGCGGGAGGATTTTTTCGAGGTCGCCATCGATTTTTATTTTCAGCAGCGCAAATGCCGCCTTGTCGTGCCAGATTGATTTGGGGCCATCGGCGAGTTTTGTGAAGATTACGGAGGCGTCCTGAGCTTTATCGCAATCGAGAAGTATTTCGCCGTAATGATACTGTATTTGGTCGCTCATTTTATTTGATGTGATACGGGTGTAATTCTCGAAGGCGGCGAGGGCGAGATTGCAATCGATATTATTTTGAGTGAAGTTGTCATAGGCGAGCTTGGCGGCGTATTCGGCGGTCGCGCGGGAGTCGATATCGAGCAGCGGTTCTTTTTGCCGCGTCTGCAGGTCGCTCGATTCAATTAAAAGCTCGATGGCTTTTGCCGGGTCGGATTCGATGAAAGGGGTGGCCGCGATACCAAGGGTGCCGGGAGTTTTTAATTTGTTAGAGTCGGCGATTGCAAGAAGCATCTCTTTATTCGCAACTGGTTTTGCTGTCGAGGCGGCAACCGCGGCGAGTTCAGCGGTGATGGTATTTAACGAATTGAGGTCGTTATCTGATGAGATGTCGGCTAGGATGAGTTTGGCAAAAAGGTCAGTTGCCCGGGAGGAGCGGGACAGAGTGCTTTGCAGTTTGTCGGAGGCGTATTTATTTTGGAGGATTTCAAGCAAGAGGAGCATTTCTGGGTTTTCTTTGCAATCGCTTTTGGCAAGCGAGTCGGCGATGTTGTCAAGCTCGTTTGGTTCTGATTGGCCGAGGTATTTAATTTTTTCGAGAGAGGCCTTGATGGGGGCGCAGCGGCTGAGGCCGGATTTTGCCAGGGTATTGAAAAACTGCGGTTCGATTTTGAGATTGCCGGTGACTCGCGCGAGGCAATAATCGATTTCGAGTTTTGCGGTTTGAGTATTAGCGAGGTCCGCGGTGAGTTTGCGCCAGAGGCCTGTTTGGCCGAAGAGCGTTTCCCAGTCGTCTTTCTGATATGCCTCGATTGCTTTTTTCATCGCGGATTGGGTATTGGCGATTTGCTCAAGACCGGCTGACGCCTGCTGTGCGGCCTTGCAGAGTGCGTCTTTATCCTGCTGGTTCAGGAATCGGCCTGAGTATTCATACTGCATTCGTATTATGAAGGTCTGCTCGAAGAACGAGTTGTAGGTTTGTTTTGCTTTTTGGAGGGTGTCGTTAATGTCCTGAGCGGTTGGAAGAGAATCATCGGCGAAGGCGGGCAGCGCAAATGCGAAAAGCACAAGAGGCAGTAGATATTTTTTATTATTTGGAGTCGTCATTTTCCGTCGGCTCGGTCATTTGGAAGGCGATATCGGTCAGACCCATACCGTAAAGGACGTTGTAAATTTGGACGAGGTTTTTCCATTTGACTTTACCCGCACATACGATTTCGACGGGGTCGGCGGCGTATCGTTTTTGTTCGAGCAGGCATTGTCTGGTTTGTTCCATCAGCGAGGCAAGGCTCCGTTCGGGGTTTTCCGAAGATATATCGACGGCGCGGGATGAGCCGATTTGCACACGACAGCCGGCGTCGGTCGGCATGATTTGAATAACAAGCGGTTCCGGTTTGACGACAGCTTGGGCGGGTATGCCCGCGCTGGCGAGGGGTAATTGGAGCGGGAGAAAATCCTCCTGCGGACTCCACTTCGCGGCGACGAGGAAGAAAATCAGCAGCAGGAAAATCATATCAATCATCGGCGCGATTCGCAGGCCGATGCTCGATTTGCGCAGACCGATTTTGCTGTTGAGGATGCTTTTGCCTGTATTTGGGTTTCCGAGGATTTGCACGCCTAACCTCCGTGTCAGCGTTGTCGGCATCAGCCGACAGATTCTTTTACGAACTGAGCGCCTTTTTGCATCGCTTTTTTGTTTAACGGTATTATGACGTGGTATCGTTCCGCCAAGACGTCGGGCAGGGATTTGGCCGCTTCGTCTGGACTGAAAACGCCGCGTTTTTGCAGGTAAGCGCCGAGAGCGACCATATTGGCAACTTTGGCGTTGCCTAATCCTACCGCGATTTCGTCGATGGGCACTTTCACGACCTCGACGGAATCGTCAACTTTGGGCTGGACATCTATCTGCGAGGTGTTGATTATCAGTGTGCCGCCTTTCTGGACGACTTTTTCAAATTTGGCGAGAGCGGCCTTACTCATGGCGATTACGCATTTTGGATTGCTCACTACCGGCGAAGGAATCGGCTGGTCGGAGATGACGACCATACAATTGGACGCGCCGCCCCGGACTTCCGCGCCGTAGGAGGGCATAAAGGTTACTTCTTTACCCGCCTTCATCGCGGCCTGCGCGAGGAGCTTGCCGACGAGGATAATCCCCTGTCCGCCGAACCCGGCGATTGTAACTTCTTCATAAAGATGGTTGGTTTGTTTTTTCATTAGATTTCAAATCTTCTCGAAGGTAAGGTCTAATCATATTGGCTTCTATTTCCCAAGCGATGAATCCGCTGATTCCGACTGCAATAACAGCGCAAATGGCCCTACCAAAATGTCCAGAGTAATTTTGCCCAAAAAAAGTACCAGCTACAAAACTAACTGCAACAATTAATATGGGCAAAAATCCAACTTTAAACCAATGCTTCAGATAAGTATTTCTCCACGCCTTTCCTCGGTTTTGTTTTGGCAAATCTGCTAATTCCGGAATTGAATTAATTGACCAATATAATTTCATGGGTCATCCCTTTAATTTGCCGAGGGGGAAGACCTTGGTCATTTCGTTTTGAATATGGAGCATAGCATCAGGCGGCGTCATTCGCCAGTAAGTCGGGCAGGGTGATATAAGCTCGACGAGGCCGAGACCTTTGGCGTTATTGATTTGCAGCTCGAATGCGTGCTTGAGAGCGGCTTTTGCTTTTCGGATGTGAGCGGGGCTGCAAAGTCCGCATCGCTCGACGTAGATAGCTCCGGGCAAGACGGCCAAAAGTTCGGAGACATTGAGCGGATAACCTTGTCCGTCAGCTTGTCTTCCCTGCGGGGTGGTGGCGGTGATTTGGCCTAACATTGTTGTCGGGGCCATTTGGCCGCCGGTCATACCGAAGACAGCGTTATTTATGAAGACGATGGTGAGTTGTTCGGCGCGATGGGCGGCGTGGATGATTTCGGCTGTTCCGATTGCAGCCAGGTCGCCATCGCCCTGATATGAGAATACGATTTTATCGGGATTGGTTCTTTTCATTCCGGTTGCGACCGCAGGCGCTCTGCCGTGGGCGACCTCGACCATATCGACGTCGAGATAATCGTAAGCGAGAACCGCGCAGCCGACGGGTGCTATGCCGATAGTTTTGCCGTGAATGCCTAATTCATCTATTACCTCGGCGACGAGCCGATGCGCGATGCCGTGGCCGCAGCCCGGGCAATAATGCGTCGGGCAGTCTTTAAGCGTTTTCGGTCTTGTAAAAACTTTCTGCATCATTTCTTTTTTGGGTTAGTTACGAGTCCCTGGATTTTTTCGAGGATTTTTTCGACGGTAACGATTCCGCCGCCTGGTCTGCCCCAGAATACGACGGGCGTCTTGCCCGCGACAGCTAAGCGGACGTCCTCGAGCATTTGGCCGCAGCTCATTTCGACGACGAGAAAAATCGGCGATTTATCTGCCGCTTTGCTAATCGCCTCTATTGGGAAAGGCCAAAGCGTAATAGGTCTTATACAGCCGACCTTGATTCCCTGCTCGCGGGCTTGTTGCACGGCATGTTTGGCGATTCTGGCACAGATGCCGTAAGCGACGATGATAATATCGGCGTCGTCAACATCGGTCTGTTCGCAGCGTGTTTCATTTTTTTCGATTTGACGATATTTGGCCTGGAGGTCATAGTTGTGCTGTTCGACTGCGCCATCAGCAAGCCAGAGTGAGCGGACGATATTCTGTTTTCTGCCTTCTGCTCCGGTTAATGCCCAGTCCTTCTTCGGGAGTTTTAATTTCTGAGTGTTGAGTTTTGAGTTTGTTGGAATCACGACAGGTTCCATCATCTGGCCGAGAATGCCGTCTGCGAGAATAATAGCTGGTATTCGATATTTATCCGCCAGGTCGAAGGCGAGAGGCATAATGTCGGCAAATTCCTGAACGCTCGACGGCCCGAATACGATGCAATGATAATCGCCGTGACCGCCGCCTTTGACGGACTGGAAGTAGTCGCCCTGCGAGGGGGCGATATTGCCGAGTCCGGGGCCTCCGCGCATAACGTTGACGATGACGCAGGGCAATTCCGCTCCGGCGAGATAGCTTATGCCTTCCTGCATCAGGCTGATACCTGGGCTTGAAGAGCTGGTCATAGCTCGTTTACCCGTCGCCGCTGCGCCGAAGACCATATTTATCGCGGCCAGCTCGCTTTCGGACTGGACGAAGACCCTTTTTTCTTCGGCCATTCTTTGCGACATATAGGCGGTAACTTCATTCTGGGGCGTGATGGGATAGCCGAAATAGGCGTCGAGACCGGCCTGTATGGCGGCTTCCGCCATTGCTTCATTACCGCACATTAAAACTCTATCACTCACTTGGATTCTCTGACTAAGTTATTTATTTCGTTTTTTTTAGCGGGTCCAATTGTTTTGATGTCGGCTGCGGCTTTATCCCGATAGACCTCGATGGCACAATCGGGGCAGACAATCGCGCAGTTGGCGCAGCCGGTGCAATTTGGCCCGGTGGATACAGCGGGGAAGTATCCCTTGCTGTTGGATTTTTCTGAAATGGTGATTACGTTGTTGGGGCAGACGGTAACACAAAGGGTGCAGCCCTTGCAGCGTTCGCTATCGATTATAATTTTTCCGGCCATTTGCGTATATTTTACCGCCGAGAACGCCAAGACCGCAGAGAAAAAATGAAAAAATAACAGATTCTGCGGATAATGCGGCCTGCGGTAATTGTCGGAATATTATACAGAATGCCTTGGCAGTTGTAAAGAATAATAAGGCCTGAAACTGCTCAGTAGCCGGGTTTCAGGAAGAGGTAATAGAGTTTGCCTTCCTGGTAGGTTTGGCCTGCGAGTTTGCCCGCCTCATTGCCTATACCGAGATAAATATCGCATCTGCCCGCTGCGCGGATTGCGCCGCCAGTGTCCTGGTCGAGTGCGAAGCCGGCGAACGGGTCGAAATAAGTCGTATCACCTATCTGGCGCGGGAGTTTGGTGGTGTAAAATGTCAGGGCTGCGCGCGGGAAGATGGTTTTGTCGGTGGCGATGCTTCTGTAAGCGATGACCGGCTCATTCAAGCTGCCTCGCGGGCCTCCCTGTTCTGTCTGGCTGAAGAATACAAAACGAGGATTAAGCTGGGTGTATTGGCGAACAAGCGCCGAGTTGGCTTTAAAGTAATCTATAAGTGATGCCAAGCTGACGCGGTCGGGCGGGATTTTTCCTTCACTGATGAGCTGTTTGATGATGCTTTTATATTCGTGTCCGTTGTTGGCGGAGTAGCCATAAGTTACGAGCCGGCCATCTGGCATACGGATGACTGCTGAGCCCTGAACGTGGGCGATATAGACCTTGAATGGGTCGTCGAGCCAGACGATTTCAGAGCCGGCGAGCATATTGGAATTTTCAATTTCAGCGCGAGCAGGATATGGCGAAATGCTGCCGTCCGCGGCTTTCCTGCCCAGTATTTTACCGTCCTGGTCTTTGGCCAGGTCTTTGGGCTGGCTGTACAGGGGGTATTGGAATTGAACTGTTTTTACGGTGGAGCCGTCGAAGATGGGGGTGTAATAGCCGGTGAAAAGAACTGTTCCTGCGTCGTCGCAGCCGACGGACATATAGACATCGAATTTCTGGCGGATGGCGTCATTGAGCTGTGCGCCTGTGAGGCCGGATTTGAGCAGGTCATTGAAAGCGGTAAGGGATTTGACGACCTGTTCGTGGGTGATGTCGGCGTAGGGATAAAATTGCTTACTCGACGATTTTTTCAGGTAGTCGAGAGAATTATCAATTCCTGTGGAGAGGTTGGAAAGGTTGTGGCAGGCGTCGGTGAAATCAGGTATCTCGGCCGGGTTGGTGATTTTTCGCAGGGCAAGCTGACCGGGGGCGAGAGGTCTGTCGTATTCCGGGGCGGCAACTACTCTGGCTCGTGGTTTTTGGCAGCCGACGGCTGTCAGAACAATGGCAGTTAATGCGGCTGAAAGCAATATTCTGTTTTTCATAAAAATCCTTTTCTTAATAAGTGAAGACGTCCCCTTGACGCCCTTCGGGCGGCGTTGGATGAACTTCATTAACAAAGCAGGGTCTTATAACAATGTGTCGGCGAAGCGGGCAACGATTCTTTAATGCGACTGTTCGGTTGTATGCGGGCGAAAGCGTAAAAAAGAAGGAGTACCACCGGGGTCCCACGAGCACCCACACCCAAAATGCCCTGTAAGAGCCGCGCGATGATACTCCTTATATCCGAAGACTTTTGATTTCCAGCCGAGTTTCATCGGGCTGAAAAGTCAAAATATCCTATAATGCCAGTATGTATTATATCATAAAAATATCATTTGAAGGTATCAGCTTTGCCCTTATTTTGCTGGGGGAAATACCTTGATTTTGGTCAGCCATCGACCGAGGTAATCCCTTTGCGGATGGCGTATTTGGTCAGTTCGGCGACGTTGTGGATATCCAGTTTGCTCATTATCTGTCTGCGGTGCGTTTCGACGGTTTTGCCGCTGATATGCAGTTTGAGTGCGATTTGTTTGGTCGAATTTCCCTCGGCCATAAGCTGGACGACCTCTTTTTCCCTGTCGGTGAGGACATCCGGGCCTGAGAAATCGGTTGTGGAAAGCCGGTGAAGGTAGTCCTCGACGACGACGCCAGAAATGGCGGGGCTAAGATAGGTTTTGTCATCGGTTACGGCCCTGATGGCCCTTGTAAGCTCCTCGAAGGCGCAGTCCTTGAGCAGGTATCCGGCGGCGCCACTTTTGAGCATTTCGGTGACGAAAAGCGCGTCGGAGTGCATTGAAAGTGCGATAATTTTTGTGTCTGGGTATTTCGAGAGTATTTGCTTTGCGGCCTCGACGCCGTTGAGGTCGGGCATAGTGATGTCCATAATGACTATATCAGGAGCCAGTTCTGCCGTCAGTCGGACGGCAGTTCGGCCATTCTCCGCCTCGGCGATGACCTCGATATCCGGCTGTTTTTCGAGAAGCGAGCGGAGACCCTGACGGGTTATTTTGTGGTCGTCTGCCAACAGGATTTTTGTGCGCATTTTTTTGCTCCTACGCCGCGATTTATCGACATAGTCAGGATTAAGCCGGTCGTTCTTTCTTTTCCCGCTGTTTCCTGTTTTTGTCAGAGCGGGCGCCTGCAAAACTGGTGTGCGACTTTTCCTGCTTTTCTACGGGGGCAGTCAAGGTGATTCGTGTACCTTTCCCTGCCCTGGTATTTATAATAACACTTCCGCCTATCTGGTCAAGCCGTTCCCGGATATTAAACAGGCCGAATCCCCCTTTAGCGGGGTCTTTGACGGCGCTGATGGCCTCCACATCGAAGCCGACGCCGTCGTCTTCCACGGTTACCTGGACGTTTTTTTGAATCCTGCAGATGAAAATCTTTGCCTTTTGAGCCTTGGCGTGTTTGACGACATTGACCAGCGACTCGCGGACTGCCTGGAAGAGCAGTACGCGAATATCGGGGTTGAGAGGTTTTGGTTTGCCATCGTCGGCGAACTCGACTTCCAGACCGAATTGCTGCCTTGTCTGCTTGGCCAGCCAGTTGACCGCCGCCTCGAAGCCGAGTTCGTAAAGAACGGGCGGACTAACCTCGAAAGTCAGTGACCGTGTTGCCCCGATTGTCTGTGAGATGAGGCCGTTCACCTCATTCAGCGATTTGACCAAATCCGGCGTGGCGTTGTCTGTCAGCGATTCGAGTTTGATTTTGGAGATGGCGAGATTCTGGGCGATGTGGTCGTGAAGCTCGGCGGCGATTCGCCTTCTGAGCCGTTCCTCGGCCAGCGACAGTTCCGAAGCAAGGGAGCGCAGCTGCTGCTGATAGAGCATAAGTTTCGCTTCCGCCTCTTTTCGTTCTGTGATGTCGTGGGCAGTACCCTCGTAATACAGGATTTTACCTTTCGCGTTTTTTACGGCAAAGGCGCTTTCGGAGACGAACAGTTTTTTGCCGTCGGGTCTGCGCCAGACGGACTCAAGGCCGATGACCCTGCCTTGCTTTTTCATAAGTTTTTTGAATATGGAACGCGGCGTTGCGGGGTCATAGCCGTTTTTTTCAACGTTAAAGGTAGCAAGGTCTTTGAAGGAGCGGCAACCCATCATTTTAATGAGTGCGGGGTTGGCCAGCAGAATGCGGCCACCCGGGGTGGTTCTGTAAAGTCCGACGATGGTATTTTCGAAGATGGTTCTGAATCTGACTTCGGCCTCGCGGAGCG
>Ga0187882_1004908_pt1 | contig 10685 bp, 10 predicted proteins | sample June2016WEW_19_1_3_FD_132991 | JGI IMG/M metagenome (GOLD analysis project Ga0187882, IMG submission 132991) | Peatland microbial communities from SPRUCE experiment site at the Marcell Experimental Forest, Minnesota, USA - June2016WEW_19_150 | ecosystem: Environmental > Terrestrial > Soil >...
CGCTCCGGGGCAACCATCCCTGTCTCTCTCTTCAATTCTGCTATTCCCATCTTGGATTTTCTCCCTACCCTCTACATTAAATTAACATGGGGTAGGTGTCTCAGCATCATAGGCACAGAGGGCGCACTGGAATCACGTACCGCAGGGGCGAATACCTCCCTCGGATGCACGACGCTGGTACTCAGGCTCCCCACGGAAATCAGCACCTCTCGTATCAACTGATTTTTGGAATTCAGATTCAAGGCGACGAAAAATTCCTTATGGACAGCGAAGAATCTGGCACGGTATCTCAGGAATATCTCTCGGCTATTGCTGAATCTCTCCCCTGGCTTCAACGGTGCCGAACACAATTCCTGGCCTATGCGGATGGCCGCTGAGATCAGCGCAGACTGTGTTTCGGTCAGCCCGCAGCTCATGAGTTCGGCAGGCGAAGCATTGGCGGAAATTTTCGCGGCGATCTTACGTGCCTTTTCCATCGTACGGCCATAGACTTTTCCATGACCAATCACGAGCGCGATACTCATCGTCAGGTTATCCGATGGAATTGGCTGAATTGCCTCGCATACAAATTCGTCCAAGGTTTTCTCCAGGTTCATGCTATACTTGACAAAGTATAGCGTTGGGATATCTCATTTGTCTGCAATTGATTGCACAGATCTTGACAAATCGTTTCAATTGGGTTTTCTCGTTATTTGTCTGCCATTCTGCCTATTCAACACAATTTTTATTGTCTTTCTGATTTGCTTGCGCCCATCCCGCTCAGAAAATGCTCATCAGAGCCGTAACCGTTGCCTGTGACGCCTGCTTGTCGGTGGTGGCGATGTATCTCATGGTGCTGGTAATGCTCTTGTGGCCGAGGGCCTGCTTTATTAGGGCAAGATTCACATTGGCAGAAACAAGATGTGTGGCTAACGAGTGCTTTAGCACATGCGGATGCTGCTTCGCCGGCGGCAAACCGGCGTCCGCTGCAATCGCCCTGAAAAGCCGAAAGAATTGAGTGCGGTCCAGGCGACCGCCCTTCTGACTGTTGAAGAGGAAGTCTGAGCCGTCGTTTCGACGCTGCTGTAACCACGACCTGAGTGCTTTAAGTTCGTCCAGCAGCGGTTCACCGCGATGCCCCGCCACGGCCTGTGTTGTCCGCAGCGAACCCTTGAGCCGCTCCACAACAACACTGCCGTTCTTGAGGTCAACCTCCTGCAGCCGGAGATTACAAATCTCGGAGGCTCTCATGCCGTGCTTGTACGCCAGTAAAATCATGGCCAATTCTCGTGCACCTTTTTTCTTGGCGCTTCTGAGCACAGCGAGAACCTCAGCGGGTTCGAGAGGAATCATTGTTTGGTTGTGAATTTTAGTTTCTTGCATTTAGTCCTTTCTCGAAAATGCAACATTATGTTCGATTGCCAATTGCCTTGATGCCTCGTAAACGTTGTGTTTGAGCCCTGCCGAACCGAGAAATGCAACAAAATGAATAGTTTGTTGTATTTTCATCGCGCCTCTCCCGATTCATGTTGAGTGTCGATAATCAGCCCGTCGAGGCACCGGAATTGGGGAAGCCACAAATCAGCAGGATCAACCCGACCATAAAACCGGAAGGCCATGCAAACGGCATTCATCTCCGGAAGCATTCCGGTAAACCTCGTGTCATTTCCAGCGCAGTGAATTCCATCGGTGCACCAAGTCGGAATTGGATGTGGAGTCTTCCATGACTCCCTCGCCTCTTCGAGTACTTCATTGCATTCCCCGATTGTGACAATCTCACTTTTCTCCGCTACCGGACTTTGCCCACTCGCCATCATCCAAGCCGCCTGAGAAAGAAAATTGTTGTCGCCTGACAAAGCTGATTTATGGGAGAGATGAATTTTACAAAGCCTGATCGCCAGATCATGTTTTCGTTCTTCGGCCAACCGGAGAAGGAATTCAGCCTGCTTGGTTGCTCCTACTCGTTCAGTCTTTTGGAGAAAGGAAAAAGCCATAACGCCGCCCAGGGCCATTGCCTTGTCCTGGCAATCAATAGCGATTGATATTTCTTGCTCCAGCGTCTTCAGCTTGTGATCCCACTGCTTGTACCACCATCTCCGCTGGCCTACGAGGGATTGATAAATGTAATCAGGTCCACCGGATTCCGGATGCCACCAATTCGGAAGTTTGCAAATCCTGATCGCCTCTGCTGCTAAATACCAAAGATCTGTCTCTGGCTTGCTGAGCATCCGAAAACTATCGGCTATCATTTCCATCACAGGTATTGCATTCCCATCTTCCGCCGATCCAATCAGCAATCTTCGTGCCGTTCGGAACCGATACTGCTTTTCCCTGAACCGGTCTAAGTAGAGGAGCCAATACACGGCCTCATCAACCCGGCGGATTCTGAGCGATTTCACCAGTCCACTCAGAGCTTGAGAAAAGGTCGGTCGAACTGTCGGCGTGAAGGGCCTGAGACGATAAATGCCGAGCGCATTCAGGTGTTCGCAGCGTTGGCCGCCCAAGAATTGTTCACAATCGCACGTTTTCTGATCGAACGAAATTACATGCCAGCGGTCACTGACGAAAGACTTCAGGCGGATTGTGTTAGAGTGCTGATGAATCGATGAGTTTTGCCTTAGTTTGTTATTATCCATATGCAATTTCCTATAGTATTATAGTGCCACTGGGATGACTATTTGTCAATAGGCTAATGCCTTATATTACAATTATTTACGAGTATTTACGCGGCGCATGTAGGGATAATTCGCCATCTATCCCAACCATTACTTTTCAATCCAGATTCTCAGAGAACACTTGAGGAGTGAATGCAGAACAAAGAGGAATGAGATTTGCTATGAGCAACTCTTGAATCTCATTGAAAATTGGAATGCTTTTGAAGAAGGTCATCAAACGGGAGCAATGGGCATATAAAGTATTGCCTGGTCTGATTTGGCGGCTCTGCTTAGGGTACATGCTCTTTAGCTCAATGTTTCGTCCGAGATGGGAAACGCTCGCAATGTGGCATGGCCGAAAGAACCTGATTTCGAAGATTATTCACCAATCCATTGGCAACGGCTTCTTCCATGTCCTTCACCAACTGCGTCCAATCCTGCAGTCTTAATCCCAATTGTTCAGCAACAAATTTCGCTTCCAACAAATCCAGTTTGGGTTCATGCAATCCATTTGGGATCTTTCCCCCTTCTGCAAAAAACAAAGCCCATCCCAACGCCTCTGCAAAATACTGATTGAATGGAGCGTACCTGGATAAATAGACCAAAGCCTTTTTGCCCCGTCTTGTATGTGTGTCGTACGTGAAATCCGGCAGCCCATCCAGCGTTTCAAATGCCTTCATTCCATCTTTACTTGCTTTGACCGTGAATATGAGGTGTTGGAAATGCACCATCCCCTCGCCGCGCCAGTTGTTTTTCTCTGCCCATCTCTGCTTGGGAGTATCCAAAACCGGAGCGAGGATTTTGAGGGTTAATGCAGACTCCCAATCATCCAATCCTGCTGGTGTTTCACCTCGTCTCAGCATTTCTTCAACTATCGAGAGCTGGCAATAGATTCTTGATTTCTGCATCCTGCACATTTGCTTGGTCAGAAACGACCAGATTTTCAGCAACTGCTGATCGGTCACTTTGCTGGGAGTGAAGACCGTCGAGCACGCCAGCACGAAATTCATCAGCTCTGGGTCTCCATATCCGATATCTTCATACGCCGTCGTACAAATTCTTTTCCAGAAATATGATTTTTCTTTGGGCTGAGATCGGAAAATGGATTGGAATCCTCCTAGCAACCACATTGTCTTATCCAAAAGCCCACGCCTTACGCATTTTTGATACGCACTGACCAGCTCCCATTTTCTCTGGAAACTGATATCGCTCATGGAGGGCACTTTGCGTTGATGCCTCTGAAATTGATGACACAATTCCATCCATCTTTTGCTGGGTTCTTCTTCCCATATTTCTTTTGGAAGTTTTTCAAGATCTGTGGTGTCCAATGGCATTTTGAGTAGTAACAAGACTGCGACTCCTATGAAATGTCTGTATGTATATGGTAACAAATGACTTCCCCATGTAAAGAAAATAACACCTCTATTTCTCATAAAATTTCGAGATGCCACGATTTACTTCAATTTACTTAGGCATCCTGAGCATTTGTCCGAGGTGGTCTGGGACGGCATGCTATCGGAACGGCCATCAAAAGCAGCCGTATAGCGTGTGCGAAACGGAAGTCGTTTTTACAAGGGTGTTGCTCAGCGCCTCTGCCAAGCTGTTACACCAACTTGGATTGGGGGGTTTCTAAAGAAATCGAACGCGACTGCGGGGGTATCAGTCGAAGATCGTCTCTCAAGGGTAATAGCGTTTCCTGAAGGATATACAGTGCACGGTGTTCACCCAGTCTCCGCAAATTGACCGCGAATGGAATCACAACGGAATCACCGCAGTGTTGCTTAGCCGTGGTTAAAGACGCTTCTCTTGAATCTCTCGATATCGAGGACTTGTTTGCGCGGCATGTTGAGATACTTCGCCATCGCGGGAATGGATGTTGATGAATATACATATTTACCTGCAGCGAGCGCCATGATTTTGTTCATGTCTCTTGCCAAGGCCAGACGCATGGTGCCTTCTCCGGCGTGACCGTCCCACGTGGCGATGAAAATGTGCGATGGAGACAAGGGAAAGATGACCTCTAATTCTCGGGGAGTTGGTATTGAATCACCGAGCATTGAGGGATTGTTGAAGACCACTGGGTTATCCGAAGTCACAAGTTCTTTTGCAGGGTCCTGCCGGACCGTCCACCGCATTCGCGAGATCATCTCCGCGACAAATTCGGCATGCTCCATCATTTGCACGATGCTGAACTCTGGATTTACCACCGGGTAGATTTGTCCCGAAAGGATCCCTTCCCGCAACTCTTCGTGGTCCTCAAGCCGCTCACCAACTGTGTCAGCGAGTTGCTTTGCAGCCTGGGTGAAAAACGCATGATCCGTCGCGATCCTCCTCGAAAATTCACTGAGGAATTCCCGCATCATCCCTTCTAGCTCGTCCCGAAAATTCGGGATACGCAAATGTCCAAATGCCAAAAAATAGGAGAAGGCGCCGTGCTCTTCCTCCGAAAGACCAGCGAGACTCGTCTCGACAAGTTTGGCGACAATCGGCGAAGCAAGCCCTTCGAGCGAGGAAAAGAATGTCTCCAGGGCATTGGTGGTCGCTCCCGATGTAAGCTCGACCGTGTAGTAATTATTACGCGCAGCTATCGCGTCCACCCGTAACCATTTCGAATCGTCGTTCTCACGCTCGCAGACCCATACCCCGCCACGTTTTTGATTAACAAAACGCTGCAAGTAAAACCTTGGGACAAAGTGATGCAGTTCTCGCGCCATAATTCACCACACGAGCCCATTGTTTCAGATGCTTCCAGCTGACCGATGCGAACCACGATACACGCATTCCTCCTGAAAAACAAACACGCTATCACGAGAAATTCAGGAGGTATCCTCCTGCCGGCCAGCGCTGAGGATGCGGTGCACGGTAGTAATGATACGCTGCGCCATTTGTTCGGTGAGTGCTTCCTTGCCAAGGCACCGCTGGGGGTAGCCGCGCGCGTAGACCGCGCCGTCGAGGCCGAGTGCTTCGCAGCAAAAGAGCGCGACGCCTTCTGCTTCGACCTCCTGCACTGACCGTGGGATGGTCTTATCCTTCGCATGATTGAGGATGATGTGCGCGAGCTCGTGGAAGAGCGTCTTGTGCGGCAATCCGGCGACGGGGTTGGTCGCGATGCTCCCGTCATCGGTCGCGTATCCCTGAACGTTCCCGTCAGGATGATCGAACGACACGCGCTTTACGCCAAGATGCTGGAGGGCGATCTCTTCGCTCCACGCTGGCACATCCAGTGGCTCGTAGGGTTCACCGTCGGTTTGGCTGAGCACGAAACACCGTGACCGATACACGAACACACGCGGAGCATCATCCTCGTCTATTGCATCATCGCTGGTCTGTTTGGTGATGGGCACGCAGAGCACGAGCGCCTTCTGCCCACGCATGACGTGCCGCCCTGCTCGCTCCCACCCGCGATACGTGGCTAGTGGCCCTGGCACATTTCCTCGGCTGGCGCACTGGAAGAGGGCGAGCAGCTGGTTCCGGAGGCCATACCCGTAAGACCGATGGTAGGCCTCGTGGATCAGTCCCAGTTCTTTGATGGCCTGCTGCACGATGCCTAGGCATGATCCGGTCGGGACGCGCGCCGGTGCGCTGTTGTCTGTGTTTGTTGGGTTGTTGGTCATGCTTGTTTCCTCCCACACCCCACCATCATCCCGGGGGCGCTCTCGAACTAGCGCCCCAGCAAGTCAAGGAATCAGTCAGTCATCCATCAGATGCTCGTTAGCCGTCGCGTCCGCATGGACCGCAATCCTCTTCGAACGAAGACCGCAAAAAATCCCATTGCGGGATTCGTCGCTAAAGGTTGAGGCGTAAAAACGAGCAAAGAAATGGTGGAGGCAGACAGGCCTGCAACTAATGTCCTAGTCATAAATTAGCGTGCTATAATCTCGATCGCACCAAAAAACACATAAACCACATTCCAAGCACCCAATCGAGGGCCACGATGTATGCGAATGTTGCTCCGATTCTTGCGATCTTTGAAAAGAAGGTCAGGCTAGAAGTCCCGTTGTTTCAGCGGAAGTGCGTCACTACTCCCGATCAACCTACAACTTCAGCAGGCAGAGACCTGGAATGAGAACACCATCGCAGCACGAGGAAAGCACCTCCTACAGCGCGCAATCACGATCTGGCCACGACCACAATGACCATACAACTATTCGCCTCGTCAGCAGAATTTGTGGGTCCATTCCGGTTCCGGTAACGCGCCAAGCGTATGATAGAGAGCAATTTCAATAGCTGTGAATGTCCTGAAACCATAAGATTTTCTGGTAGTCAGTTTGAGCTTGTTGTTGAGACCTTCCATAACGCCGCTGGAAATGGTCTTTCTGGCCCGAAACCAGTTGAGTAGAAGAGGTCTATGAGAGCGCAGCATTTGCGCCACCTTCTTCATGGGTTCGATCCGCGAGCGCATTACGCGCTTGCACCAAAGATCCAGAAACTCTCCGGCCCAGAAGGGGGAAACATAATCCCAGAAGAATTGAAAGTCTTCCTTCAGCAAGTAGCTGCGCACCGCCTTCAGGTTATAGCGCAGAAGGTCGATCAGTTTGACTTCCTGTTTGGATGTCAAATTCTCCGGACGTTTGAGCAGGCACCAGCGGGAATGGGTGAGGATGGGCGCCAACCCCTTGGCTTTCAATTCTCGCGTCTCCTTTGCCCGCACTTCGTCGATGGCCTTGTTCATATGCATGGCGATGTGAAAGCGGTCCAGGACATGGATGGCTTGGCCTGCCTTTTTGGCGATGACCGTCAGGTAAGGCTTCCACATATCGCTGCAGACGAACAGCAATTGAGCCGACCGTTCTTTGCCAAACGTCCGGAAAAAGCGCAGCAAGGTTTTGATGGTTCGGTCCTTTCCTACCCACAACAAGCGCTTGCATTCGGTGTCGATCTGGTAGACGACCGTGAGGAACTTGTGACCTCGCTGCCAGAGCACCTCATCCACGCCGATGGATTGCACGTTCGACAGGTCCCGGTGCGCCAAGCCCCATTGGACCGCCCATTCCACGGATCGGAAGACCTTCTCCCATGTCGTGTGGAAAGTGACAGCGACTTCTTTCCACGAAAGCCTTTTGGCCCACGTTGCCAGAAACTGCATGTACGTTTTCGTCAGCGTGTTTTTGCCGTCGGCCCACGGCACTCTTTCCACCTTCACACCACATGTCTCGCAGTTGACTCGCCGCAGAGCGTAGGCGAAAAAGACTGCAATATTCCAAAGCGGCACGAACTCAAACATCCTTGGCTCAAGTGTGTCGTAACCAGGTCCAGGACAACCACAGCCGGAGCAAATCGGTTTACTGTTGCCACGGGCCGCGATCCGGACAAGAAGCACCAGGTTTTCTTCGGAATCCAACCAGACAACGTTTTCGTACACAAAAGACTTGAACTTCTGGACCCGATTCAGAATAGTCTTGAGTTGCATCCTGACTTTCTCTCCCGTTCTTGGATTTGTGCTTGGCAAAGCTATCCAATACAGGATTGGGGCCAGGATGCGCTACCCCATTCTTCGTCGCTGCCTTTCTCGCACCTTTGTTTTCAGCTTTTCAAAGAACTCTTCAAAAGAGAGAGCCCAGTAGGGCCTGTGGGAAATGTGGGAAAGTCTCGTCGCCTTTTGGCGGGACTTTTCCAAGCGGCGGTGGGAATCCGCGTTTTTTGCGGATTTCCACGGACGCGCCATTTTCCATCAGGCCATTTATCAAGTCGTTTTTACCCACAAATTCCGCTGAAGACCCAACTATTCAAGGAGCAAGAAGGCTCATGAATCGCTTGGTTATTTTCGGTGAACTGCCATGTATATAGCTGCCGTTCGCATTCAGAACTATCGATGTTTTGCTGATGAGACAATCCAGTTCTCTCCTGGCGTGAATGTCTTGCTTGGCGAGAATAATTCCGGAAAGACCACTGTGATTCGGTCTCTCGCCATGGTGCTGGATCAACACAGTCGTCGCCGACCGGACTTTTTCGATTTCCATCACCCGTGCGCTGACCCGCTCGTGCCCCCGGCAATAAGCGTTAGTGTCACCTTTCGGTCATCAGCAACGGATACGATCGAGGATCGGGCGCTCGTCGCAACATGGCTCACCACACTGGAATCGCCCTGGGAAGCACAGGTTACCTACACGTTCCGGCTCGACCCCGATGACGACGCACAATGCCGCGCAGCACTAGAAGCTATCGCTCCCGGCGACTATCAGCAGTATCGAAGTGTTATCGAATCGTTCTTGGACAAGTATGTCGTGCGCGTCTACGGCGGTGATGTGGAGAATCTTCTGAAGGCAGAAAGTGACTCGCTGGAAAGGATCAGCTTTTCTACGCTTGAGGCCCTTCGCGATGCGGAGCGTGAACTCTTCGCCGGCTCAAACCCACTCCTGAAACGGTTGTTGCGCCAAGTGCTCGACCACGGGCAGACTGCGGCGCGGCGAGCAGCACTAGATAAGGAGTTTCAAGCGCTCGCCGGCGGACTCGGGTCGCATATGCTTTCCCGCATCGACCTCAACCTGTTGCTGCAGCTCGTCACCGATACCGGAGCAATGGAGGGCGGAACGCCACATCTTGCCGAAAACCTTACCGATGAAGACGTCCTCAACGCATTGCGACTGCACGTCATGAGCAACGGCATCAGTCTTCCTGCGGAACGCAACGGGCTAGGATATAACAACCTCATCTACATCTCCCTGGTCCTTGCAAGCCTGGATCACCAGTCCGATCCGACAACACAGGGATCAAACGCCATCCTCTTCCCTATCCTGTGCATCGAGGAGCCGGAGGCGCACCTCCACCCAGCACTCCAATACAAGCTGCTCAAACACTTGGAGCGGCGCGTTGGCGAGGCCAACAAGAATCGCCAGGTCTTTATCACCACGCACTCCACGCACATCACGAGCGCCTCACCGCTCGACCAGCTCATCTGCCTCGCCATTCCCGAGAACGCCCAAACCCCGCGCGTCGCTTACCCCGGAAAGTGCTTCCTGGACAATGCAGAAGGTAAGGACTCCAAGGCCTACGTTGAACGATACCTAGACGCCACCAAGTCCAACCTGCTCTTCTCCAAGGGAGTCATTCTTGTGGAGGGTATGGCTGAGCAACTTCTCTTGCCTGTCATCGCTGAGCATCGTTCGTGCTCGCTTGAGGAGAATCATGTTGCACTCATCCCGGTCGGCGGTCTGACGTTTAAGCACTTCCTGCCGCTCTTTGGCGCTGGACTCCCAGCAGCACAAGAGACATACGCGCTCAAGCGCCCGGTCGCCTGCCTCGTTGATGCGGACCCACAACGGAAGCGCAACAACACCAACGAACGATTCCAAAAGTGCTACCCATACCAACTCGCTGATACGGTCACTTACACGTGCAAGCCGGTCTCGGATGTCATCACGAATCTCCGCACACTCTGCCAGGGACGAGATAACATCAGCATCCTTCCCGGCACAAAGACCTTTGAATACGACCTAGCATTCCACAACCCCACAATGCCCATCATCGTCACGGACGAATGCACGAACGCAACAGCATTGCGAGCATTGTTTGCCGATGCCACCGCCACCCCTGAGAAAATGACCGACAGGCTCACCGAAATCCGGACGGATACTGAGAATGTCACCGTGACTGCAGAACGCGCCGCGCATGTTGTCGCAACCTGTTACCTTGAAAGCCTTGAAAACACGAAGGGAGCGCATGCACTCGCGCTCGCCAAAGCACTCAAGGACGCCAAGGGAAAACCCAATCTTGCCCGATTCACCGTGCCATCAGCAATTGTCCAGGCGATCCGCTGGGCATGCAGGCAGCAAGCATCAGCGCGCGCAGCACCCACAACGGGAACCACATGACCACCATCACGTCAGATACTCTCCTGCTTTCTACGGACCGTCACGCGCGCGTCACCGCTGGCCCTGGCGCAGGCAAAACCTATTGGCTCGTGGAGCACACTAAAAATGTTCTCTGCCGGTCAAAGAAACTCCACACGCACGCTCGCGTCGCCGTGATCACCTACACGAACGTCGCGGCTGACGAACTGCGAAAACGCCTCGGTCACGATGCCGTATGCACGGATGTGAGCACGATCCATAG
>Ga0187882_1004915_pt1 | contig 10674 bp, 11 predicted proteins | sample June2016WEW_19_1_3_FD_132991 | JGI IMG/M metagenome (GOLD analysis project Ga0187882, IMG submission 132991) | Peatland microbial communities from SPRUCE experiment site at the Marcell Experimental Forest, Minnesota, USA - June2016WEW_19_150 | ecosystem: Environmental > Terrestrial > Soil >...
AGCCTTGTCCAGAACGCCTCTCACAGTCGAGAGGAATTCATGAAGAGTGATCCCTTCGATGGTTAACAGCCCAAGTCAACCGTTCAGAACCAAGCATCTAATATGGTTTAGAGACAGAGCCGCTTTCGCCGCAGAATCAGTAAGCTGTCCGAAGAGATATGAAGAGAGAAGGGATGGCGCTCCCCAACCGAACGCTGCAGCCAAGCCGAGAATGATCAGTCGATAACTTCGATTCACATCCAGCAGTCTCCTTGGTGCAACAATACGCCAGAACGCTGTGTCTATTACAACTCCGACTCAATTATCATTTTCTGCCCTGCGCACACGAATCGGCTGAACGTAGCTCTTCCGGATCAACTGTTCCACTGAGAACGATGCAAGGTATCTCTTCAATTCAGATGGGGTGCACACGATTGGGATTTTGTCATCCAGCCTAAGATCCTCAGTCAGCTCGAAAAAGAACTCGGGAAAAGGAGTGGTTACAAGCGGTACTACGTAGGAAAACGCTCCTGGAATAGCGTAGTTGTCACCCGCAGGATATGATGCGATCCTCTTAGTCTTTGTCTTGGATTCTTCTATCCAATCGAGCACCGTCTTCCATCGGTTCCTCACAGCATGCGTCTCTCCCAAGATAAGCATCCGATTTTGAGAATATGCTTTGCACTCAATAAGAAAGAGGATAGCGCCCTTTCCTACCGTCACATCGACCTGCGCTATGTCTCGCTCGTCCTTGCGGAAGATCTTTCTCACCGGAAAGGGTTGAGATATTCCTGGCACATCTGACAAGTACGACCAAACTTCATCCTCGAAAGTTGCCGACTTGATATTCTTCTCAACATCCGAGAGTTGCGCGTTGAGGATGAACCCTGCCAGCATTCCAGGATTCGAGAGCAGATCCACAACGATAATGTCGTCATCACGAAACGTGTAGATGGACTTGAAAGGGTATGTTGTCTCCAGATCTATGCGATCATCGCTTTCTAGACCAAACAACCGGAAGAACTGGCTCGGTTCGATTGGATCGCAAGTCCGGTTTCCAACGTAGATTGAAGTCGCGCAAAATTCCTCGAAGTCTGAGAGGATGCTTATTGCCAACCCTCTTTGAGAATACTGATACAGTCTCATGAGCGCCTCTTCCTTGAAATGCTGAAGCATCCATAGTGTCAATCTGTCAAGCAAGCTCCCGACTTGGTCGGGCGTGATGCCATACGCGTCTTCTACTGCGGACTCGAAGAGCTTCAAGTAGGTCTTGAAGCGCTTCGTTTGGATTATTCCAGGGAGAAAATTGGGAGGAGGAAGCAGTATTTTTTCCGAGTCCCAGATTAGTTCGATAGGTCTTGTGGGCTCCTCGGCCTCCGTTGCACCGAAGATGAACAAGTCGCCGTCAGTTCTCTCAAGTTTCACGTTGTCTTGAAATAGCCCAACGGCATCAAAGAGAGAACGCTCGTTATCCAACCGGTCGTCGTAGGTACCGACAAGTTGCGCTAGTCGATCATCCATAAGCACTTCAGGATACGCATCTCGCTCCAGTCTAAGAGAGGCTCCCTTCCAGACAGTTCTCTTAGTTGTGCTGCACAGGTAATAGTCTTTGGAGAGCAGACTGACAGAAATCAAATCCTCTAGGTCACGAGCGCTAGCATCGATTGCCATTTGAATCTTCTTAGACCTGTCATCAAACACCTTCCTAGTGTCCACCAGACTGCGTTGAGCATACTTCAAGATCGATAGCGTGGTGAGACGTTCGATAACCCGCAAACTTCCTCTATGGAATAGCTCGTCCTTCAAGAAATTCACAGGGAGTCTCCGATGTAGAAGAAGGAATTCGTACGCACCATGTCTCCTAAGAATCGAAGCTAATTCGGTTTCGATGCGCCGCATGTATTCATCTAAGTAGTTGATGGCGTCATCTTTCTCCAGAAGGCAGGGTACAGTCACCCCTTCAAGAGATCTCTTGAGCACAGCGTCAGACTTCCCAAGGGCGTAGCGAAGAGTTCTCGGTCCCCTCCGTTCGAGGAGCCTAGACAGCCGACGAGTCGTGAGATCGATATCGAAAACTTTCATTTCTTGACGCCAAGGGCCCTGTTCTCATGCGTTGTTTTCGGGTCAATCCTCAATCGAACCTTACCGCAGACCCTGAGGGGGCGTCCCAAGATGGCCTTCCTCCTCAAGTAGTGCAGGGTGCTCTTTCCGATTCCTAGCTTCCTTGCCTCTGACTGTGAGAAGCTAAGAATTTGTCTGCGGATTTGATCATCATCCGTCCACCAAAGATCTGGGGAAGGCTCCGAAAAATCCAATCTCTTGGATCGAAGCAACAGGTATTGGCCAAGCTCAAGTGCTTTCTGCTCGATAATGGTATCCCACCGGAGTCTACGGCCGTTGTATCTGACGCCTAGGTTGAATCGTTCTCGGAGAAGGTCAAGGAAACGTCGTTTCGCATCAATCTCGAAACGGTACCGATAGTCATCTCCCGTGAAATAGAAATCGGGCAAGTCGAGAACACCTGATTCGAATGCTTCGACTACAGCGATATCTGCGAGCCAGCGGAACGGCTCTTGCAGATCATACACAAGTGACTGCTTCGTCTGGCACCCGCTAGTCTCGTGAAGGAAACCCACGGACGGTTCGAGGCCTACAGTGTTGATTGCTGCTCGACACTCGCCTTCCAAGACGCCGTACGCATAGTTCAACGCCAAGTTCACTGGGTCAGACGCGTTATTCTGGTGGCTCGTTGTCATTCGTCCACGGAAGTCCAGTGATTCTGGAATCACTGAAGCGTATGCCTGCCAATACCGAAGAGCGACACGGCCTTCAACTGTCCGAAGATCCGTAACACTGCATGCCTTTCCTAGACGAAACGCTTCACCGTTCGTCAGTCTGACTTGCTTCTCAATATCGTAGCGTTGAGCAAGCCAATCCAGAACTTGCAGGCTCCTCGCAATCTTCGCTCGAACAATCGCATTCGCTATCGAGAACTTCTTTCTCGCATCCTCGCTTGCTTTGATTTGTGCTGTACGCAAATCAGCTTTGATTGGGGCAGGCGGCAATATGCTGCTGATCATTGAACCGTCATAGTCGAGGATGAAGACTGGAACCTTATTCCGTGACAACCAGTGGAAGGCTTGCAGTGAAACGTATCCGCTATGGCCGTCCACAATGACGCTAGAGTAAGGAAACCTGCGAGGCCTGTATCGAGAAGTTGAAGGAGTCTTGTCCCAATCTCTCCCGTCTGTGACCTCAAGCTCTGACTTAGAACGCAAGCCTCCAACTTTGATCTTCACACCGTAGCCGGATAGGTGAAGTGGGTTCAATGCTCGTCAGACCATCGGTAATGGTTTCCTGTCCGGCAGGATATACGAGGCCGCCCGCTAGAAATGGGTCCGGTATGTATCGGCGACTTGCAGCTAAATTGGATGCAATTTGGGTGCCCAAGAGCTAACCTCCACGGTCCCCTGCTGGCGGTTCTGCGGCGCTGTACCTGAAAGGAGAGGTCACGCCTCGGACCCTACCACCATGCGTGGGGGTATCATGATAGAATCTGCCCTCCAGGTCTTTGTGAAAGCGTTCCGGGCGTTTCAGAAATTCATCGAACGCGCGTGCCAGGAACGTCTTACCAGGATTAGATTTGAGGAACGAGAGCAACTCGTTGGCATCTACCTGATATGTGATGATCATTTTTCTTTGGAATAGATTGAGATCACTCCATATCTTGTCCAGTTGATCATTGCTGATGTCCCTCGGGTTACGCCCTTTCTCAAAGTAGGCATTGTCAAGCAGTCTGTTCGCTCTCGCAAGATCCAGAATCCCTCGTGTCAAGTGTCCCAGTATCGAGTCAAATGCGCGGTGAGCCTCCCAGATTAGCGCGTCAGATCCCCGTCCCTTGCTCGACTTGTCGATAAATCCATGCATCACTCCCTTCTCGCAAGTTGAATCGCGGAGAACCGCAAACTCTTCTGATTCGATTATTCGGGTAGCGAGGTTTCGTCGGCCCAACTCATCAGTGAGGAGAGTCGGCATTCCCTCCGGCACCCTGTATCTCCTCGTGTCGATATCCTTCTCGATGAGCCCCTTTCGAATCAATGTCTTGAGCGCTATGGAGACGGTGTTCGGGCTTCCGACCCTTTGAGGTTCTGGAAGATTGGCCAATGCGGAACGCAGCGCATCGAAAGTCAACCCCTTGGACGTGTTCTCTGGTCGGCCGAGTATTGTCATCAAGGAAGATTCGATCTTGGCCGCTCGGCTGGACGGTCCTCTCTTGACCATCTCATTTCACAATAATTATTACAGTATTTCATAACGGATAAATCTTCCGCTCGGTGATCTATCTGCGGGAGGAGATTGACTGTGGAAATAACCCATACCTGGAGGGCGAATTCTCGTCGAGAAACCACCCCTACCCTGTGGGAGGTTTCTCTTCGACCTTGAAGGACCTTGAGCCGCTAGTGGAAATGGTCACGCTGACTCTCTACACGGCCTACATCAAGAATGTCTCGAAACCGAACAGCCTGCTCATCATCGCAAAACCAGAGTCAGGAAAAACGGAAGTGTTGAAGAAATTTATTCCCAATAAGAACATCGCCTACCTCAGCGATGTCACAGGCTACGGAATTGAACGTGACTATCTGCCAAAAATCGAAACTGGCGACATTCGGCACATCATAATACCAGACCTTCTGAAACCATTGTCACGTAAGGAGTCCACTGTCAAGGCTTTCGTCACCTCGATGAATGCGCTGATGGAGGAGGGATTTGCATCTGCTTCAACCTACGCAACGCGGAGAACCACCGATAAACCCGCAAAATGCGGCCTCGTCACTGCGATCACAGGAGAAGAACTTCGCGACCAACGCCACAACTGGGGCCGGCTAGGTTTCCTATCCCGGATTGTTCCATTCAGCTACAAGTATGGAATAGAGACTGTGAAAAGGGTCTTCGACTCCATTCTTGGGCTTGACTTCCTGCAGGAACCTGACATCGAGCTTCGAATACCGAAGGAAGAGAAGAAGATCACACTTCCGCGCAGGTACGCCAGAGCAATCCTACCTTCAACGACAGCAATAGCTCAAGCACAAGAGACCTACGGATTCCGCTTACAGAAACAATTCCAAGCATTGTTGCAGGCATCTGCTCTGGAGAAAGGCCGAAGGTCTGTGAACTCGCGGGATGTCGACCGCCTTCTGCCCTTGATGAACTGGGTGAACTTCGACGAGAAGCCTATGACTCCAGTAAGGAGGCGTTCGAAGTGAAGACAGTTCGCGGGTACCGTATGACTGTGGCTAGCAGATGGTACGACGAGCCGTCCAGATGCGAGCGAGAATACGAAATGCATATCAAAGCTGCAAGGGGCGGCAAGGTTCGAACAGTTCGCCGACACCTAGCCAAGAGAGGCATACCCTACTTTCAACGAACGATCTATCGTCGGTTTCGGAGATGGATTCCGAAGAGGCAGATCAGAGCCAGTTTCGAACGGGAGGAGATGGGGGAAAGAGGCGAGCCAGTCATCGTGATTGAGACGAGGAGCATGCAGTACCGTGGCAGAGACTGGAAGGCCTTCCCGTTCCCGTCAAAGGTGTTGACCTATGCGAAGAGGAGACGCAAGCGCAGGCATTCCTAGCACGGACTTGCTGAAGATCGATAAGGACTGCGTCGTCAACGCGAAGCTGCAGAGAGAGTACGTTGGAACCATTCTGGACATATGCGGCAAACGCGGGATCGAAGTGCTCTGGGTTAAGCGCACTGTTACGGCGCATGGGGTGCACTTCTACATCAAGATCAGTCCGCCGGTCGACGGAGTGATGGCGAACGACCTTCATTATTTGCTGGGTGACGATTCGAAACGGGTGGGCTTCAACAAGGCGCGGATAGAATCCGGTTTGGTTGAGTGGAGCAAGCTGTTCGAGCGTGCGAACTGCAGGATGACGACGCTCTATCGAGCTGCATGAATTCTGTCAACGCAACCTCGATGAGTCCGGTACAGATTGAGTATGCTTGGCCACAAATGTGGGTACATGGGTATAATGGGTACATGGGTATACATACCCAACTTTGGTGCACGTACCCTATTGGGTATAATGTGTTCATATAATTCTTCTAAGAAGTGATATTCGAAGAAGAATGGTTAGAATCAATATTGACATTCCTGACGATGTGCATGCGAGGCTGAAGATGATAGCGTCAGCTGAAGGCAAGGGATTCTATGAATGGCTCAAAGACGACCTTACGCGGACCTGTCCTGATGAACAAACGCTACTCGAAATGTTGAGGGACATCAGAGACGACAGATCGAAGCAGAAACCGCTGTGAATTGGATCGGGCCAAGAATGTTGAATGAAGCTTGGTCTGAGGTGGATGAGAGGCGTATGCAATGGTCGGATCTTCGCTCGGTATGGACATTGCGGAGCTTAAGCGCCTAGTCGAGCTATACGACCTCGAAACATACCTCTTCGAGACAGTGTCGAAAGAATTCAAACAGAAGCAGACCCTGACAACATTCGAGTTCTTCGCGATCATTACATGGAAGTCCAATCGATCCAAGACCAAAGTCAGAGACGGTTTGGCAGCTGCTGGAAAATCGGCGAGCGACCTCATGAAATCTGTGAGTCGAGCAGAAAAGACCGAGGCCAAAGTTGAGACTTTGCGACGAATTGGGGGAATAGGTCTGCCTATCGCATCTGCCATCTTGGCCGTCTGCTACCCGGATGAATTTACGGTGCTGGACATTCGTGCTTGGACAACCCTGAGAGAAGTATCAACGGAAACCCTGCCATCACGCTATCCACAAGACTCAGGGGACTATCTCCAGTACTGTCAAGTGTGTCGCGACTTGGCAAACGAAGCAGGTCTGTCCTTGCGCAATCTTGACCGTGGACTATGGGCAAAGAACTGGGAAGACAATCTATGTGCCTTTATCATGAAAAAGGCATAACACAGTCTCGCCAACGCACTGGAGATGGTTCTATCAATGGTCGAAAGACGAACTTGCTGGACTTGATGAACACCACTACTTGTTCGGGAAACGAGAGGAACCTAGCCGGTTCTTTCAGTTGCCTTTCCATGAGGGAGGACTCGCAGCTAGAGATGTTTATTTCTGGGTGCTTCGGGCATTCCGAGTGTGCGAAGAAGGCTTGGAGGTGCCGCGGCTTGGGCTGGGGCACAGAAAAAAACCCGCAATGGTTGATTAACCTAGGACAAGCACAGGTCGAGTTGCGTAGACGGGGGCCGCGCTTGTGCAAGATGTGCCAGAAGAATCCTGCGGAGTTCTCTGGCTATTGCGGAGAATGCTACAATAAACTGAAGGAATCCAAGAAAACCCCTGCTCGCAAACGCTGGCTCCTTGCTCTCTCCCATTTCTTCGAATAGCTCTATGTGTCTCTTTGGTGTGTGCATCTGGATTTGAGCCATCGGTTGGCGTCGTTTAGTTGATTTGTGTGCGTGCGCACCAAGAGACCCACAGAAAGCTAGGGACGCTCGGCCTGAACCGGCTGCGGTGATGCCCCTGCACTCAGCCCGCTCCGCGTGTTTCGCGCAACCACAAAGCCTGCGAATGCGATTGATGCCAACCCCTCGCAGTAGAATAGGCTTTCGACAAGGCTGAGGCGAGGCGGGAGAAGCCATAGCGATCCCAAGATCAGTGGAAGAGTTGCCAACCCGACTCCAACGAAAAGTGTTACGCCAGTCTCCACTTTGAGTTCACCTATTCTGCCAAAAGCTATGATGAGGAGTGCAAGCACGAACACGGCCGGGACCCAGAAAGCGAGGACACCGCGCAGGACATCCCAAAACTGACGAACGAATGAAATCCTCATCTCGTAGAAGTCCTTGTACATTGATTTGTTCAGCACTTCACTGAGATCCTTCCTGGAATCGCAGTCATAACACAGCTGTGTCCGAACATCTTGGTCGCGAAAGCCCAACGTCTTCAATGCATCGATCGGTGACCTACCTAATGGTTTGAATTCCTGCGTGATTCTCCATTGATCAGAAAGTGCCGGGGAAATCCAAACGCCAGAGGTTACACTAGCGATGTCCAATGTTCTGTTGAAACCGAAGATGAAGACTAACGAGTAGCTGTCCCAAGGATACTCGCCTTCGGCCTTTAGATACCAGGGCCAAGGTGTCGCACCTTTTTCTGGAGGAGTAGGGAGATCCCATATCGCCTGTCTCATAGGATTTGAATAGTCATAACTGCCGTTCTCATTTTTCACTGGGAACGCGGTTAAGTGCATCGTCGCGTTCGGCGGTAGAAAAAGAAGGATCGAGTTGAATGCCTGGCCGTCCAAACTCTCGAAGCTGACATAGAAGTGACTGGACCCCACAACACGAGGCCTCAGGTCAATCTCGCCGGCTTCAATTTGGAATGAGGCAGAGGCCTGACCGCCGTAGATGCCGGTGGCGCCCCACCTGTATTGCGCCTGATCCTCGAATGAATAAGAGAGAAGCGTCAAACCCGATAGAAGGAGGATAGCCAGTATGCCGATGGTCACGGCTATTCCAGGGCTGTGCGCACTAAATCTTCCCCACGCATTGCGTACTTTGCCGACCTGATGAGTGCGTCCCCGATTCATATTGCCAGTCTCCCCGACGGATTGGCGGACACTGGCTTGATTAGACTCAATGGAGCTAAGATTAAGAAAGGTGGAAGACCTACCAATAAGACAGTGTCCAACTTTCTCATGCCTCCAAGACGCTTGTTGTCATTGCGCCCTTCCTCGACGCTCTCGTATTCGTAGAAGGCAGCGAACGCCAAACAGGCAGACCGTGAATCTCGGAAAGTCAGTATACTACGTTGGTCGTTCAGGATTTGAGACTTTGGGTGCTTTCCGGAATTTTGCAGAGGAGAGAGTGGAAGAGGGGTTGTTAGGGGATTCCTCCCCTAAACCGTCGTGCGCCGTTCAGGAGCTAGTGTGTGGGTAGGCTGGTGCGGGCGTCCAAATTTGGACCGCCAGTTGTCGACGCTTGATTGGTGGTGGTGCGCACCAAGCGACCCACCACGAGTCCGGAAGCATGGGTGGAGCTAAATGTGCGTTTCTCACATGTTCCTGAGTCTTGGCGGAACTCGCTCATCGAAGAGCGACAAAAGGTTGGTCTGTTAATGGATCCTGACAAGGAAACAGAGCAATACAGGTCCCTATTCCCTCGTTATGCGCGATTCACCTCGAAAATGGAGTTACTCCTAAGAGAACTCCTACAACCAGTGATCGACGACTTCAGCATCGAGTCTCGACCAAAGGACCCCAAGCATTTCAAGGAGAAGATCACGCGAGGCGACAAGTCCTACATCGATCCGTTGAATGAAGTCACTGACCTAGCAGGTCTCAGAGTCGTACTTACAGACCTATCTGCGGCTCAGAGAGTCGAGGAACTTCTGGATCGAGAATTCGTCGTCGACAAGGGAAAATCGTCGTATAAGATCAAAGAGCTTGACGTAGACCGGTTTGGATATCTGTCTGACCACTTAATTGTTAGTCTCCGAGAGGACAGGGCAAAGCTCAGTGAGTGGAGAGAATTTGCTGGCCTAAGTGCCGAAGTCCAGGTCCGCACCAATCTTCAACACGCATGGGCTGTGATCTCTCGCCGCTTTGCCTACAAGGTTCAAGCTGACATACCGAAGGAATTCCGCAGACGGCTCAATAGGCTGAGTGCCTTGTTCGAACTCGCGGACGAGGAACTGGACACCATTGCGAAACAGCTCCAACAAAGGACATCGACATACAAGGAGGCTCTCCGCGAAGGAGAGAGACTCATTGAGATAAACGTGGATTCCCTCAAGGCTTACATCGAGACTTCCGGAGAGGTTCAATATTGGAACAGATTTCTGACGACTACGCCTGAAATTGCACACAGAGTCGAGTCATGGGGCGACCTATCGAGAGATGTAAGGATCGCAAAGTTCTGCGGCTTGCAGTACATAGAAGATGTCAATCGGACCCTAAACAACGCACATGGCTGGGGAGAAGACTTCTTCACAAACTACTTCAAGAGATCGTTTAGGGAGCATCACATCAGAGACCGAAGGAGCGTGTTGACCGTTGTTAACGGAGTGGTCAGCATGCTAATGATTGCCACATATGCCGACAAGTTCAATGCGGATATTCTCAACATGGAATTTGGCTGGGGGGGAGGGGAGCGAATTCTCGACAGCGCTCGCGGCGCAAGGAAGCTAGCCAGGTAATGCACCATTCAGTCTGCCCTTCACTCTGTGCGAATTCCTCTGGCGTCTAGGAAGATACCTTGCAGGGGCGGGATGGAACCGGATCTGAACTCGATGAGCTGCAAGTCGATGTGTCGCTATCCTTGACCATCCTGAGAAAAGGGTGCATGGACCTTACGGGGCAACAGCACGTCAGTATGCAGTCGAGACAATCATTGGTGTCAGTTGGTTGCCCGGCTTTCTCTTGCTACTGGTGTTTATCTTTGCAGTGTTAGTTGAATCAGATTAGTAGTTTTCGCGACGCACTTCTCCGGACTGGGAGGCATATCAGATTGTGCGGTCTGATCCTTGGGCGCCGTGATTTGAACCCTCGTGCGTCGTCGTTCTCGTTGTGTGTGTGTGTGGGTAGGCTGGTGCGGGCACCCAAATTTGAACCGTCGATCTGAGCAATTTTGTGTGTGCGCGCATCGAACCTTATGGTAACCTTTGCAACAACAAATTCCACGAGAATATCATAGCATGCCATC
>Ga0187882_1004920_pt1 | contig 10668 bp, 13 predicted proteins | sample June2016WEW_19_1_3_FD_132991 | JGI IMG/M metagenome (GOLD analysis project Ga0187882, IMG submission 132991) | Peatland microbial communities from SPRUCE experiment site at the Marcell Experimental Forest, Minnesota, USA - June2016WEW_19_150 | ecosystem: Environmental > Terrestrial > Soil >...
GAAACCTTCGAATAGATACGTGCTTGGTCGGTATTGGTCGTTGGTAGCGGGGGGTGGATGTTCGGGCGTTCTTGTGGCCTTTCGAACCACCGTTTGAGGAGCCTTCGCGGCTCAATCTCAGGGTTTCTCGCCAGGATATGAGCCCTCCGCACTGAAGGGTTCTGCGGGTTAAACCTGGCTACCCCACCCCGCTACGTTTTGGAACCCGCAGAGATTGTTGCCGAGCTACAGGCTTGTTGCCACGCTAGATAAGTTTGTTTCGTAAGCGCACGAGAAAGGAATCGGCAGTTCATCCAAACTGTAAGCTGAACCGCGACCGAGCCTTGGACCGTTTGTCAATTTTCTCAAAGGCCATCCAGTGGGAGTGTACCACGCGCTTCGCTTCGCGGGACAAAGAGTTCGGCTGCTATGATTCTTCGCCTCATGGAACGTTGAGTGAAGACTTTCCTGATTTCCCAAGAATTCTTTCCGTTATCGTTTGTGGAGGCCTCTGCAAACTACCGCAGTTGGAGAATTTTCCAGCCGGTCTCTGCCGCGGTCGCTCTGCGGAATCTTTTACACTCTCTTGACAACTTTCCTGGTGTAGATGTATGCCTTTGCTGTAAATAAGTTAATACTTGCGCAATGGGTACGGGAAGCCTTATTCATCTTGTTTCATGCGTTTCCCCAGATCAGAAATGTCATACATCGTCGTACCTAGACCACCGGTCCCATACACTTGCTACGTACCGCAACAATGCGTTGCACCACAACCACCTGAGGTATACTATCAGCCGCCGCCACAAGCCTACTGTGCTGTTCCGCCTCCCGTTGCCTACGCATACCAACCACCCCCCGTAGTATACAGTTACCAACCACCCGGACAAATCGTCTACACACACTCACCGCCGGTCAGAGTGCAATAGCGCGTTTCCTCCTAAGGTAGGAGGAGCGCGTACCATCCTTTCATTTGGAGATTGGATACTTCGCGTATTCCCGGCGAGGATCCCTGCTTACGGCTTATGCCATATCCCTGAGGGTGGTTTGCCGCTCCAGTTCTTTTCGTGGCCGTACCTGTGCAAAGGTTTAGTCAAATGCCTGTGCGCCTTAGGTGTGGGAATATAAATTCCCGGTTGTAACGTTCTCCGTTGCCGAATGATTCGCTTCACGGCTTTGGGTTCTTTCAGATGGCATTTTTCACATCTGAACCCTTGCTTTTTCCCTGCCGATTTCATGTGCTTGCCGCACCGTGAGCAGACGGGGTTTTCGATTTTGAGTTGTTCCGTTAGGCGGTCGACTCTAATCTTCTCCAGATTGACATTCAATGGCTGGTCGCTTTCGTTATTTCTCACTCCACCAAAAACTGTCACCTCGTCCCCTGCAATCAATTGTGCAATGATATTGCAGAGTCTGCCCGTCGGTTCGAATGCGGCACACTGTATCGTCCCTTCATCGTAGTCTAGTGAAAAGAACACGTGCCCCCCACGAATCCTGTGAGGGTGTTTAGCTAAGACACCGTGCAGAATGATAGGACGGTTTGGTTTAACTGTTGGGTGAATTGGGGTTTGAAGAAAGTGGTTTTCAGTTCCATGGTTTGTACGAAAGATGACCCACCGTTCCACGGGTTCTCTGATTTTCAGTATTCGGAATGCGCGTTTGACGGCCTCTGGGTTTTCACCCCGCAAACCCAACAGAACGGGGTCAGGCCCGTGGGGTGTGATAAGCACTCGCTTGTTCTCTACGTCATAGTTGTTGAATGTTTCAGGGGATGTGAGGCGGTCCATTTTGCGGACTGATTTTTCGTCAACAAGCCTCCGCGTCCCCCAGTTCTTTCTGTCACGGTATGCCACAAGTTCGTAAGTGTGGTCGCCTGCAAGGGTTTGTCCAACGGCGGCCAGGGCTCCAATGAGGCCCAAGCTGGTTCCATATGCTGCAGCCTCCGCTCCGGATGACTTGAGGCAAATCATGGCATCGCGGCCGGTTAGGACATCCCACAACGCTCTCCGAGAAAGTTGCTTTATCGTGGCCGACGGTTCGCCTTTGACGAAGACTGCCGCAGGGTCCGTGCCTGGGTGGCCGAAATGGCTGTTGCGCTCAATTTCCTCGAGGACGGCTTCCAGGATTGGGTTGTAGAAGTGGCTCGGGATTTCAAGCCGCAGAGCTACGGCGGCGTTTCCCCGCGTCTTGTAAGGGATGTTGGGATTTAGGCGAATGATGTTGGGATAATCCGTGAACTTGATTCCCATGTCCGAGAGCTTTTCGACCAAGCAGGCTGCAATGTAAGTGGTGCAGCCCCCCTTCGTCGAGTCTGTATCATCTATTCCTATGTTTAGTTGCACAATTCTAGCCCAGTCGGCATTATCCTCGGCGAACCGACCAGTGCAAGTGGACTAAAGGGGTTAAGTTCCTTCCACGACAATCATCGTAAGGGTGGAGCGAACCTTGTCGAGCCTGCGGATCTTCCATGTCACAATTTCCTTCAGCTTGTCCATCGAGTCAGCTTCAACTTTTGCTACTATGTCGTAGACGCCGTAAACAACGTATGATTCCTTGACATTGCTGATCTTGCGTAGTTCGCCAGCTACTTCGTCCTCCGAGCCTATCTCTGCGTTTATCAGGACAACGGCTAATGGCATTGGAAAGCCTCGACGTAAACCCATGTGCTTCGGGTAGTGCTAAAAAGATTTGCCTGCCTAGTTTTTCTGGTTGGGTCTTCGTGGTCTGGGTGAGTGCTGGTTGCGGTAGCCTGTGTTTTCTATGATTTCCCAGTGGCCTCCGGCCCTGTCTGAAGGAGCTGCCCCAAAAGCAGACCCGGCACGCCACCCGCACCCGAAAGTTAGAACTTCGAGGTCGTCCTGTGATTAGTTCTTTACTCGATAAAGGGCGTATTTCCACAGTTCTCTGGAACAGGAAGGTAGTGCGATGAGATTGATTGGGTTAGTAGGTGGCACTGGCTGGGTTTCAACCGTTGAGTATTATCGCATTATGAATGAGGAGGTTAATCGTCGGCTTGGTGGGCTGCAATCTGCCTGGTGCGTTCTGTACTCATTCAATTATGCTGTAATTCATAAGTTGAATGAATCGTTCGATGCGGAAGGTCAAGGCACGTTGATGGTTGACGTAGCAAAAAAGTTGACCAGCATTGGTGCAGAGGGTATCATGCTCTGCGCTAACACTCTACATCAGTTCGCTGAGCGGGTAGAGAAGGAGATTTCTGTACCTTTGATTCACATCGCGACTGCCACAGCCAAGGAAATCAAGAAGCAGAATATCTCAACTGTTGGACTGCTGGGTACCAAATACACGATGGAGATGGATTTCTACAAGAACAGGCTGAACCGGGAAGGCATTGGAGTCCTTATTCCGAATGCTGACGAGAGAGAGTATATTCACAGTAAGGAAGTTAACGAGCTTCTCAAAGGCGTTTTCACGGACGAGAGTAGAGCCGGATTCTTGAAGATCATGAATCGTCTTCATTCGGAAGGCGCTGAAGGCGTTATTTTGGGTTGCACCGAATTTCCACTACTTATCAGATCGCAGGATACGACACTGCCTCTGTTCAATACATTGCGTATCCATGCTTTGGTAGGTGTAGATTTCGCTCTAGGGAACAATCATTCTTAGATCCGTCTAACAGCATTTCCAATCCAACAGTATGGATCTACAAATCTTTGAAGGGTGTGGTGGGTTCAGTGGTGATTCAGACGGACACTGGCGGATCCCAACTAATCTAGGCTCAGATATACGTGGCTACCCTAGACACGCCGCGAAAGCTGGACAGAAACGACTCTGCAAAAAGACTTGCCTAACGAGAAGTCGGACATGAAAAATGATAGGAGCGGTTATTCGCCTTGCAGCAGCGGCTCATCTTCAACGTCGACAGCCTCGTCAATCACGGTGACTTTATCCACGGCCCAAAACCGCGATAATGGGCTTGATTCGAGGGCGCGTCGGATCTCTGCAGTCAGCTCGCCAGCCGGTAACTCATGCTGATCTGAGTCGACAACCAAAGTCACAAGGGCAACTCGAGGCAAGTTAGACACCGGCGCAAGTATGGCGTTATTGTCATTTACGGCTTTGCTTCCTCTACTACGAAATTCAGAGCAATTCCTTATGTTATGGTGGCCGGCATATCCGGACATCACTGCTCACGAACATTACAGCGTCACCTCGGCTCAGGGTACAGTTTTGCCGCACCAAATTCAACCGTTACTGCTCAAAACCCACAACCTTTACCAGCCCCCTAAACTGACACAGCGGGGCAAGCTTCTTTGCTACGCCGCAGCGCAACCCTAACCTCTCTTGACATAGCGATACTCGACATGAACTCCGAGTACCTGGGCGTTTCGACACTTCAACTGATGGAGAACGCTGGGTGCGCGGTGGCGGACGAGATTATATCTCGATTCGGGAGGGGGAGTTCTGTTGTTGTTTACGGCGCCACAGGCAAGAACGGCGGCGACGGGATGGTCGCCGCGAGACACCTGGCTGCGCAGGACTTCAAGGTAACCTTCCGACTTGTAGGCAACAGTGCCCTAATCTCCGACGACATTGTCTCGCGCAACTGGCTAGCTCTCAGGTCCATGTCCTCAACAGTCAAAATTGAGGAATACCATGACTCTTCAAACGTACCCAAATGTGAATCGGATGTGGTTGTTGATGCACTGCTTGGCACAGGTGCTAAGGGGAGACTTCGCCAACCGATCCTCAAGGGGGTCGAAGCTATCAACAGCAGCGCGGGCTTCAAGGTCGCAGTCGACGTTCCATCCGGAGTTGATTCCGACACAGGCGAAGTGCTAGGCGAGGCCGTGCGTGCAAACCTCACCGTGACTCTACATGCCATGAAGAACGGGTTGTTGAGGGCGAAAGAGTTCTGTGGCGAAATCAAAGTTGCTGATATTGGGATTCCGCCGGAAGCAGCGCTGATAGCTGGGCCGGGAGATGTCGCAGCTGTTGCCATCCGCCGACTTCCGGAGGCACATAAAGGACAGTTCGGCCGCCTGCTAGTCATTGGAGGAAGCGAAATCTTCACGGGAGCGCCGTCCCTTGTCGCCCTCGCGGCCTACAGAACGGGCACTGACCTAGTCTTCATTGCAGCTCCAGAGAACACTGCAAACATAATTGCGTCAATTTCCCCAAATCTAATCACAATCAAACTCCCAGGTCCGAACCTGGCGATTTCACATTTCAGACTTCTGCGCGAACAGTTGGAGAATGCAAGCACCATTGCAATTGGGCCTGGGCTAGGATTAGCGAAGCCAACGATTTCGGCAGTCAGGAAAATCGTGGGTTACGCGTATCAAGCAAAGAAACCGCTCCTGCTGGACGCTGACGGTTTGAAAGCTCTCGGCGTCATAAGAAAGCAAATCTTCCTCCCCACAACCGTCGTGACGCCCCATGGAGGCGAATTCCAAGCCATAACCGGCAAAGCCGCATCACGAGACCTGAACACTCGCTCAAAAGAAGTGAGGGAGTTCGCGGCAAGAAGTGGGGCTATCGTGCTGCTGAAGGGACACACTGACATAATCTCTGATGGTGACCGCTTGAAATTGAACAACACCGGAAACCCAGGCATGACGGTGGGAGGAACCGGAGACGTCCTCTCCGGCATTGTTGCCGGTCTAATGGCGCAAGGCGTTGACCCGTTCAGGGCGGCTGTCGCAGGCGCCTTTGTAAACGGGGCAGCAGGAGACATCGCTGCCGACGTGCTCGGGTACCATTTGACCCCAACTGATCTCCTAGAACACATCCCTAAGGTGTTTAACGACCCGATGAGCTACAAAGTCATTCGTGAGAAACGACTGTGAATGTATTCCGGGTCAACCTTGCAAGACGAATCGGGTGTCAACAAGCCGAAAGTGTACGTGCTTCTTCTAAAACAGGATGACCCGCGAAAATGCACAGCCTCTAAACTCGTCAGATTGAAACTAGCAACGCCCCTACACCGACTTCGCCAAGTCCCACGTAGGTCATTGGTCCTCGACCCCACAGCTTCAAGGGTTCTCCTTCGGAGCGATACAGCCGCCTGTATGAGCTACGGGATAGTGGTCGTTGACTGTTCTTGGGAGAAGGCAGACAGAGTCTTCGCGATCCGTCTGCCCGGTCAGGGGAGGCGGCTACCTACCTTGCTGGCAGCAAATCCGGTGAATTACGGGAAGCCGCACAAACTCTCGTCCGTCGAGGCCTTGGCGGCCTCACTTTACATAACAGGGTTCAAAGAAATGGCGGCAAAGTTACTCGCATCGTTCAAGTGGGGAGGAACTTTCCTGACATTGAATCATCAACCCCTCGAAGCTTACTCTTCAGTTGACACGCCTGAGGAAATGTTCCACGCTGAAGCTCAATTCTTCTAAACTGATTCTCCTTCCGCCGGGGAGCCTATGTGGGAATACACATTGATACTTCGGCTCAATTCTGTCAGTGATTTTGCGTGGCACATACAGTGACATCCAAATCTGGTCAGATGTCGCAACGGTCAACCCTTGCCTCAAGTGAATATGCTCATGGCGGAGAATGCTGTTCGAGTTTTGCACACAGCCTCCTCGCTATAGTTCTTTCAATGGTCTTGCCACTTTTGCCGAATGTGCGTTCAAGAACCAGGAGGAAGTCATTCAGGCGCCCGGGTATTTCGGTCCTTGTCATGTAGTAGTGCGATTCAATGTGATCGTAGAATGCGTCCCTAACCCGCTGCCCCAGGAGGTCAACTAAGACTTCATCTAGTGACTCCAGGAACAGATAATTGATGCTTTTTCCATCGAAACTCGTAACCTTGATGGAAAAAAGGTCTCGAAGTAAAGGAACCGTTTTCTGTTCGTTCAAACTCAGATTTGTCCTCCCGTAGGCGTTTTGAGGCCAATTCGCGCATCAGAATCTAAGTTGCAGCTTTCACCCAAGTCTGGCAATGCTGACTCCCCTTTTTTCGTAAACCAGTTGATTGTTGAATAGGCCTCTTAGGCTGGCAACGTCCTTCGGATCGTGAGCAGACGGATTGAAGAGGAAGAGCGCGGTTATGCGTGGGTCGTTTAGGGTCTGAAGCGAGTCCTTAGCAAACTTGTACATGCCTTTGTACGCGTTTGTCTCGGATTGTTCCGCTAAAGCAAGGTCGGTGAGGCTATCAAAGACGAGGCTTATTGGTCCTCGAGAATACTCGTTTAACGTTTTTTGGAAGCCGTTGTCGACGTCGACATTAATGATGTGAATTTCATTGTCGTCCTGAAGGGCTTGACGAACACTGCTTCCTGTCTGGGTTGTTACGATAACCGTATCTCCGAGGAAGGCGCATTCCAAGGCGAAATCTCTGACTACTCTACCGTAATCCGTCCTGGGATCAATCTCAAGGAGAATCTTCTTGCCCAAAAGCCTGCTGTGTTCAATCCCCAATTGCCTCGAGAACTTCCAACTCCTAGTTTCGTTTAGGCATCTTCTCGTCTCTGTCAACAATCCGGAGTTGGTGAATGGTTTAGTGAGGTGCGCCTCCGCTCCCGCTTCCGTGCTCAACTCTCTATCGACGTTTCGGCCAAGGGCGCTTAGTACGATGACGGGGACGTTTTTGGTTTTAGACTGAGATTTGAGGATCTTGCAGACCTCTAACCCACTCTTTCCGGGCATGAGAAGATCAAGTAGAACGAGGTCTGGAATTTCGACTTCGGCGAGATTGAGCGCCTCATCCCCTCCGAATGCTGTGAGGACTTGGAATCCTTCTGTCTCCAAGATCAGCTTCAGCAAATTGACAATGTCGGATTCGTCGTCGACAACGAGTATCTTATCCATGGACTTTCATCCACTCCTCTTTTTGCTTTGGCAAGGTAAACGCGAAAGTAGCTCCTCTTCCTCTACCCGGTGAAGTGACCCAAATCCTCCCGTTGTGAGCTTCAACGATTTGTTTTGTTAGACTCAGACCCAGACCTGTGCCGCTAAAATAAGTTGACTTCTCGATCACCGCGAAGGGCTCAAAAACACGTTCGAAATCCTTCTCATCTAGCCCAATTCCAGTGTCTACGATGTAAACTGTTATTGTGCCATCTTCTCCTTCTTCAGCGCGAACACTGATTTCTCCTTTTTCTGGTGTGAACTTGGTTGCGTTATTTAGGAGATTGATCAGTGCTCCGATCAACCTCAGTCGATCACCCTTGATAGGGAAATCGCTTGGTGGGAATTCAAAGTGAATCACCTGATTTTTCTCTTTGACCAACGGTTGCATTTCTTCAATGCATTGCAGTAGTATTTCTCGCAGACTGAAGGTCTCAATCTTTAGCTCAAATCGTCCAGCTTCGATGCGCTGGATGTCCAGAAGGTCTTCTGTTAGCGCGAGTACTCGATCCGTGTTACGGCGTACGATCTCAACTTTCGATTTGATACCGTCGGGTAGAATTGGCTCCTTTGTTAAGATGTAATCAACGTAGCCTTTGATGGATACAAGAGGAGTTCTGAGTTCATGCGTAAAGGCTGAGATGAATCGGTCCTTCATGGTCTCAAGTCTTTTGTGCTCAGTAATTCCCCGCACAATGGCGTTGATTCCATGAGTTTCTACCATAACGCCGTCTATGTGTGCGATGGTCCCGTCTGGATTTAGAACTGCCTTGGGATAATCCCGCACCCAAGCAGTGCCACCGTTTCTTTGGCGTAGTTCGGATTCAGCAAACACGCTACCGCTACGAAGCTTTTCGAGGTGTTCTTCACGGTCGTTCTTATTTTCGTAGATCTCGTTCAAATTGACATTCTTAAGATTCTGTACGTCCTCGTAACCGAGAATTTCTGCGAGTTTTTTGTTTGCCTCAAGAATCTTCCCACCAAAGGTGGCCCGATAGATTCCGACCGGCAAGCCGTCGAGCAAAGAGACGTAGTTTTCATTGTGTTTTCTCAATCTCTCAATCATTCCTTTCTCAATTGTCGAAGTCTTAGAGAGGATGACACTGCACGCCACGAAGACCGCAAGGATGGCAAATACTGTGAGATCAACCCTTGCGTATATTGCCCAGATAGTCAGAACACCAATGGCTAAGACTATTAGCGAACGGGGATTCAGCAAAAGCGTCTCACACTCCGCTGACCATACACCTGTCTTTTCAAACTGGGTTTGAGAGAGTACATCGAGATTTCTTCCATCACTTGATCTATCTTGCTACTTTGCTAGGTGAGCATCAGTTTGAGATGAGTGTCTGTTGTAGGTGTTGATGAGCTTGCAGATTATGCCATCGTAGGTCTCGCCTTTTTTTCCCAAATCATCAAGTTTTCGCTTTGTTTCATTTCTAACCTGAATCGTCTTAGTCTCGCTCAAACCTGCTACCTGTGACTATAGCCGCTGCAGTTGCTGTAAATTGTGCTGTTACTACTCTGAGAAATGTACAGTGACATGTTCGGCATGAGTTCAGTAGACTTGGCTCTATGTGAATGAGGGATTTCGCGTCACCATTAGGGTCACAAATGGGAACACGATTTCAGATGATCTCGTATGTGTTGAAGGCATTGGGCGCGAAGTAATTGCTACTGGGTTGTTACTGTTGCTGTTCCTTGGGGGTAACAGCGGGAATTAGAGGCCACGCGTGGTACCTGTTACGATTGTAGAGGGACATTGGACCAGATCAAGACCATCCAAGTTAAGGACGAGACGAAACGTAAACTCGTCAAGCTTGGAAGTAAAGGCGATACATACGACGACATAATCCGCAAACTCATTCACAGTCATCTGAGATTGACAAAGCTGATTCAGCGACCAGGGAACACGCTTGATCCTTGGAAGTAAGGGATGATTTATGTCAGCACGTTCAGGCCTCGATTCTACGAAGCTTCAAGGTTGAACACCTATTGGTAGTTTCCACAAAACTAGAAAATTCCAGCCTAGGTAAAATGAACCTTATTAGGGAACCTGGGATAAATTACGTGTGCGCAGAATGTGGTGCCTTGCTCTATCACAGTGGGAATGACGGAGCCTACGAGGGTGGGGCAGTGAGCTTTCCCTCCAAGCGACCAGCCGAGGTCGCAAACAGACTCTTACAGTGCCCTCAATGCGGCCACAAACTCAATTCTGACCCAGATCCGGATTCTATTCGAATTAACAGGAAGATCCCTAGACCATCAGCGTCTTGTGGAACCGGAATGCTAGAAGGACCCCAGGTCTAAACTCGCATATTTCGAAGCAGTAACTCCGCTTGGCGTTCTGCGAGCTTCCAGACGAGAGCGAAAACCAAGACTCCTACGACGTAAGTCAGGATCACGTATTGGTACTTTATCGTACCAACTAATAGGATCGAAAGGAGGACAGGGGCAGCCGTGAAAATAACCAATACTGTTCCAATCAAGGATCCGAAAACAGATCCCCACACACTCACGTAGCGGCTCCGAATAGTTTCTCGAAAGTCAGCGAACCTAGCGCCGAAATATAGTCCAAGTGCTGATTCATCGAGAACGGTGATTGTCGCGAGCATGAACAAGACAACCCCGTGGCCAGAAATAACCCTGATGAATTCCCCCATGACAGCTAGTAGGGCTAGGCTGAAGACTAGCCCAACGAGAATAGTCAATATCAGTTTTGGCTTCAATAATCGCCGTGGTTCTATCGGTGCGAGGTAGAGGTTCACTACGGCGGAGCCTTCTTGGCCGATGCTGGTCATCGAAATTAAGCCACAAACGGCCGCGATAGGTATCAGATAGAGCGGAACCGTAGCCAGCAATTGTGGGCGTTCCGGAAAA
>Ga0187882_1004925_pt1 | contig 10658 bp, 11 predicted proteins | sample June2016WEW_19_1_3_FD_132991 | JGI IMG/M metagenome (GOLD analysis project Ga0187882, IMG submission 132991) | Peatland microbial communities from SPRUCE experiment site at the Marcell Experimental Forest, Minnesota, USA - June2016WEW_19_150 | ecosystem: Environmental > Terrestrial > Soil >...
GGCCGCAGTTCTTGTGCTTGCCCGTTTCTGTGCCCCGTCCTCCGAGTTGCAGATCGCCGAGTCATGGTATGCCAAGACGGCCCTGGATGATCTGCTGGGTGTGAGGAGAGCGACAAGATCATCGAGGATCGTCTCTACCGGGCTCTGGATGCTTTTCCGTGAAAAAATCCTTCGAAAATCAATTACCCCATTATCTACAGATCTCGACGAGAAAGGCCGCCCCCTTATAAATGCCCTGGGCCTTTCCAGAAAAGGGGAAAGGAATTTTTCTTGACCATCTATACCACAATGTAATATAAAGTGAAAAGGGTTAGGAGTCATTTCCTATTCATGAATCTCGAATCTATTCCCATTCCATTGATGAAACAATCACTCCTCTTTTGGCGCGCATTCTTGCCCGGAATATTGAATGGGATAAGTCATGGTTGATAGATCCTACAGTATTTTTTTTCAAGAAATACAGTCTTCACCCCATTCTTTCTGCAATATTTTTTTGTAAAATTATTCATAGGGGTATTTTCTACCAGGGTTTCTGCATTTTAATCCACTCGGTCTGGCTTTAAGAGAGACTGGGTTTCGTTTGGAGAGGGCAGGCAAAATTGTCTTTACTTCCCCCGCAAAGGAATTAGGGAAAGAATGAAGAGGAGAAGATTTCTAAACCTTTTGCTGACTATCCTGGGATTAACTGCCGTTGGTTCCTTTGTTTACCCCTTAGTGAGATTCCTTGCGCCAGCCGGGGGGAAAGCCGAAGCAAAACAGATAACCCTCAAGAAGTCCGAAATACCTGTAGGTACCGCAAAAGAGATCCCCCTTAATAACACACCTGCAATCATCATTAACCGGCCGGATAAAGGGTTTGTGGCGCTTTCCAGGGTATGTTCCCACCTCGGCTGTCTGGTGGAATACGACAAAATAAGAAACAGGTTAATCTGTCCTTGCCATGGGGCATTATTTGATCTCGAGGGAAATGTTGTATCCGGACCTCCGCCGAAACCCCTACCGAAGTTTCCCATTAAGGTAGAAAGCGAATCTATTCTGATCGGATGAGAAGATGTGGGGGAAAATAAAGAACTGGCTGGAAATACGAATTGGGTTGGATGGTCTCATGAAGACCCATCTGACCGAGTACAGGGTACCCAAGAATATCAATATTCTTTATACCCTTGGATTTGTTGCTCTGGTTTTCTTTTCCATTCAGGTGATCACCGGTTTCTTCCTCCTTGTTTATTATATTCCCTATTCGGAAATGGCCTTCAAAAGTGTTCAGGATATCATGGGCACGGTCCCTTATGGGTGGCTTTTCAGGCAAATGCATGTGGTGGGAAGCAGTCTCATGGTCGTTGTGGTTCTTTTCCATGCCATAGCGGTGTTTTTCATGGGTGGCTATAAAAAGCCCAGAGAGCTCACCTGGATCGTAGGAACCTTCATGCTGCTTATCACCATCACCTTCTGCCTCAGTGGTTATCTGCTTCCGTGGAGTCAGTTGAGCTACTGGGCCACCACGATTGCCACTACCCTGCCCACGGCATTCCCCTATGCCGGCGAGATAGTGGCTAAATTGATGAAAGGGAGCGAGCAGGTCTCGGGCATAACCCTCAACCGATTCTTTGCCCTTCATGTCATGCTTCTTCCCCTTATTATTTCGGTCCTTGTGGGCCTTCATATCTTCCTGGTAAGGCGTATCGGTATCTCCTCACCACCCTTTGGTAAATCACCGGAAGCGGAAAAACCATGGACCGAATACCGGCACGTAAGTCACCCGGACGGATATTCCTTCTTCCCGGATTTTGTGCTCAAAGAGACGATTATGGTAATGGTTTTCTGTGCCGTGATGTTCTTTTTTATTACCTTCCTGCCGACACTTCTTTTACCAGAAGAGGCTAATATCCCCGCAGATCCTTTTAAGACCCCCGCTCATATAAAACCGGAGTGGTATTTCCTGGCTCCTTATCAGATGCTTAAAATCATACCCAATAAATTCTTGGGGATCAGCCTGCAAATGATCATTGTATTGCTGTTCATCCTTTGGCCTTTTTTGGATACCGCAGAAGAAAACAACCTGTTGAAGAGACCCCGTTTGCGTTGGCTCTTTTTCGTTTCTTTGATCCTTTGGATGGTGTTTACCATTTGGGGGAAGTATTCATGAGATACATTCTTCCTTTACTCCTGATCCTCATTCTTCCCCCGGCAAGCCAGGCAGACTGGAAGGAGCAGTTTGAAAAAGAATTTCTTGCCCGACCCTGGGCAGGTCCCCAGGTTCCCCAGGACGTCTGCATTGAATGCCATTCTTCCGACATGATGAAACCTGAAGCCCGTGATATTCCCCGGAAATGGGAAACAAGCTGGCATTACCAAAATGGGATTTCCTGCCATAATTGCCATGGGGGGGACCCCAAGGATGCCGAAAATGCTATGTCCCCGCAAAGGGGGTTTGTGGGAACCCCTAAGTATGCCCAGGTTCCGGAATTCTGTGGAAAATGTCATGTGGGTATTCTGAAGAATTTCTTGGAAAGCGGTCACGGCAAAGCACTCAAGTCCTCTGGAAAAGGGCCCAACTGTGTAACCTGCCATAGTGCTCATGATAACCGGAAGGCCAGCATCAATATTATCAATGAGCAACTGTGTACCAAATGCCATCCCTATGAAAGGGTCAAAGTAATGAAGCAGGCCCTTTTTGTTACCGAAAACAAGATGAACGAAATTGATAAAAGCCTTAAAGAATTGAAGACCGAGGGCGTATTCACGGAGGAAGAAGAAAAGAATTTCTTCAGCACCCAGGCTCAATTTCGGACCCTCTTCCATACCGAGGATGTATCTTTAGTAAGAAGGCAGACCGATGAATTCGTGAATAAGTTAGATCAGGTTAAGGTCAAGATCCAAAAGACTTTTGAGGAACTCCGATTCAGGAGGGATTTTTCAGCCTTTCTAATGATGCTCTTCGTCGGAATGGCCATTGGTTTTTGGGTCTTATCAAAGAATCCCAAAGAATAGAAGGAAGCAAGATAACGACGGCGTTTTTCAACCCAGCCCTGCGGTTGGCAAGGCGGAATCCAGAAAGCGGTTGCCAGCCTGACACTTTATAGCCCTTTCCCCATCCCGATTTTTCCTTAGGGAAGGGAAAGGTTTTTTGTTGTCATTTTCTGACAAAGGTTCCGCGCCTATGCATGTTCTACGACCCCTGTATGTGGTTTTGGCAGTAGCCGGGATTATTTTAATCGCCAGGACCTTCGTGGTGCCCCGAGATTTCGGCATCCATGAAAGAGGGTACATGTATGGCTGGTACCGGACGGGAAATGTAGAGGAGTGGAAGGCCGTTCAAGTAAAATACCAAGGGAAAGAATATTGCACGGACTGTCATGCCGAGCAGGAGCGACAGGTCCTTTCTTCCTCCCATAAAATCATAGAATGCGAAAACTGCCATGGACCGGCCCTTGAGCATCCGGCAGAGCCGACGAAGCTCCTGATAGACCGGACCCGCGACCTCTGTCTCAGGTGCCATACCTATCTTTCCTATCCCACAAGTAAAAGGTCGGAAATCAAAGGCATTGACTCGGATCAGCATAACCCCGGCGAAGAATGTGCGGGCTGCCATAATCCGCATCAGGCTTCCAAGCCTTAGCAGGAGGAGCGGGTGAATCGGAGGGATTTTTTAAAGTTAGCTTTGAGAGGGTCCGCCGCCCTGGCCTTGGCTCAAGGCCTGGACGAGGCCTTCCGGCCTGTTTCTCTTCATGCTGCTTCGAGGCCGGTCCGTTGGGTTTTTCTGGTGGATACCTACAAGTGCATCGGCTGTGGCTTCTGCGTCAAGGCATGTAAACGTGAAAATGAAATCCCCTTTGAGGCCGACGTTTCCCGGACCTGGGTAGAACGGTACGTCGTCACCAAAGATGGAGAAGTATTCGCCGATAGCCCCAAGGAAGCCCGGAATGGGTTCACCAGCAAGCGGGTGGATCTGGGATTGGGAAGGTATAAAGATATTCCCCAAGAAAGAATCGATAAGGCCTTTTTTGTTCCCAAGCTATGCAACCAGTGTGAAAAAGCTCCCTGTGTCCAGGTATGCCCGGTGGGGGCCACCTACCAAACCGCAGACGGAGTGGTCCTGGTGGACCGGAAGTGGTGCATCGGGTGTGGCTATTGCATCATGGCCTGTCCTTATGGTATGAGGTTCTTCCATCCTGTGTACCATGTGGCGGAAAAGTGTAACTTCTGCTACCACCGGATCAATAAAGGAATGAAACCGGCCTGCGCCCAGGCCTGCCCAATGGGTGCGAGGAGAATCGGAAACATCAAAGACCCTGCGGATCCAGTGGCGAACATCATCATGACCCAGCGGGTATCCATTCACAAGCCGGAATACGGAACCAATCCCCAGGTTTATTATATCGGGCTCAGCGAGGAGGTACGATAAGTGGAAGTGACGGTTCTGGAAGAACTCTGGACGTTAAAGGAACTTTTCACTTATCCCAATGAGTACATTTATTGGAGCGTTCAGATCGTCATGTATCCGTTCATGACCGGGCTGGTGGCGGGCGCCTTTGTTCTTTCTTCCTTGTACCATCTCTTCGGCATAAAGCAGCTCAAAGAAATAGCCAGATTTTCTCTGGTCTTTTCCTTTGCCCTCTTGATGGTCGCTCCCCTGCCGCTCCTTTTGCATCTCATGCACCCCGAGCGGAATTTTTATGTCTTCATGACCCCTCATTTCACCTCTGCCATCGCTGCCTTCGGGGTCGTTCTTTTTGTTTACGGGTCCATCGTCGCCTCCGAGCTGTGGTTCCTTTATCGGAAACATCTGGTGGAAGGTTCTTTAAAACTCAAAAGCCAGTTGAACAAGAGCCTGGGTGAAAAAGTAAGGTATGGGGTATATACGGTGCTCACCTTGGGCGTCTTTGACCTCAGCGAACCTGCCCTCCGGCAGGACGAAAAAGCTATCAAGATCCTTGCGGGAGCCGGAGTACCGATCGCCTGTTTCCTCCATGGGTATGCCGGTTTTATCTTCGGTTCGGTTAAAGCCAACGCCTTGTGGATGACCCCCCTCATGCCGGTCATCTTCATCATGTCCGCGATTGTTTCCGGTGTTGCCCTTTGCCTGCTTACCTACATCATGACGATGGAGATCAGGAAATTCAAAGTTTCCCGGAAGAGGGCTTCCTTCGTTTATCCAACGTTCGAAGAAATTAAAGGGGTGGAGATGCTTGAGGTTAAGATGACCTCAAAATACCTCCTCCTTTTTCTTATCTTCTCCATAAGCCTCGAATTATTGGACCTGGTCTTCCGGGGCTATACGGCAGTGAGATCCTGGGATATCCTCAGGTTAGTTATCTATGGAAAGGACTTCACCAGTATCTTCATTCTCCAATATACTCTCGGAAATCTGGTCCCCTTCATCCTCCTGCTGATGCCTGGGCTTACGATCCGAAGGGCCATCCTGGCCCTCGTTCTGGTCATTTTCGGGGTCTTCATGATGAGGTGGAACGTGGTCATCGGCGGGCAATCTTTTTCCCTTACCTTTTCTGGATACATGGATTATGTCCTTCCTATCATCCCGCACGATTTAGATACTTTTAAAGAGGGCCTTTTCGGCGCTCTTTTCATCGGGGCCCTGCCCTTCCTCCTTTTCTGGATTCTCAACAAGATCTTTCCCGTCTTTGAACTGAAGGGGTCTCATTGAGGCGCCGGCCTGTTTTTCGCAATGGGTGAAATCAGCCAATCGTGACCGGAAAGAGGTTAGAAGCTTTATCGGGAGAAAGATTTCTTGTTCCAAAGTCTCTTCTTGAAAATTAGCCTTTCGGTGGGGTTTGTGGTCACCTTCACCCTTTTGTTTTTTGCTTTCTTCCTCATTCAGAATCAGAAAGAACACCTCCTCTACGCCAAAATGAAGGAAATTAAGACTCTCTCTGTTCTCATCAGCCATGGGGTAACCAACTTCATGAAAGAGAGGGAGACCAAAGACTTCCATAATTTTCTGAATCTCTTCTCCCTTTCAGATGATCTGCTGGAAGTCCGCGTCCTTGACGAAGGCGGAACCGTCCTCCATTCCTCCCGCAAGACAGAAGAGAGAACCTCCATGGCCTCCTTGCTTCCCGGGGGAACCGTGCGGGAAAAAACCCTCCCCGTCTTTGAGCAGAAGATTCGGGGGCACGCTTTCCTCAGTACGATCCAGACTTTCCATAACGAGCCCGCATGTTTCTCCTGCCATGGGAACCAAAAAAAAGTCCTGGGGATTCTCCACGTCTCCCTTCCGATGGAGGCCACCACCCAGAGTATCCGCTTTGGCCGCAACCTGCTCCTCGCCTCCACCGCTATTACCCTCCTGCTTATGGGTTTGGCCGTCAACCTGCTACTTACCAGGCTGGTCAAGAAGCCCATCAGCAGGCTCATCGAGACCATGTCCCAGGTGGAGCAGGGGAATTTGGACGCTAAGCTGGACCTGGGAACTCGGGATGAACTGGGACGGCTGGCCCAAAATTTCAGCTCCATGGTTCAAAAACTTTCCACTGCTCAAAAGGAGGTGGAAAAGCAGCACCGGCAGCAAATGGATCAGGTCCAGCATCTAGCTTCTTTAGGAGAACTGGCAGCCAGCGTGGCTCACGAGATCAGAAATCCTCTGGCCGGAATCAAGCTCGCCATCCAGATTCTTTCCCGAGAGCCCGGGCTGGCCGCTGGCCACCGGGAGACCATGGCCGAGATCATGCGCTCCATAGAGCGCCTGGACAAGACCATGACCGACCTCCTCCTCTATTCCCGCGTGCGTCCTCCGGAATTTCGGCCTGTTTCCTTGCCGGAGGTGATCGAGGATGCCCTCTCTTGCCTAAAAGAAGAATTTCAACTCGGCGGTATCCGGGTGGAAAAAAGCTTCGACCCTGCTCTTCCCCCATTGCCACTGGACCCCGAGCAGCTCGTAAGGGTATTTTTGAACCTTTTCCTCAATGCTCTGCAGGCCATGCCCAAGGGGGGCATGCTTAAGATTGAAACCAGGTGCTGCGAATCGGGCTGTATTCTCCAGAAAGGCCTTATTTCCCCCGACAAATCCTTCCAGGGGAAAAGTTCGGCAGAGATCACCGTAACTGACACGGGGGAAGGAATGCCCCCGGAAGTGTTGAAAGAGATCTTTCGACCCTTTTTCACCACCAAGGCCAAGGGAACCGGCTTAGGCCTCTCCCTTTCCCGGCGGATCGTCGAACAGCACCACGGCCGAATCTTCGCCGAGAGCCAAATCGGGGTGGGAACGAAATTTTTCCTGCTTTTCCCAATCCCTTCACCAGCGGAAGAGATTGCGAATCCATAAGGGTGGGTTTGAAACTCACCCCCACAAATATATGTTCCTGGGGTAATCTCGCCAGGGGCCGGACTGCGGCTAAGGAGGGCTGAGGTTAAGGGAGGGATGGATTGAAAGAAAAAATTCTCATTGTCGATGATGAGCTCTTGGTCCGACAGTCACTGGAGAAGGAGCTTTCAGGACAAGGTTATCTAACGATCTCCACCGATAAAGGAAGAGCGGCGATTTCCCTGGTAGAAGAGGAATCTCCCAACCTGGTCCTCCTGGACCTTAGACTTCCAGATCTCAACGGAATCGAGGTCCTCAAGCGGTTACGCGAGATCGATAAGAATTTGATGGTGCTGATCATGACGGCTTACGGCAGCATCGATACCGCCATCGCCGCCATTCGTTCGGGAGCCTATGACTACCTGACCAAGCCATTTGACCTGGAAACCATCCTCCTTGCCGTCCGCCAGGCCTTGGAAGCTTCAACCCTTAAAAAGAAGGTGGCTTATTTCCGCACCCAGGAGAACGTCCGGTTTGGCCTGCACCGGCTGGTTGGCGAAAGCCCGATCATGAGGGAAGTGCAGCAGAAGATCAAGCAAATCGCCCAGAGCGAAGCCTCTACGGTTCTATTGGAAGGCGAGAGTGGAACGGGAAAAGATCTGGCGGCCCGCACCATTCACACCGAAAGCAACCGGTCCGGTTATCCCTTCGTGGAAGTCAACTGTTCCACCCTTCACGAGACCCTCATCGAGAGTGAACTCTTCGGTCACGAGCGCGGGGCTTTCACCGATGCGAAAGTTCGCAAGTCCGGGCTCCTGGAACTGGCTAATTGGGGGACCCTCTATCTGGATGAAATCGGAGATATGAACCTTACCCTCCAGGCCAAATTGCTCAGTGCGATCGAGAATAAGCGGTTTCGCCGAGTCGGTGGGGTTAAAGACCTGTCCGTGGACGTGCGGTTCATTGCGGCCACTAATAAAAATCTGACGACAGCCGTACAAAGAGGAGATTTCCGGCAGGACCTCTTCTATCGGCTGAAAGTCTTTCCCATCAATCTCCCCCCTCTCCGGGAACGGATGTCCGACCTTGCGCTGCTGATCGATTCTTTCCTCGACGACCTGCGGAAGGAATTCAAGAAAAAGATCCAGGGACTTTCCCCGGAGGCCAACCAGATTCTGGCTGGTTACTCCTGGCCGGGAAATGTCCGGGAACTGAGGAATGTTCTGGAACGAGCCTTCATCCTCTGCGAGGGCGAAATCATCGAAATCGAGCACCTGCCCCCTGAACTCTTTTCCGTCCCTCCATCGCAAACGGAGGGGGCTTCTATTTTCAAGCTCCCCCCTCAGGGTATTTCTCTGGCTGTCGTGGAGCAAGATTTAATCCGGCAGGCCATGGAAATGAGCGGAGGGAACCAGGTGCGGGCCGCAAGGCTTTTAGGGATAAGCCGGGATGTTCTCCGCTATCGGATGAAAAAATTCGACTCCTTTTAATCCTGCGTAATTTCCCCCATTCCTGGATCATTTCACCCAACGAAAATTCTTTAAACCCCCGAGAGCTCCCGGGAGAGGACCGCTGATTTTCTGCCTTTGTCCTCCTAAAGTCCTTAAAAGAGTGAAGATTTCTTCATAAGGATTACGAGAGGTAGCAACTTTCCGGGCATCAATTTAGGTGGCCCGAATATTGCTCTCTAAAAAAGCAAAGAGTTGGTTCTGGAGAAAGGAGGTACGAGACAATGGAAAATATTATCGTAACCTACAACGTATCCCACGCTGATCCTTTTGGGTTTTTAATCGTTCTTTTTATTGCGGTTACCGGCTTGAATGCCGGCAGCTACCTTGCTTCTTTTATTTTCACCTATCTCGGGAAGAAGGAATATTTGCCCCTGGCCAAATTCTCGGGCTCGGTGGTTATGCTTCTCTGGGTGGTGGCTCCCCTTCTTCTCTTCTGGGATATTGGCCAGCCGCTTAGATTCTGGCATCTCTTCCTCTATTTTGATCCCCGATCTCCCATGGCCTGGGGGACCCTCATTCTCACGGCCTACCCCTTCCTGGCCTCCGTTTATCTTTTCTACCTGTTTCGGGAAGAGATGGGGAAAGCCAAGTTCTGGGGTTTTATCGGTTTGCCCATTGCTCTGGGCTCGCACGCCTTCGTGGGGTTCGTCCTGAGCTTCGCCCAGGCTCGGGTTCTATGGTCTTCCTCCCTCACCCCCGTCTTCTTTCTCCTCACCGCAGGCCTATCCGGCTTCGCCCTGGTTGTGGTCTTCGACACGCTCCGGTATTATTTCATCCTGAAACGAAGCCCAGGAGCCCAAGCCCAGGAGAGGTTAATTTTTCACCAACTGGGGGAAGCCCTTTACCTCCTGATCTTCGCCGACCTCGGGCTGATCCTCTTTTTTCTTGTGAAGCTGGGGATTTCTCCTGATCTTTTCAACCAGATTCTAGACCTTATCTCTGGCGGAAAGATCGGCCCTTCGGATCTTTTCATCCCCGTTCTTCTGGGTCTTATCGCTCCCCTGGCCTTGCTCATCACTCCCAAGACCGCCCGTAGCCCCTGGGTCCAGTCTGTTGCTTCTCTTTTAATCGTTTGGGGTAACTTCTCCATGGGAAATCTCATACTCACTGCCGCTCAGAGCTTGCCTTTGGTTTAGAAGTTGCTCTCCCAAACCCTCTTCCCGCGTGGAGCCTTTTCCTTTCTAAGCTCCCAGCGCGGGTATTTCTCTGGCCGTCACAGAACGGGATTTTATTCGGGAGGCGCTGGAAATGAGCAGAGGAAACCAGGTACAGGCTGCAATGTTTTTGGGGATAAGCCGGGACGTCCTCCGTTACCGGATGAAGAAACTCAACTCCTCTGGACACTGCGTGATTTGCCCCACCCCCTGGGTCATTTCACCCATCGAAACTCAATTGAATTCCGCTACAACCCTTTCGCACGGAATCAGTAAATTTCTCCCTTTACCTTGCAAGGCCCTTAAATGAATCAAGATCTATTACGGATGGCCAATGAAGAAGGTCATGCATCCTATTTTTTCTCTTAATGGCACGAGTATTGCTCTACATTAAATTAATGATTCGACCCGATGCCAGAGGCATCGGAAGAATTCTCGCTTTACGGCGGATAAAGGAGGAAAAGAAAAATGGAATTAATAATTCTTAGCGCGGCGGCAGGAGTTGTGTGGCTTTATCTTTTCAATGCAACGGCTTGCTACGCCGTCGTAGGGGGAGGGTATTTAGCCCTAGTCATGTCTATGATTATTTCTAGAACCCGCAAAGCGCGTAAACTGAAAGTTGGAATGGAATCTGTCAATACCTTTGAGACGAAGGCAGCAGTAACTCCATTTCACCGGGCTAAAGGGCTTGGTAATATCCAGGTTCAGGGCTGATTGAGACCGATTGAGACC
>Ga0187882_1004929_pt1 | contig 10651 bp, 8 predicted proteins | sample June2016WEW_19_1_3_FD_132991 | JGI IMG/M metagenome (GOLD analysis project Ga0187882, IMG submission 132991) | Peatland microbial communities from SPRUCE experiment site at the Marcell Experimental Forest, Minnesota, USA - June2016WEW_19_150 | ecosystem: Environmental > Terrestrial > Soil >...
GCGATAAGCTATTGCTGCGGCTCCCGCAGCGACCGCGATAGGCCCGATACACGCCATATACTGATAGTGGTCCGCGACAAACGTATAAACAAACGTGTAAAGAGGGAAAAACCCGAGCATGGGGAACAGCATCGCTGGGAAAAACAGTAAGGCGGTTACAGGCCCCCGGCCAAGACGGTTTCGCAACAGCCACGCGCATACAATCGCTATAACGAAACTTACAGGCCAGCCGTATTGCCATGCCGAGTGTGCGTCAATGTTCCACCGTGGATAACTGAACGCGAGATTCACAGGCCAAATCAGTTTCCACAAATAAAACCATAAGGCCCTGCCCGCGATAAGCGTTTTTTCCGTGCCGCTTAAACCAAGATTAACAACTCCCATACCCTGGTGATGCTTTTCCCACCACATTACTAAAAGCCCTATACCAATCGCCATAGCGATATAAGGCGCAATTTGCAGCCAGCGTTTGGCGGTAACGGGCGAGCGCTTTAGCCACAATATCAAAACAAGCGCAGCGGGAAGTGTGCACGCCGTCGCCTTGCTGAAAAGAGCCAAGGCACAAAATAACAGTGAACCGGCATACAGCAAAATCGCCTTGCGGCCCGGTTTGCTGATGAAGACAAATTCTACCCAGCACAAAACCGACAACAGCGAAAAGAACAGCATCAAAACGTTTTTCCGCTCGGTTATCCACGCCACCGATTCGACGTTCACCGGATGCAGCGCAAAGACCGTTGCGGCGAACCACGCCCAGGGTATGGAGAGGCGTCTCAAAATTACCAATAGCAGCAGGGCGTTAATACTGTGAATCGCCACGTTTACCGTATGATAGCCCGCCGGGTTAAGTCCCCACAACTGATACTCAACCCGAAACGTTGTGTAGGCAAGCGGAAAGTATTGCGATGGGGTATCCGTTGAAAACCATATCCGGTAAAGCCCGTCGGGAGCCGTCAAAAGGGGGTTGGCGGTAACGTAATCGTCGTCGTCCCAGACAAAGCCGCCTTGTATCGCCGGTATATACGCCGCGAAACAGCCGACAACGATGGCAATCGCCCCCACCAGCAGGACCAATTCTTTTCCCGTCTTGTCAACTACCCGTCTCATACCGCTATACTATATCAAACCCGGCCGCCCTTGTAATGTCTGCTTTTTTATGCAAATAGCATCTTGACTTTTTGTGGACTTAGTGCTTAATTGTACCCAAGGTGTCCCTGCAAAGGGACATCGAGGGGTTCCGCTTTGGGTGTGGGGCGGGCCCCTCTTTTTGTATACAGCGAACAGCGTTCAGCGGGTAGCGGATAGTGAATTTTCCTCCGGAAAATTCAGACGAGCGAAGTCCTTATGATATTTACGTGCCGCCTCGTCATAGGCACGGGCGGCTTCTAGTTCGGTTTTGAAAGACCCTAACCATATTTTTTTGTTTTTATAGCTGATATGAGCGGTCCACTTGCCAATTCTCTTGTTAAAAGATGCGCCGATAAATTGCGAAGAGGTTTTAACTCTTGTCTTTTTTCTGTTGTAGGTGTTCTGTGCGCGTGTCGCCTGGCGGAGATTGAATCTACGGTTATCGAGAGAGTTATTATTTTTATGGTCAATAAGGAATCCTCGCGGGCAATTCATAATTTCCCTGTGCATCGCAATAAATTGCGTTTTTTCGGGGGTAAGTTTGAAACTTCTGAGGGCATATTTATCTTTGAGGAACCATTTGAAATTTGCAAGACGGTAGTAATCCTGCGGGTCGAGAATTGCGAATTCGCCTTCGCCGAGGTAAATCCGGCGGAAGGCGCAGCCATAACAGAGAAGGCGATAGGCGAGAAGGGGACAGGCGAAAATGAGGTCGAGCCAGTTTGGGATTTTGATTGTGATAGTTGTCATTTTATCTCCCTCCTTTTTTTAGCCACAGATTACACAGATTACACGGATTTATTTTAGACGCAGATTAACGCTGATTTACGCTGTTTTTTAGCCACAGAGTTCACAGAGGACACAGAGGTTTCGGCCAACGATGCGTACTCAACGCGGCCTTTGCTCCAAATACGATTTGTGCGCAAGGCCTGCGTTTCGCCCGCAGGGCTAACTTCGTTATCCCCCGGCAATTCTGCCGGAACCGGCCGAAATAAATTAAGCCGAGCAAAATATAATAGTCCGAAACTCATTTCCGTTTTCTGTCCTCGGGCCGCCAATGCGTCCCTCTGTATATGGCGCGAACTTGCGCGCTTTTGACGAAAAATCCGATTTTGGGGATGCCTCGAAATGCACTTAACTCTTTGTGGGAAAAGGAATAAAAAAATATTTAAGAATTTCCGGATTGGCCAAAAAACACTTGCGCGAAACTGGTGAACAAATGTATCATACAACTGTATGATACATTTGTTTTATACGACTTTTTTAGTCCTGTTTTATGTCCTTATTCTGCAAAAGGTTACAGCTAAAGACCTGCGTGAAAAACATGCAAAAAATCATGCTGAAAATGGGCAAAAAAACGCTCAAAAATGCTTGATACGGATTTGTAAGTACTGACGGAAACTTAGGTTACGCTTATTAAACGTTTGCCCCGCCGTCAGTTTGGCGGGTTTCCCCCTTGAGAAAAACTTCGGCATTGTGTCCGACTCAGAGCAGACGTTTTTTATCAGTAGGTGGAAAGAAACCCATCCAAGCTGCTTCTGTCAATGGTTCAACAATTGTCTCATTACCGTCATGCGTCACGCTATAACGGCGGACATCTGTTCGACCTTCGAAGTAAGTACTGTGACTGGTGATAATGATTTGGGTAATAAGGTCTGAACCTTTATAGATATAAGATTTGAGCTTTTCGAATACCATTTTTTGTGCAGCCGGCGAAAGATTGATTTCGAGCTCCTCTATACCCATCATTTTCCCTTTATTGAATGCTATGTTGGCTATTATATAAAGAATCTGCTGATAGCCAGACCCCAATCTGCTTATAGGCAACCGAACCTTTTTATCTTGAACCATAACCTCAAGTTCATTCCCATCAGTGCTAAATCCAATATCACCTACCGAAAACGGGTCACTAATAAACATTGTCTTAATCTGCTCAAATATCTGATGACCAGACCTGCTTAGTGAGAGATTAAACAGCCATTTCTTAAAATCTTTAGGAGAAAGAAGAAAGTCCCTTTTTGATTCTTTATCTATTTGCTCGCTTGTAAGATAGCGGTCTGAAGGTAACAATGAAAAAGAATCAGATAACAAATCCATAAGATTGTCGAAGTGTTTCACTCTATCTTCTGGTTTGAATTCTTTTTTTAAATCCGGGAAAAAGACCTTATTCCCATTAGGAGCTACTTTAAATACTATATACTTTTTATTAAACACTGCGCTTTCCATTACCATATCGGCAGATATATCATCGAAATATTTGATTTTTCCATTTATGGTTAATTCTTTTTGATGTTGACCCTGTCCTAATGATTTATGAAGCTTCTTAAGGACATCATCTAAGAACTGTAATTCATTGTCTTTAAAACAAACTGTAACAGAAAAAGTGATATCATTCTTACCATTGAGGTAAAAATTGTCTTTGAATCCGAAAATTCGACCTTGCCAGAAGCTGCCTATTCTTTCAATATGTTTTGTTACTTGTTCCGGCTTCATGGAATCGCCAATATTTTTCAGTTCAGTAAAAGTTGTGCCTTCCACTATAATTTTGCGTCGGAAAATCACTTCAATTGCCGACAAAATATTCGATTTCCCTGTATTATTTAATCCATGGAAAATACATACTGGAAGCATTTTCAGAATTTCGATTTTCTTAAGACTCCTATATCCCGATATAGCAAACGACGAAATATACATTTTGTTCTCCTTGATTATAATTAAAAATCCCTAAACTCCTTGTCTATATGTGAAAGAATAAACTTGTACATATCCTTAGCAGACGAGCATTCTCGTCTGGCCAATACCGCAATGATATAGATTTTCTTAAATAAATCGCCGTACCTTTTCGATTTGAACAGCGGATATTGAGTATTAATTTCCAAATCCCCATCATCATTTACACGGCAGGCCTCATCATACGATGTTTTATTGGATGAAGCCGGAATATAAAAGATACGATGCTTCTTATCACCTATAAAAATGAAATCCTCTAATCCTGGGTGTTCGTTATAGACAGTCACTTCCTTCTTTGTCTTATCAATATGTACGGGTTGAGTATCAATTTGGGCTTTCTTGTCTATCCTGCGTACAGTAAAACCTTGATCCTGCAAAGTTTTTATATTCTTCTCAACGATTTCCTTTTTTGATGCAACAGAAACCTGCTTGCCGCCACGGATATGTTTAGTCATATCGCGAGAAGCCAAGGCGATTTTTTCTACGTAATTTGCCCATTTCGTTATAATCCCCGCCATCTTTTTGGACATCGCTTCGTATTCTGGTACGGCAACGAACGCATCACGACTAAGAGTAATAGCCGCGTCCAAGCCACTAAGTACTTGAACCTCACCTGAAAGCCAGCGCATCCTGCTAAACGCGTGAGTTCGGTCTGCATCAAATACAGTTCTTGAACCAACCCCAACGTTGTTTAATCTCATTTTCAATCCGCGTAGTTCATATGGCTTGACAGATTTCCATGGCGTAATAATGGCATAACGAAATCGAATTCCCTCAACAACTAATTCCCCGCTGTCAAGCAACTCTCCATCGCAATAGTTTCTGAACAATTTCTCCTCTTGGAGATAGACCTCCATGCCAATTGGCTCAGGGTATGCCAATATATCGTTTAGCTTCGATCCATCAGGGAAAGACAAGGGGAGGTCTTCCTGCATCTCCCACTTTAAACGTTCTAAAGCCGACCGGCTAGCGATTGAATCTTTTTTCTCAGACAAAGATATATGATGTAAGTACTTCTTTGCTAAGTCTGTGATATTGATCAATCTAATTTCGGTATTATGGGCAGATTTAAGCTTTGGATCTCTCCTGATTTCCCCTGGAACAGTAATTTCACCCACGTCAATCGTCTTTCCATCCTGTTTAAAAAATTTGGATGCTGGTATTCTCGCAGTAAAAATTTCTTCTGAATTCTCCGCAGTCGACAATATCTGAAGCGTTTCGCAAAAAGGTAATATAGCCAGAAAACCAACGCCAAACTGACCTATTCTTTTTCGCCCAAACTTTGTCGTTTCCCGTTTACCCCTCCGCTGCCCAGCAATGCGCAGATAAAAATCGAACTCCTCTCGTGTCATCCCATTACCATCATCAATTATGGTGACTTCCTCTTTCTTCAGATCGATATTTATTCCAACAGTTGTAGCGTCTGCATCGTAAGCGTTACTCACAACTTCTCGAAGGGCGTATGGGAAACTCCGCTCATAGGTAAATCTACTAAGTAGCGAAACGATGTTTTTGTCTACCGTTATCTGGGAAGTAAATTGTTCAGCCATGATTCATTATGCCTCATTCAGCAATGAGGACAACCTCCCTATTCAATTTTGCTTCGCCATTTTGATGATTTAGAGCATATTTATAATGCCGGCTATGCGTTCGCACCTTCTTTCCGTGTCCCTTCAACATTCTAATCAGGGTTTCGATGCAGGGAATACCGAATTTCTTGTATGAGACCACGATAATACTCTTCGCAAACTTTTCAAAAAGAGCATCAAACGCTTTTATGTTTTGTTCACGATTGATCCATTTGTTCGAACAACTCTGCTTCATTCTAAGATTTGGAGAATCGTAGTCGATAAGGTTGCTCCAACTGCCATAGTTACAAACCCCCTCCAAGAAGTGATAACATTTCAAATAATCGGAGCTCTCGTTCGCACCTTCTTTTTTGAGGTATGGGGGATCAATATAAACCAAGTCGTAGCTGTCGTCTGGTAATTCCAATGCGTCATACCGAACAGCTCGACAAGTCTTCTGCCCCCTAAATACCAATTTGTTAGCTTCTGCGCAGAATCCAGCAAAGTGTTCATTGAAAGGTTTGTCCCAACTGGTTTTATTGCCGAATTCTCGATTTACTTTCGCAAACCTTAGGTATAAATTGCGTCGATGAAACATGTTGAAAGGACGTTTAATTAAACAACTCTGAAACAAGCTGTAGTATAAGAGTGCCCGTTTGTATACCATTTCTTTTGGTTCAAACTTCGACCTGTCTATATTGGTGATGATTTTGTCAATCCATCCGTTTTCTTTATTGGTAAAGTAAACATCACCAAAAGTGTCACGCACGAAATGGTGTTCCGATTTAGGGACTGACAATTGCGCATCATCAATATCTTTCTGTTCCAGAATTACATTATCGTTCTCGATGAGCGCCAATCCTATTTGGTGATTAAACTGAAGGATGTCATTATATGTCACTTCCTTGCCCATCTTCTTAAGTAGAAAGCTGACAGAACCGGTTCCACCAAAAACGTCAAGGGCTGACGAAAAATCCAACTCTCGAAGACAATCCCAAAGCCACGGGATAACTTTTCTTTTACTGCCTTGATATCTCGTCGAGGGAAATTCTCGCAACTCTATTCGGAACACTGGATTACACGAGGATGTTTTCAGCATATTTTTTGTTGCTCATCAGGTCCTTACAAAAACATATCTTCCGGCCATAAGGAAACAGTATATCGCCAAACTGATATAGAAAACAAGCTTTTTTAAGAATCCTCATCCCAAAATCGGCAATCGGTAATCAATCAACTGCCTTGAAGGCAGCTTTTGATGCTTCAATTGTTTTTACGATGTCCTTTTTCGAATGTGCCAGCGAAACGAACATCGCCTCATACGCGCTTGGGGCGATGTATATGCCTCTGGCGAGCATTTCCGCGAAAAACTTTTTGAACTGATGGAGATTAGTTGACTTGACGTCCTCAAAATTCCTGACCGGCCTGTCGGTAAAAAAGCAGCTCAAAATCGACCCGACGCGATTGATAACGACAGGAACACCCGCATTTGCGGCTGCATCCTTCAACCCTTGAGCCAGCATCCCGGCTTTCGCCTCAAGTTTGCCGTAGCAATCGCCCTTAGCCAATATATCGAGCGTCGCGTTCGCAGCCGCGGTAGCAATCGGGTTTCCGCTCAGTGTCCCCGCCTGATAAACCGGCCCCGCCGGCGCAAGCATATCTAAAATAGCCGCCTGTCCGCCGACCGCCGCCAGGGGCAATCCGCCCCCTATGATTTTGCCAAGACAGGTAATATCCGCCTTGACCCCGTAAAGCTCCTGTGCCCCTCCGCGGGCGATGCGGAAACCCGTTATCACCTCGTCGAAAATCAAAACCGCCTCCTCCGCGTCGCACAAGTCCCGCAGCATTTGCAGATACCCCTCGTCGGCCGGCACAACTCCCATATTCGCAGCCACCGGCTCAATCAGGACTGCCGCGATTTGCCCCCTGTGAAGCAAAAAACAATTCTTGACCGCCTCAACATCATTATATGGTATGACTACGGTAAGGTCCGCTATGGCAGGGGGGATGCCCGCGCTCGACGGCGACGAGTGGCCTGCCTTCCCGTAGCCCGTTTCGGCGGGCGAAGGAAGGTCAGCGGCACCAGAGCCCGCCGCGACTAACAGCGAATCGCTGTGGCCGTGATAGCAGCCCGCCATTTTGATAATCAAATCTTTTCGCTTATAGCCCCTCGCCAGCCGAATTGCCGTCATCACCGCCTCGGTCCCGCTGCTGACGAAGCGCAATTTTTCAATCGACGCGAACGCATTATGTATCTTTTTCGCCAGTTCGGTTTCCGCCAGCGTGGGCGCACCGTAACTTGTTCCTTTCCTCGCTGCTTTATTAATGGCCTTTACAACCGCCGGATGAGCGTGTCCCAGAATCATCGGCCCCCACGACCCGACGTAGTCAATATAGGCGTTCCCGTCGATATCGTAAATTTTCGCCCCTTTTGCCCTGGCGATAAACAAGGGCTTCAGTCCCACACCGCCGAATGCCCGAACAGGCGAGTTTACGCCTCCCGGCAGATACCTTCTCGCCTCCGAGAACGCCTCCGCCGACTTCGAATGCTCCAGTTTGCCCTTTGTTTTTTTCATTCCTGAAATCCTAATCCGCCGAGTACATATCGTCAATCGTTAATCCCATCTTTGTAACAGCCCTATACCCCTTCCCACAAGCCGGCAGCAGTAACGAAGTGTAAATTACAGGAGTTTATTGGCAGCGTTGAAATTAACGCTATATTTATTAACTCAGGCGGCTCAAAATTAGCTGCACTCTAACGGTCGCACAAGTTTTTACACCCTGCTTGCTATACACATTCAAAACGAGCAGTGGTGGGGAATTTTTTATAACCCCTCAAATCAAAGCTGCCGGATTTTTTAGCCCATGGCGTGCCCACTTCGGAAAACAGTTTGCCCTTTTCATGAGCGACACGCAAGACATGGTCAATATCCTTGATTATCGTTTTAATCGTATCGCCCTTGGGATCGCTCTGCTCACGACAGCTCAGATATTCCCTGCCAATCGAATGGGGATAACCACACGATTCAAATGCGCCGTTTACCACCAGCGTAAAAGGTCTGCAGGTCTCAAGAGTCACCGGATATGACGACCCGTTTTCATAATGCTCGGCCAGTTTTACAAGCATGTTGATGCGTTTTTCATTATCGTCAGTTATATGGTCAACTTCGCCATTTTCAAGCGTTATCGTTGCCTTACAGAAACCGACATACTCAATCCTGGCTTTCTCACATTCAATAATAATGGATGGATCTATTTTTGCATCGGAACAAAGCGAGGCATTAAACAGTATCTCAACGCCTTTATCGGTTATGATCCTTAGACTGCTGGTATCCTCGCTCTCAATATCATGGCCATGATACAACTCTGCCTGGACACTTACAGGCTCCGCCATCGCGCCGGGTTTCGCAGAAGCAAGATACAATTCGTCACTCAACATGTGAGCAAGAGGATTATTAATCGTCCCGTCCAGAATCCATTCGCCATTTATACGAAGCTTGCCCGCCCACTCGCTGCGATTATAATACGTATCGAATCTGGGCCAGCCGGCCATGCCCCGCACTCGTTTTATCTTTCCGTAACGGCCTTCCACGATCCGTTTTTTTAACTCCTGTATAATCTCCGAATACAAATATTGAAACGCGACAGGAACCCTTTTGCCTCGCTTCAATGCATGTTTTGTCAGCTCATCCAGGTCCTGTATGGTGGCAACGGGGGGCTTCTCAAGAAAAATATCAAAACCGGCATCCATGCACTTGGTGGTCAAACTGAAATGTTTGTGAATCGGTGCCGGAATATAAATCACATCAGCAATACCCTTAACATTCTTAATCATCTGGTCAGTATCATCATAAATCGGAATGCCTTTGCTCTGACAGAACGACCTGCCTGACGACTTTCTCGTCGGATTGCTCGTCACTGCCACCAGCTTTATTTTGTCGGGCAAATCCCAGATCCGCTTTATCAATTCATAAGCGTATCCGCCTGCACCTACCATCGCCAACTTAATCATCGCCTGTTCCATTACTATTCTATATTCAAAACCTTGTTCTTTTGGGCAGCCTCGCGGGCAATCAGGCATACTTTTGTAAGCATAAAGGATACCTGTGCGATTTCGTCATTGCTATAGCCGTCAAGGATATTCAAAAGAAACCTGCTGAATATCTTACCTTTTCCGTCGGGCAACGGATACTGAAAACTGCCTTTATCGTTACTGATAACAGAACATTCTTTTTTAGAGCCGCTCGCCTCAAGCACTCCTTTTGTCCCGACGATTCTTATCCAGTCATCCCCGTGAGTATTGGCAATTTCCGGACGGCAATAATCAACACTTATCGTAGCGTGTCCGCCGTTAGCGAGTTCGGCCACAAGGGCACAATTATCTTCACAGGCAGGCCGTTCGCTATGTGCAAAATTACTTTGCATCGCGGCAACTTTGGTAAAACCCAAACCCGTAATATAGTTGATATAATCAAAGGCGTGTATGCCGACCCACCCTATTGTGCCGCCGTATTTGTCCTTGTCTCCAAACCAGTCGGGTCTTGTACCCCATTTGTAGCTCTTTCGGGCATTAACTAAAACAGCCTCGCCAATGGCACCGCTGTCATAAACCTGCCGGGCGGCTACAAATTGAGGGTCACTGCGCATAGTCAGCATAGCCATAAGGTTAATTTTATTTCGCTTCACTGATTTACGGACTTTTTCGAGCATTGCCAAATCCAAAGCGAGCGGTTTTTCAGCTATTACGTGACAGCCCGCATCGGCGGCATCCATTATCAGGAGTGGAATAAGGTCAAGTCTTGTGCTGATTACTGCCACATCAGGTTTTAGCTCCTTGAGCATCTGTTTATAGTCATCATATACCTTCTTCCCGACAGCCGGCTGAAGTCGCAGGGGTTTCGAAATGTCTTCACCCTGATATGCCGGAGCCAGCCCGATCAGTTCGGCTTCCTGCATTCCAACTAAATCGCGAAAAACCGCATCTGAATGGCCAAAGCCGCCTATGTTGACTACTGTTAGTTTATCCATCAGAATACTCTTCAAAATTCCTAAAAGAACTTAATTAGCGCCTAACGCCAGTCCGCAAAGCACTATTAGGATCAACCACACGGACACTATTAACATCTGCCAATTTGCCCGGCATCGGCTTTCCCAGCGGCAGCCAGTTAATATATTCTTCAATATTGGTATAGCCGTCGCCATCGCGGTCACTGCGGGCATCGTTTGCA
>Ga0187882_1004934_pt1 | contig 10638 bp, 10 predicted proteins | sample June2016WEW_19_1_3_FD_132991 | JGI IMG/M metagenome (GOLD analysis project Ga0187882, IMG submission 132991) | Peatland microbial communities from SPRUCE experiment site at the Marcell Experimental Forest, Minnesota, USA - June2016WEW_19_150 | ecosystem: Environmental > Terrestrial > Soil >...
GCACAGGACGCCGAGGATCGTGCCCACATTGCCGGCGTTGCAGTCCGTGTCCCAGCCGCACATGGCGGCGATTTCCACCGTCCGGCAGAAGTCTCCGGCGCCGTACAGGAGGGCCAGGACGCAGACGCCGGCATTCGGGATGATGTGGCAAAGCCCGGGGTAACGATCATAGCCCCACTCCATGATGAGGTACTCCTGGCAGGCGCGCCAGTCAGCGGGATGCGCGTCGTGGAACGTCATCACCGCCCGGGCCACCCGCGCATAGGTCGAGCCAGGCGCTACACGCGAAAGCCCGGCCTCCACCACGCCGCGCACTCCGCCGGCGGGCGCGGCAAAAGCCGCGGCTATGCATGCGGCGATGAACCGCGCCCCGTTGAGCCCGTCGCCGTCGTGGGAAACGCTGGCCGCGGTGGCCGCGTACCGCGCAGCGTCGTCCGGCCGGCCCGGCCACACGAGGCCCCACGTGTCGATGAAGATCTGGCCGCCGATCTGCTCCGCGACTGTCGTGCCGTTGCGCGCGATGGACCCCGACTCGGGGGCCGGGATTCCTGCCTTGAGGTTAAGAAACGCCGTGTGCTCCGTGCTGACGCCGTACCCGCCCCACCAGAACATGCCCTTCCCGTCCCGGGCATAGTCCAGCCAGGCCCGGGCCACGTGCGCGGGCTCCAGGGGCACGGCCGGATCGCCTTCCACGAGGGGCCGTATGAAATAAAAGGGGCCGTTCGCGTCGTCATCCGCGGCAAAGTTCCGCCAGGGCTTAAGGTAGGAGCTCACCTCGCCGTAGATCTCGCGGATGCGCGGGAAGGTCCAGATCGCCGCCTCCAGGGGGGCGCCCAGCCGGATGCCGACGTTCTTGCCGAGGAAGCCCGCATAGACACGTTCCAGGTAATCAGACTGCAGCGGCATGGATGCTCCTCGCGCTTCTTGTCAAGAAGGCGCGAATCCATGGTAGAGAATCCGCGCCGCGGTTCGCATCATACAACTCTTGCGCGCCCGAGTCAGCGGCTGACTTGTTCATGAGGCCGACCCGCTTCACGGCGAAAGCGATCGACGGATCGCGCTCGATTCCCTTGAGAGCCATGTCCGAGACCGCCTATTTCTTGGCCGCGGCCGAAGCGCCCTTCGGAACGAAGTCCAGATGCAGGAGATTCATGTTGCCTTCGCGAACGACATGGACAGTGATGACATGCCGCCCAGCGTGCAGCTTCATCTCTGCGAAATTATCGAGGTGTTGCCACGTATGCCAGTCCCCCGTAGTCGGTATGGCAATCGGTCCCGTTGAATCGACGCCATCCACCGCGAAGCTGATCGCCGCGTCCGGATAGCGCGAGGAGATCAGCGCGCTGAGCAAGCATATCCCGGCATCCTTCACGGAGACGGTGTAGTTAGCCATTGCCCCGGAAACGTCCACCCGACGTAGTGCATGTCCGGCGGCAAAAGCGTCGCATCCTTGAACCTGTCGAATGCCGCTTTGGTATAGGAAGTTGAGATGCCGTCGTGCTCCCGGAAGTGGTTCTTTTCCTCTGGCCCCGTGTTGAGTTGGCCGGAGCTGTGGTTCACCGCATCCTGATTGTGGTGCGCCACCCCCTCACCCCCCCTGTCAAAGTGCGCAAAAAGCAGCCGCCCTGGGATAACGTGCGGTTCCGTGAACGGGGTACCCGCGTAGGTGGCGAGAGTAAAATGCTTCGATACGGCAGGTCGGGTCATGACGGGTGTTTCCGCAAGATCGAATATGGCAGTCAGCGTAAGAATAAACGGCACCATGGTCAACTCAGAGCACGGGGCAATGAGAGTACGAGGTGCGATTAATGGAAGAACCAATATTGATCCCACGGCAGCGCCCGCATAGAATGGGCGCGACATGAGGCGACGCGCATGGGTGGGTTTTTTCAGGCGGTGGGTGAGGTAGCATGCCGAGGGATGTCGCGTCCGTGATCCGGGAAAGCCTCGAAGCAACGGAGAGAACCCAGCTGCAGAACATCCTCATGCGCATGCCGGACAAGGTCTGCGCCATGGGGCTGGCGACGCTTCCCGCAGAACGGCGCCGCGAGCTCTACGCCCTCATCGCCGCGCCGAAGGCGGCGCGCATCGAGGAGGAGATCAGGCTCGAAGCCCGCAGGAAGACGAGCGCGCTCGTGAAGGCGCGCATCCTGCGGTCGTTCCTCTCGTACTTCGGCCGCGCTGACCGGACTCCGGGCACAATCTGGATCCGTCCAAAGCGCCGCGAATGAACGGCATCGCCTGCCAGATCCGCACGACGAAACCTTTCTTGAAGTTGCGGCGTACGGGAGCTTTGGCTCCGGTCTTCCCCTGTCCTTGCCCGAGCGCGAATACCCTAAAGTCTCCCGCCTCCACCGGCGCGAGACGGTGATGAGCCGGCTCGTAGAGGTAGACGCCCTCCTTCAGGGCGACATACAGATCGATTTCTTGAACCGCGCACCTTCACATTTTTATAACCGACCTGAAGTGCACCGTGGCGTTCATCATCTTCTCGTAGGCCTCAGCCGCCTTTTCGAGCGGGAAGACCTCGACCATGGGAATGATGCCGGCGAAAATGCTGAAGCTGACGGCGTCGGCGATCTCCCCGGCCCCTGATCCGATGATCGATCGGCCGCTTCCAATAAGCAGATGGGCAGGAAATTGAAGCATGTCCCTGGCGGCCCCGACGATGACGGCCTGGCCGCCCCGCCCGAGGCCGGCGATCAATTCTGAGATGGCCTTGGAGTTGGGCGCGGTGCAGAGGATGACCTTTGCCCCGCCGAGCCCTTTCAGCTCCTTGACAGGATCGCTTGAGACCGTGTCGATGAACCTATACGCGCCCAAGCGCATCGCCAGATTCTCCTTGGACTTGCCGCGTGAGAGAACAACGGTCTTAAATCCCATTTTCACGGCGTATTGCAGGGCCAGGTGTCCCAGGCCTCCGAGGCCTTGGATTGCGACCAGATCGCCGGCCGCGGCCACGCTGCTCCTCAGAGCGGAGAAGGTGGTCCGTCCCGCGCAGAGAAGCGGGGCGCCCGCGATTGATTCAAGCTCGTCCGGGATGCTGAGCAGGACCTCGGCGCGGGCGATCATATACTCGGCGTAGCCGCCGTCCGTCGAGATGCCGGTCGTCAGCGGGTTCTCGCAAGCCCTGAAGTCGCCCCTCCGGCAGGCGGGGCAGCTGCCGCAGTGCCCTCCCCGCCAGCCCACGCCAACCCGCGTTCCGGGCTTAAAAAATTCAGTCCCCGGCCCGAGCTTCGCTATCGAGCCGATCACCTCGTGGCCGGGAATGCGCGGATAGCGGATGCCAGGGAAAGTCCCTTCCTTCACGATAGCATCGCCGTGGCAGACGCCGCAGGCCTCCACCTTTATCAACGCCTCGCCCGCGCCCGGCTCGGGGATCTCTCTTTGGACGAGCTCGAAGTCTCCGCCCGCCTTGCTTACGTGCACTGCTCTCATTGACGCCATTGGGCCAGCCTCCTCTGCTTTCGATTATCCTCTCAGGTTTCCATTACGAGCGAGAGTATAGGAAATAAGGTCCACGGGAATTGCGTGTCACTTTTTAAGCTATTGCTCTTTGTGGCAGTCGGCAAGCCCAGTCTCTTCCCGGGGGGGAATTCGGGGAGATCCTTGCAGCACGGGCCGCCTCTGAACACCCTTTCTTTGCGTACACTGAACCATCTCGACCTTGTTGTGCGGCAAAGGCGCGCGTTGTATCATCTCACAATAGCCAGCAACCAAAGGGGTGAACATGCAGACGCTGGTCCAGGTAATCTGCGCGGGGAGGCGCGGCCTTCGCACCGCTGTCCTCCCAACACGCCCACCCCCGAAGAAATTGTGTCCAGCTACAAAGATCGACGCAATCATTGATGCGGGAGCACCAGGCACACATGATTACAGCTTCCAATAAAAACAAGGTCAACAACCCCGAGGGCGCTTCCCCTCAGGGCACCGTGCTTCCCATCCTGGTTGCCATCAGCATTTCGCATTTGATCAATGATTCTCTGCAATCGTTGATACCAGCGAACTATCCGATTATCAAGGAATCGTTTCAATTGAATTTTGCCCAGATAGGCCTGGTCACATTCGTGAATCAGATCACGGCGTCCCTTCTTCAACCGGTCGTGGGGGCTTTTACTGATCGGCGTCCCCTGCCCTTTTCCCTGGCCGTCGGGATGGGCTTCACTCTGATGGGGCTGGCGCTCTTGTCATTTGCCCAGAGCTTCGGAGTGCTGCTGTTTTCAGTGTCGCTCATCGGCGTCAGCTCCTCCATCTTCCATCCCGAATCATCCCGCGTTGCCCATATGGCTGCCGGCGATCGCCGTGGATTCGCCCAGTCGTTCTTCCAGGTGGGGGGGAACGCCGGCTCATCGCTGGGGCCGCTTCTCGCCGCGCTGATCATTGCGGAGAAGGGCAGATCACGTGTTCTCTGGTTCCTCCCCCTCGCGGTGATGGGGATCGTGCTCTTGTCCCAGGTGGGACGATGGTACGCCGCCAACACTCATCGCATCCATGGTTCGCTCGCGGCAAAAGGCAAAAGGAGCAGCCCAGGACTGGCGCGGTCCACGGTGATGTTCTCCGTGGGCATCCTGCTTGTCCTGATTTTTTCCAAGTATTTCTATCTGGCGGGCATCAACAGCTACTTCACGTTCTACCTCATCGAAAAGTTCAGATTGTCGATACGCAGTGCACAGCTTCATCTTTTCATCTTTCAGTTTGCCGTAGCAGCGGGAACCCTGATAGGCGGACCTGTGGGGGACCGGATCGGGCGCAAGTACGTCATCTGGATCTCGATCCTGGGTGTGGCGCCCCTTACGCTTCTGCTCCCCCACGCCGGCTTGGTCGGAACAACGGTGCTCTCAGTCTTTATCGGCGTCATTCTGGCTTCGGCTTTTTCCGCCATCCTTGTGTACGCTCAGGAGCTTATCCCGGGCAAGGTGGGCATGATTGCAGGACTTTTCTTTGGTTTTGCGTTCGGGATGGGTGCGCTTGGTTCGGCGGCGCTGGGAAAACTGGCCGACCTGACAAGCATCACTCACGTTTACCGGCTTATAGCTTTCCTGCCTCTGCTCGGTTTATTTGCTGGGCTCCTGCCGAATATCGAAAAAAGACGCGCAGCTCCTTGAAGCTTATGGAGATTTTCCGCCGGGACAGCTGCGGACTGCCCACGCACATTGTGATTAACTCTTTGTTCTAAATGTATTTACCGTATCACTTATATCCTAAAGATTTTTATTGCGCTGTACCTACCTCCATGATAGAATGCGTTAGTAACTCTTGTTAGTTACAAGACATTCTTCAAACAAAGGAGAGCTGTATGAGACGACTTGTTCTGATTCTCTTCGTTCTTCTTTCCACCGGCGCTCTGCTCTTTGCCACAGGTTCCGGCGAGAGCACGCAGGCCGGCGGAAAGGTGGGGGGCTCCGTTTCCGTTCTCGGAGTCTGGGGAGGACAGGAGCTCGATATATTCAACTCCATGGTCGCGCCGTTCCAGGACCGGACCGGAGTCAAGGTGGAGTTCGAGGGAACCCGCGACCTGGACGCCGTGCTCACCACGCGCGTCGCGGCAGGCAATCCGCCGGACCTGGCCGCCCTGCCCGGGCCGGGGAAGATGGCGGAGTTCGCGCGCCAGGGCAAGATGGTAGACCTCTCGGGCGTGCTCGACATGGCCGCCATGAAGAAGGCCTACGCGCAGGGTTGGCTCGACCTAGGCAGCGTCGACGGCAAGCTCGTGGGCATCTTCACCAAGGCATCCCTGAAGGGCCTGATCTGGTACAACCCGAAGAACCTGAAGGCGGCGGGCGTGCAGATCCCCACCACGTGGGACCAGCTCATGAGCACGTCGCAGGCCATCGCGGCAAAGGGAACCACCCCTTGGGCCGTCGGGGTGGAAAGCGGCGCGGCGAGCGGCTGGACGGGCACTGACTGGCTGGAGAACATTTTCCTGCGGATGTATGGGCCCGCGAAGTACAAGGACTGGTATGACGGCAAGCTTGCCTGGACGTCTCCCGAGGTGAAGACCGTGTGGCAGACGTGGGGCAAGATCGTGGCTGACCCGAAGATGGTCTATGGAGGGAGCCAGTACGAGCTGTCCACCAACTTCGGCACGGCCTTCACGCCCGTGTTCCAGACTCCTCCCGCCGCCTACTTCCACTTCCAGGCCACGTTTATTCAGAGTTTCATCCAGAAGCAGTATCCCGACCTGAAGCCGGTGGATGACTTCAACTTCTTCGGCTTCCCCGCCATCAATCAGCAGTACGCGAAGGCCGTGGAGATCGCCGGGGATCTGTTCGGCATGTTCAAGAAGACGCCGCAGTCCACCGCGTTCATCACGTACGTCACCACTGCGGAGGCGCAGGACTTCTGGGTGAAGCCGGCAAACGGCATTTCTCCCAACAGGGCGGTGCCGCTCTCCGATTACCCCGACCCGCTCAGCAAAAACGCCGCGCAGATTCTCACCTCTGCCGACATCGCGGTGTTCGACGCTTCCGACATGATGCCGAGCAAGATGAACGCGGCCTTCTGGTCCGCGATCATGAGCTATCTTGCGAACCCCGACCAGCTGGACAGCATCCTCTCCGACCTCGACAAGGTCCGGGCCGATGCCTACAGCGGATCGTGAGGCAATGAACTGACGCGGGGGGCCTTCGAGCCCCCCGCCCGATTGAGGACGATATGATCAACCTGTTGTGGGCGCTCGTTGCCGTGGCCGGCGTGCCGCTCGTGCTGGGCGGATACATCTTCGCGGTGGAAGCGGCGATGAAAAGAAGCGGCTCCCGGGCGCGCGGCGGTCTTCGCCCCTGGCTGTGGCTGGCCCCGGCCTTCGTGCTCCTGGCCGTCTTCCTCATCTACCCCACGGTGAGCACGGCCGCGCTGAGCTTCCTCAACGCCAACTCGGCCAAGCCGGTCAGCTTTGCCAACTACACCTACATCTTCACTGATTCGAACATGCTGATCGTGCTGAGGAACAACCTGGTCTGGCTGGTTCTCTTCACGTTCGTGACGGTGATCCTGGGGCTTCTGATCGCCGTGCTCACCGACCGGGTGCGCTATGAGCGCGCGGTGAAGGCGCTGATCTTCCTGCCCATGGCGATATCGTTCGTGGCCGCGGGGGTGATCTGGAAGTTCATGTACCAGTATCAGCCCGCGGGCGCGGCCCAGGTGGGTACGGTGAACGCGATATTCAGCTCCATCTTCCCCCGCTTCACGCCGCAGGCGTGGCTTTTCAACAAGTCACAGAACAACGGGGCGCTCATCATCGTCGGGATCTGGATGTGGGTGGGATTCGCCATGGTGATCCTCTCCGCCGGGCTGAAGGGAATATCGACGTCCCTCATCGAGGCGGCGCGGATCGACGGGGCGAGGGAGGGTCGGATCTTCTTCAGCATCATTCTTCCCCTCATGCGGTCCACCATCATCGTGGTGGCCACGACGCTCATCATCACCGTCCTCAAGATCTTCGACGTGGTCTACGTGATGACCAACGGCAACCTCGACACCGATGTGATCGCCAACAGGATGTACAAGGAGATGTTCAACTACCAGAACTTCGGCCGCGCGAGCGCCTTCGCGGTGATACTGCTCCTGGCCATCATCCCGGTCATGGTGCTGAACATCCGGCGCTTCGGAAGGGGAGGGAGCTGAAATGAACCGTCTTGCAGCCCTCTCCCGAAGGCTTGCCGGCCGCGGGCTCCTCCACCTCGTCCTGATTGTCATCAGCCTCCTCTGGCTCATGCCGACCGTCGGATTGTTCGTGTCCTCGCTTCGGCCCGCGTCCCTCATCTCCTCCAGCGGCTGGTGGAAGGCCTTCACGACGCCATTCCGGTTCACCCTGGAAAATTACGGGCATGTCATCGGGCAGGCCAACATGGGGCGGAGCTTCGCCAACAGCCTGCTCATTGCCATCCCCGCGACGGTGATGCCTATTCTCATCGCCGCCTTCGGAGCGTATGCGTTCGCGTGGATGCGTTTCAGGGGAAGGAACGCGCTGTTTCTCATCGTCGTCGGCCTGCTGGTTGTTCCCCTGCAGGTCACGCTCATCCCCGTGCTGCGGCTGTTCAACGTCCTGGGGCTCACGGGATCATTCCCGGCCATATGGATCGCCCATACCGCCTACGGCCTGCCGTTCGCCATCTACCTCCTGCGCAACTTCATCGGCGAGCTGCCCGGGGAGATGATGGAATCCGCCGGCCTTGACGGCGCCACGCACGCGCAGGTATTCTTCCGCCTGGTCATTCCCACCTCGGTTCCCGCGCTCGCATCGCTTGCAATCTTTCAATTCATGTGGGTGTGGAACGACCTGCTGGTGGCCCTGATCTACCTGGGCGGCACCCCAAGGGTGGCCCCCATGACCGTGACCATCAGCAACATGGTGAACTCCTATGGGGGCGGCTGGGAGTTCCTGACCGCGGCGGCCTTTCTCTCAATGCTTCTGCCGCTCATCGTGTTCTTCGCCCTGCAGCAGTATTTCGTGAAGGGGATCCTGGCGGGATCCGTCAAGGGATGAGATGAAGGGGAAAAGGCCGTCGTCCTCCGACGTTGCGCGCAAGGCCGGTGTCTCCCGCACCACGGTCTCCTTTGTGCTGAACAATACGCCGGGGAAGACCATCCCCGAGGTGACCCGGCAGAAGGTGCTGGCCGCGGCGCGCGATCTGGCATACACGCCCAATGAGAACGCCCGCAGCCTGGCAATGATCAAGCACCACTCCATCGGGTTCTTCATCCCCCACTCGGGCTTCATCTCCTCCGACGCGTACGTCATCCGCATCCTGGAAGGCATGACGCCCGTCCTCAACAAGGCGCGCTTCCAGCTCGTGCTCCAGCCCCTGAAGCTGAAGGAGATGAACTACCTGCAGCTCGCGCGGCAGGATAACGTGGACGGCATCATCCTCATGAACACGCACGATGATGACCGCGGCCTCGCCGAGGTGATCGATTCCGGGTTCCCCCTGGTGGTGATCGGCACGGTGTCGCGAAACGGGATCTGCCAGATCGATATCGACAATCGGGCCGCCGCGGCCTCCGCGGTGCGGCATCTTATCTCCCTTGGCCACCGCGACATCGGCATGATCGGCCACGCGCCGCTCGCCTTCTACGCCGCGCGCGAAAGGCTGGAAGGATTTCGCGAGGCCATGCGCGAGGCGGGCCTGGCCGTCCGCCCCGAATGGGTGCGGGAAGGCGATCTCACGGAGGAGAGCGGTTTCCGCGCCATGAACGGGATTCTTTCGCAGAAGCGCAAGCCCTCCGCCCTGTTTGCCGGCAATGACGTTGTCGCCTACGGCGCCATCCAGGCCGTCAAGGACGCGGGGCTCACCATCCCCAAGGACATGTCGATCATCGGCTTCGACGACGACCTGCTCTCGCGCTACGTGAACCCGCCGCTCACCACGGTGACCAACCCCGCGCCGGGGCTCGGCGCGGAAGCCGCCCGCCTTCTCATCAGCATGCTCAAGGGCCGGCCCCTTGCCTCTCCCCGCAGCGTCCTGAGCACCACGCTCGCTCTCCGCGGCAGTTGCGCCCCCGCTTGAGGATCCGAGGCCGCGCCATGAGAGATTCAGCGTCGCCCTATCCGCCCGATCCATGGAGGATCCGCGAGACATCGTTCGACCCCTCCCTTGCCGTCAGGAATGAAACTATTTTCGCCCTTGCCAATGGCACCCTCGGCCTGCGGGGGACTTTCGAGGAAGGGTATCCCCAAAGCGTCAGCGGCACATACCTGAATGGGTTTTACGACGAGACGCCGATCGTCTACGGCGAGATCGCCTATGGCTACGCGAAGAATCGCCAGGTGATGCTCAACGTGGTCGATGGGAAGCAGATCCGATTCTCGGTCGATGATGAGCCATTCGATCTCTCAAAGGGTGAAATCCTTTCCTTTGAAAGATGCCTCGACATGCGCGCCGGCGCCCTGAAGCGCACGGTGCGTTGGAGATCACCCAGGGGCCGGCGCATGGAGCTTTCCTCCTGCCGGCTGGTCAGCCTGAAGCGGAGGCATGTGGCGGCGATCGATTGGGCCGTTACACTTCTGGACGGGCCCGGCACGGTTGTCGTCCATTCCCGTCTGGACGGGAACGTTCACAACCTGTCCTCTGGCGATGATCCGCGGAAGGGGTCGCACTTCGCTGAAAGACCGCTCAACTCGACGGACCGCGGCGCTGATGGACCGCGCGGTTTCATGGTGCAGGAGACGAGGAACACGCGCTTTGCTGTTGCCTGCGCCATGGACCACGCGCTGGACGATGCGGCGGGACCGATCGGCCCCGGCGCTGCAAAGCGGCCCGCGGCGTCTATCGCCGCCTCCGCTGAAGGCGACCTAGTAACCATGACGCTGCAGGCTGCGCTTCAGGACGCGGCCAGCCTTCATCTCACCAAGTTCCTCGGATACTGCTCTTCGCTTCAGTTCCCCAAGGGGGAGTGCGCGGCTCACGCGGCGGAGGAGGCACGGGCGGCTCGAGAGGCCGGATTCGACATGCTTCTTGCTGAACAGAAGGAGGTCCTGGACGGCTTCTGGGATGCGGCTGACATCGAGATCGAAGGTGATGCGTCCCTCCAGCAGGGCCTGCGGTTTAACCTCTTCAGCCTGTTTCAGTCGGCGGGCCGCGACGGTCGCACCAGCATCGCCGCCAAGGGCCTCACCGGCGAAGGCTACGAGGGGCACTA
>Ga0187882_1004940_pt1 | contig 10631 bp, 10 predicted proteins | sample June2016WEW_19_1_3_FD_132991 | JGI IMG/M metagenome (GOLD analysis project Ga0187882, IMG submission 132991) | Peatland microbial communities from SPRUCE experiment site at the Marcell Experimental Forest, Minnesota, USA - June2016WEW_19_150 | ecosystem: Environmental > Terrestrial > Soil >...
AACATCCTCTATGGCAGGCCCGGCTCCTCCGAGCAGGAGATGCTGCGAGCGGCTGAGGTTGCCGGCGCTTCCCACGCCATCGAGCGCCTGCCGCAGGGCTATGAAACGGTGCTTGCCGAGTCCGGCGCGAACCTCAGCCAGGGCCAGCGCCAGCTCATCGCCATCGCGCGCGCGGTCCTGGCCGCGCCCAGGCTGCTGATTCTCGACGAGGCCACCAGCTCCGTGGACGCGCGCACTGAGCTGCGCATCCAGCAGGGGATGATCGAGCTGATGAAGGGGCGCACGAGCTTCATCATCGCACACCGGCTTTCCACCATCCGTGACGCGGACACGGTGCTGGTGGTGGACGCGGGACGCATCGTGGAGCGGGGGAGCCCCGAGGAGCTGGTGAAGCGCGAGGGGTACTTCAAGAAACTGTACGAGACGCAGCGGGGCGGCGTGGAGATATAACAGCCCCGTTGCTCAGGCGGCCCCGACGGGGGAATGCCCGGCTCGCGCTCTTCCATCATCGCGCTCTGCCATCATCGCGCGGCCGATGGGGCCGGCGTTGCTATCCCTTTGCCTCGCGCACGGCGATGAGCTCGTTGATCCGGGTGATGTCTTCCCTGGACAGCTCCCAATCGCCGGCGCCGGCGATCTGCTCCACCTGCTCGGGGCGGCGCGCGCCGACGATCGCAGCGGTCACCTCTGATCTTCGCAAGACCCAGGCAACCGCGAGCTCCCCGAGGCTTTTCCCGCTTTTCGCCGCTATCGGCCGCAATCCCTCCACCAGTTGGAGGGTATGGGTCAGGGCAGGCTCCGCGAATTGGGGGTTCCTGCTGCGCTGGTCGTCCTTGGGAAGGGAGGCCACCCTCTCCTTCGAGAATGCGCCGGTGAGCAGCCCCATCTGCAGGGGGCTGTAGCAGATCACGCCGATTCCGTTCGCTTCGCAGTAGGGGAGAAGCTCCCTCTCCACGTCGCGGCGCAGCATGCTGTAGGGGGGTTGGAGGGAAGCCACGGGATGGATGCCGCGGATCCGCTCGAGCTGGGCAATGCTGAAGTTGGAGACTCCCGCGCAGCGGACCTTCCCCTGCTTCACCGCCTTGGCGATCTCGGACCACGCCTCTTCGATGTCCGCATCCGGGTCCGGCCAGTGGATCTGGTACAGGTCTATGTAGTCTGTCTTCAACCGTCGGAGGCTGGCCTCCAGCTCAACGCGCACGCTCTCCGCCTTCAAGCGATTGCCAGGCGCCGTGGCGCCAGGCTCCCAGACCAGCCCGCATTTCGTGGCTACAGCAACCCTATCGCGCCGGCCGGCGATTGCCCGTCCGACGATCTGCTCAGAATGTCCCAGGCCGTAGACCGCGGCTGTGTCGATCCAGTTGATGCCGATGTCCAAGGCCCGGTGAATGGCCGCAATGGAATCCTCGTCGTCCTGCGCGCCCCAGCCAAACTGCCATCCCGCCCCGCCGATCGCCCAGGTTCCCAGCCCCACCCTCGTAAGCTCCAGGCCGCTTTTGCCCAAAGGTTTTTTCTTCATATCTTTCCCCTATCGTATAGTACGCCGCCGCCGGCTCCTTGGAAAGCACGAGACGCGCATTCGCAGCCGGCTGCTCAGGAGCACGATCCCCGAGATGAGCAAAGCCACCGCGGCGCCCAGGACCAATGGTTCGCAATTCTTGACACATTGAAATCAATATGATCTCAATTCACTAAAGTCGTGAGGGGCAAGCATGAGAAAGATCGTCGCGTTCGCGGTTGCCTATTGCCTTACTGTTCTCCTTGGCCTGGGCACGCTCGATCTCGGCCTGAAGGGGTTTTTCGCGTCGACGGAAAAGTTGATCGGGCACCCTCTTCCCGCCACCCCCCCACCGGCAGCGCTTATCGGATTGCTGGTTCTTGCCTTGGCAGCCGGCCTTGTCCTGAAGTTTTTTGCAAGACGGGAAGACCGTGAGCGTCTTCGCCATGTATGAGGGGGGATCGAATGGCGCGCGCTCAGCTTCCTTGACGCTTCTCTGATCTATGGCACCAACCGTTGGACTTATCGCAGCGATGGGGATGGAGGCGCGCCCGGCTCTTCGACTGCTCGGTCCGTTCGAGCGTTACCCGTTCCGCGGATATAGAGCATACCGCTTCGCGTTGTCCGGCGCGGACTGCATACTCGTGGAATCAGGCATGGGAATAGAAAGGGCAACGGCCGCTGCCCGCGCGCTGCTGTCAGCCTTTGAGCCGCTCTATCTCATTTCATTCGGCATCGCCGGCTCGATTGAGCAGGGAGTACAGATCGGGGATGTGATTGTAGCGACGCAGGTCCTGCTTTTCGAAAATGGGCGCCTGGGCAAAGCCCGGCCGCTCGGCTCTCTTTCCGAATCGTCGTGCTTGGCCGCAGAACAGGCGTTGGATGCCTCAGCCGCGCGTCTATACACGGGCACGGCAATCACTACACGAGGACCGCAGCCAACCGCGCCACGGCTGCAGGGGGTGTCCCACCCGGTGCTCGAAATGGAGACCATGGGTATAGCTCGCGCAGCAGGGGAGCACAGCGTCCGGCTTCTCTCCATCCGATCCATAAGCGACACGCCTGAAGCGCCCCTTCCCACGGCCATGGAAGCGCTCATGGATGCGGAGTTCAACCTCAGGTTCGCGAATATCGCCAGGATCTGCCTGCGCCATCCTTCGAAAGTCCTCGGGCTGTTGCGTTTCAGCCGCAATGGAATGAAGGCGGCAGAGAATGCGGCGGTCGCGATTGCTGCCATCCTGCGGGATCCCCTCGGAGCTATCCCTCTCCCCAGCCATGGGTGAATTGGACCGGCATCACGCATGCTCAGAGCGGATGCCATTGATGGAAATGACCGCCTTGCCGTCCCTGACGATGAGCAGGCACACGCCGTCCCGCACGTCGTACACCGCGAATGCACGCGCCACCGGATCAAAGGGAAAGTTTTTCTCCACGGCCTGCTCGGGGCTTACGTAGGCTTCCCTGAGCTCTCCGTTTTCCACAAAGGCGATGACGGCGTGCTTCTCTCCCCTGGCCTGGCAGGCATGCAGCGTGTTCATGAGGACGGCATCCGCCATCACCTGCCGCGTGATGCGCCAGTCCAGCGCGCTCTCCTCGGGAGACATCTCCTGGTAGACGACGCTCTCCACCAGCCTCAGCCTCGGCGCCGCCGCGCCCGCGCGCCGCCGGCGCCTCCGCCGAACAGCGCGGTGATGCCCAGAAAGAACCCGAGGTTGTACCACCCGCCGTTGTTATGGACGTCGTACATCTGAACGTTCTTGTTGAACAGGGAGATGATGAAGGTCACCGGCGCGATCACGCCGTTCCACAGGCCCCGCCAGAAGCCTGCCACGACTCCCGTCCCGCTCGGCACATTCGCCAGCTCGTTGATACCGGGCGCGCAGCTTGCGAGCATCAGGAGAACAAGGGCAAGGGTCACAAGGCAAGATGCCTTTTTCATAAGCTCCCTCCGGCGGCCTTTCTACCAGCCCATCCTCTTCCTGTGCGAGGTGATCTGCGCTGCGTGGTGGCGGGCATGCCAGGCGTATTGCTGGAGCAGGAGATCCACTGTCACGAGGCCGAGCCGGGGGTGCCGCCACTGGCGTTGGAAATCCTTCTCCAAAAGCGATTCCCACGCCTCCACCCACCTGAGCCTGATCGCTTCGAACATCGCAAGGGACCCCTCGATATGAACCGACCGCGCGTCCGGCAGCTCCGCCCAGAGCTCCTGCGGGGCCACCATCACATTGGGAGGCGTGCTTTCCGTCAGCGCATATTTCAGCCGCGGGTAGGCGTTCGCATCCGATTCCGCGATGTGATGAACAACCTGGGCAAGAGTCCATCCCTCCGGTCGATACCGGCTTGAGAGCTGTTCGGCCGAGAGACCCTTCACGGCGCTTCGCAGCAGGCCAGGCGCCTCCCGAAATTGGGCGATGCATTCCTTCCTCACCTCTTGCGGCGGCTCAACGTATGCGAACTTGCCAATCGGATACCGAAGGTCTTCGTTCATGGGCTTCTCCTAGTGGCGCTGCTCGTCCCTGACAGGTTGTTGATCCTGGCAAAGTACGCCTTCTCCCAGTACGCGGCATAGGAGGTGCCGTCAGGGAGATGCGCCAGCGCGATTTCCGTTTTCTCCAATCTCCATCCTATGAGGTCTTCCCTTTCGAATGCCGGGGGTCCGTTCTGGTTGATCAAATCCTTTTTCATGGAGGCAAAGGCATTTCGGTCCACGTCCTTCTTGAATGTATAGGAGGCTGAAAGAAGCTTGTCATTTTCCAGTATGTACGTGATCGTTGCCGTGAATCCATTTACCAGGGCCTGAAAGACGATCTGCTCCTGGCCAGGCAGGCTCAATTCGGAAACGATGCGCCCCGTCTCCGAAGCAATCACCTCTTCCCTTGTCATCAGCCAGGAGGTATTGCGGAATTCAAGCGCGAAAGAGCCGTATGCAAGCGAGAGCAAGGCAAGAAAGATTATAGCCCTTTTCAATTCAGGGGTACCTGTGCGGTTGAATATGGATTGCATGATCTGAAACGTCAAGATGGCAGCGTGGCGATTGAGATGGATAATGCGCTTTTGAAGAAACCAGCCCCCCTCTTGCGCGGTCCCCAATGGCAACACACCCCGCTGATCTGATACTATGATCCTGAAGGTAACGCAGCATGAAGAAGCAACTCCCCCCCCATACCCCCGCCGATTCGGCGCCAAAGCCCGAGCTCCCCTCCGGCCTGCGCATGTTTCTCTACGTGACCTCGGGCGTTGCGGGCGCTGCGATCATGATCGTGGAAATACTCGGGGCAAGGATGCTGGCCCCGTATGTCGGCACATCGCACTTCGTGTGGACCGCGCAGATCGCGGTGACCCTGGCGGCGCTGGCGTGCGGCTATTACGCGGGGGGTCGCCTGGTGGATCGCGCGGCGAGGCTGGGCAGGCTCTATTGGGCCATCCTGGCTGCGGCGGCATGGCTTGCGCTCACCGTGGCGTTGCGCGAGTGGGTGGTCTACCAGGTGCTCGATCTGCCGCTCGCCGCGAGCTCATTGCTGGCCTCGGTTTTTCTTTTCTTTGTGCCGCTCGGTTTGCTCGCCATGACTGGTCCGTTCCTTGTACGGATGCTGACCAAGTCGGTGAACGATGTCGGCGGCAACGTGGGTCGGCTGTCGGCAATCAGCACCATTGGAAGCTTTCTTGGCACAGGGGTGATCGGCTATGTCCTGATCCCTCTGGTGCCGAACTCCTACACGATGTTCGGCACATCAGCCCTCCTTGTGGTGATCGTGTGCTGCTATTTCGGCGCATGGAACCGGAAGGCTGCGCGGCTGGCGGTCATGGCCGTCGTTGCGGCCGCGGGCCTGGCTGCGGGCTGCTGGGGCATGCTCAGCGAAGGGCTGCACAGCTCTTCACTGGCGGAATTGTACCGCGCCAATTCGAGCTTCGGCATGCTGCAGGTCGTGCAGGCCAGGAGCCGCCCCTTTCGCTATTACCTGGACGATTACCTGATCCAGAACACCTACGATGTGGAGCAGAGGAAAAGCGCCTCCATGTTCACCTACATGCTGGAGGATCTTGCTCGGGGATACGCGCCCGCGCTGAACGACGTGCTGTGCATAGGCATGGGAGTCGGCATCGTTCCCCGAGAGCTTGCTCAACAAGGCGCCCGGGTGGACGTGGTGGAGATCAACCTCGCGGTGGTGAAAGTCGCTGAGAAATATTTCGACCTGGACACCGGCGCTTTCAGGCTCTTCATCGGCGATGGCCGCTACTACGTGAACAGATCCGACAAGAAATATGACGCGGTGATCCTCGATGCGTTTCTCGGCGATTCCATGCCGACCCACCTGATGAGCCGCGAAGCTTTTCTTGCAATGAAACGGGTGCTGCAGCCGGACGGCGTGCTTGTGATCAACACGTTTGTCGATTTCAGCTCGCCCAAGGATTTCCTAGGCGCCTCGCTGTACAAGACGCTTGCCAGCGTTTTCCCCAGCGTGAAGGTCCATGGCGCTCGCGGCGCGAACACCCTTTTCGTTGCATCCTCAAGAGCCGACCTGTCTCTCCTGCATCCCCCCGACCTTGCTGAGGTTCATCGCGATGCTGCCGCGGATGTGCGCGCCGCTTTCGCGGAATTGTGGACCCCGGATCCAAAGGCGGGGATCGTGCTAACGGACGATTACAATCCCGTTGAATACTACGATGCAGCCAATCGGGAGAGGCTCCGGCATTCCCTGGCGCTCTCCATAAAACTCTCGTAAGGCAGGCCGCGCAAGATCGGCCAGCGCATTTCGCGGCTGACGGCGGACAACCTCTATAACTCCATTTCCGGGTCTTGCAGCGCGTACGCAACCGCCTGGTCCCAGGACATGGCCCGGCCCTTGGCCCATTCCTCGGCCACTGTTGCCTTGTCCAGTCCAAGGTCCTTTTCCAAGTAGGGAAACGGTTCCACCTTGGCTGCCGCCTTGGGATCGCTGAGCGAAAGCCTGAGCGCCTGCTCGGCCCCGAACAGTCGAACGGCCCGCCGGGGATTGCCGGTTTTCCCGGCGAGGAATCCAAAATTGCCTACAAAATTCGCCAAGAACCCCTTGTAGCCCTGACTCAGGGCGAGGTCGAACCCCTCCTTGCACAGCTCACGCGCGCGCTCGAGCTGGCCGATACCTGCATGGCAATAGACCAATTCCCCCAACGTATTGAGCATCAGAGTAATCTGGCCGATCTCTCGGGCCATGGGCAGCGATTCCACGTACCAGGGAATCGCGGCCGTGTAATCCTTCTGATACATGAGCATGTCCCCCATTCCGTGAATGGAAAGGGCACATTGGTACGGCTCGCCTGCCTGCCGGGAGAGGGAAATGACCTCCTCTTCTGCCTTTCGCAGGAAGTCCTTGTCGAGATCCTCCCGGGGCCGCGATGCGTATGCCCAGTACAGACAGTAAGCGATGACCCATGGATCTCCGGTTTCACGGGCGATCCGCAGGCTTTCCTCCCAATTCGACCGGGCTGCTTCCTTCTGCTCTCCAAGTGCTCTATAGAACCCCAAGTACGCCAACACGATCGCGATCCATCGGGAGTCTCCCACTTGCCTGCAGAGCCGTACGCTTTCTTCAAGCATGCGAATTTGCGCAATCGGCAGCCCATAATCGAATTGGGACCGACTGAGATAGTACAGCGCCCGCGCCCTTTGCGCTGGCATCTCCAGCCCCTCGGTCATGCCAAGAAAAGCCGGCAGCCATTCAAGAGCTTCGTGATTGTACGCGCTGGACTGCCAGAACCATCCCAGGCCGCATGCAAGCCGCATACCGCCCCGCGCGTCTCCCCGTTCCTTCAACCACGCAAGGGCCTTGAGCATATTCTCGTGCTCGCGCCGCAGCCGCCGCTTCCAGGACATCTGGTCGGGATGGAAAAAAGCAGGCTCCGACTCCTCGGCCAGGCTGATGTAGTAGTCAACAAAGCGCCGCATCACCTGCTCAGCCTCGGCGCTCTCCGCAAGACGTTCCCGAGCGTACACGCCGATGGTTTCCAGCATCGAGAAACGCACCTCCCCCTCGCGCTCCGCCTGCCGCACCAGGCTCTTGTCCACCAGCGATGACAGCCGGTCCAGCACCTCCCCCCCATCATCCTCGGAGCGGCAGATCGCTTCCGCGGCTTCCAGCGTGCATCCGTCTGCGAACACTGAAAGCCTGCGGAACAAGGACTTCTCACTTTCATCCAGAAGCTGGTAGCTCCACTCGATGGTGTTCCGCAGCGTCTGCTGCCGGGCAGGAAGATCCCGAGCCCCCCCGGTGAGCAGCTTCAACCGGTCGCCCAGCCGCTCCAGCAGCGCCTGAGGGCTGAGCACCTTCAGCCGTATGGCGGCAAGCTCGATGGCCAGGGGCAGGCCGTCCAGCCGGGCGCAGATCTCCGCAACCGCGGGCGCGTTCTCGTTGGTCACCGCGAAATCCTGCTTGGCAGCCACGGCCCGATCGATGAACAGCCGTACCGCTTCATACTGCGTGAGCTTCTCCAGAGGCTGCATCACCCCGCGCTCGGGAAGCTCCAGCGGAGGTATGACGAACTCCCGCTCCCCCCGCACGTGCAGGGGCTCCCGGCTTGTGACCAGAACCTTCACCCCGGGACAGGCGGCCAGCAGCTCTGCCACCCACGACGATGCAGCCATCACCTGCTCGAAGTTGTCCAGCACCAGCAGCATGTGCTTCTTGCCCAGATAACCCTGCAGCCTCTCCTGAGGAGCCCGTGCTTCCTGAGGATCATCTCCCGCGCCCAGGGTCCGCAGTATGGCGCGGGGAACGTCCTCCGGGTTGCGGATGGCCGAAAGGGCTGCCACGTAGACCCCGTCCTCGAAAGCGTCGATCAGGTCCGCGGCAGCCTGCAGCGACAGCCTGCTCTTGCCCATACCGCCCGGTCCGGTGAGGGTGACCAGCCGCACATCGGGCCTCCTGCACAGCTCCAGCACCCCGGCAAGCTCCGCCTCTCTCCCGATGAGCGGCGTGGGCTGCGGCTGCAGGTTGTTCGGACGGCTGTCGAGGGTCACCAACGCGGGGAAGGTCGATGGCAAGTCTACGTGGCACAGCTGGTATACCTGCTGGGGCTGGCTCAGGTCCTTCAAACGATGCGAGCCAAGCGGCACCAGCGTAGCTCCCTCAGGGACCGCGTCCTTTACCAGCTCCACGGCAGCCGCGGAGAGCAGGATCTGCTTGCCGTGAGCCGCGCTGAGCAGCCGGGCCACCCGGTTGACCGCGGGGCCGAAGTAGTCCGCCTCCCGCTCGTCGGCGTCACCCGCATGGAGCGCCATGCGCACCGTGAGGCCCTCGGGGATTTTCCACTCCTGCGCAATAAGCGCCTGCTGCCCCTGGAGGGCAGCCTGCACCGCCTGCGGCGCGGTGGAGAACGCTGCACAAAAGGCGTCCCCCACGGTCTTGAACACGTAGCCGCCGTTCGCTTCGATGGCAGCGCGCAGCAGCGCATCGTGCAGCGCGAGATCGGACTTCATCTCCACCGGGTGACGCTCCCAGCGCTGCGTGCTGCCCACGATGTCGGTGAAGAGGAACACGATTGTTCCTGAGGGAATGCCCGGCATTGTCACACGCCTACACTCATGAAGCCCGCTCCTTAAGTTTTTTCATGCTCTCATTGTAGCGCATGAGGTCTTTCACACGCAAGCGCGCCTGTCCCGCCGACCGGGCGTAGCCTCTTTTAGCCTGACAGGTTATAAGAAAACCAATGAAAGAGGGGACGATCCTCCGCGAAAGGTACATGCTCCGCCGCCGGATCGGGCAGGGCGGGACCGCGGTCACGTGGCTTGCCGATGACCGGGAAACCAAAAAAGAGGTGGTGGTCAAACTCCTTTCCTTGGGGCTCCTGGAGGAATGGAAGGCCCTTGAATTGTTCGAGCGCGAAGCAGGGGTGCTGAAGAACATTCACCACGAAGGCATCCCCGCCTACGTTGATTTCTTCCGGTCCGGGAAGGGGAGGGGAGCCCGGTTCGTCCTGGTCCAGGAGCACGTGGAAGGAAAGAGCCTGCAGGAAAAGGTGGAATCGGGCTGGCGCGGCACGGAAGAGGAGATCCGCGCAATCGGCATTCGGCTTCTGCGGACCGTAGAGTACATCCACTCGCTCCGTCCTCCCCTCATCCACCGGGACATCAATCCCCGGAACATCATCCTGCGCGACGATGGCGCTGTCTTCCTGGTCGACTTCGGCGGCGTGCAGGACGCGGTTCGGACCTCCACGACCTCCGGCGCAACAGTGGTCGGTACGCCGGGGTACATGCCGATGGAACAGTTCGTAGGCAAAGCCACTGTCCGCTCTGACCTGTACGGATGCGCCGCGACCCTGCTCTTTCTGCTTACGCATAGAAACCCCCAGGACCTGCCCGTGAAGAACATGAAGATCGATGTGCGCTCCGTCATCGAACTTTCTCCGGAACTGGTGACCGTCCTCGACTCATGGCTGGAGCCGGATGAGACGCGGCGGACGCTTCCCGTGGCAGCAGCGATCGCATGCCTGCAAGGCAAGGCCCCGGCGGCCCTGGAACATGAGGACGATACCGTTGTCCTTGCGCCTCCCAGCCTGTCGAGGATCCGGGTCAGCCAGGAAGGCGACGCCGTGACCCTCGCGATCCCCGAGCGGGGAACCCGCGGAAACTCATCCTTTTTCAGCGGGTTTTCAGCCTTCTGGCTTGCGTTCGTAGCGTTTTGGACCGTCGCGGCCCTGCGCATGGGCGCGTGGCAGATGGCATTGTTCTCCCTTCCCTTCTGGCTGGTCGGGGTGTATATGATTCGGAGGGCTCTGAACAGCCTGCTCGGCAAGACCATTCTGCGGCTCGATCCGAAGAAGGGTTTCGCTTTCGAGCGCAGGCTCGTGTTGAGGAAGTCCGTCCGCGTGCCGTTGGGAGAAGTGGGCAGCATCGCCATCGCCAAGGCCGGCAGGACAACGGCCCAAGAATCAACCGTCCTTCAGCTTGAGGTCGGCGCGCGGAGGTTCACCTTTGGGGAAAACCTCTCCGACGTGGAGAAGCAGTGGGTGAAAAAGAGCCTCAATGCAATGGTAAAGAGAATGCGCCAGGGGGAGGGGTGACCGAGGCTGGTCAGGAAGCCGGCGATTCTTATTTTGCACCTTCGGGGCTTATCGAGAACGAGCAAAACTGTCAAACGGCGCGGATATCATG
>Ga0187882_1004956_pt1 | contig 10615 bp, 9 predicted proteins | sample June2016WEW_19_1_3_FD_132991 | JGI IMG/M metagenome (GOLD analysis project Ga0187882, IMG submission 132991) | Peatland microbial communities from SPRUCE experiment site at the Marcell Experimental Forest, Minnesota, USA - June2016WEW_19_150 | ecosystem: Environmental > Terrestrial > Soil >...
TCGCGGGGAAAGGTGTGCGATCAAAAGGTATAAGGAAATTGCAGATTTCACGAATGGCAAAGACCATACAACACACCAGATGGCAACCACCATCCTGAATGAGGAACTGGAACATGAACAGGACATAGAGGAATTCCTGTCTGACCTTGAACGGATGAAAGAAGATTACCGCAAATTCCGCTTGTAGGATTTCCGGAATCAGGCCAGTTGATCACATGGTTTCTCCTGAAGATTTGCTGACGGAAGAAAGGATGATACAGGAAGCGTCAGCCAGCGGGAGTCTTGTCTTTCCCGGGGTCATCTGTTTTTTGATTGTTCTTATCCGGTTCTGTTTTCCCGTCGTCCTTGATGTCATCTTCAATGCCCTTTAAACCGTCTTTGAATCCTTTAACGCCTTTTCCTACGCCTTTCATGAGTTCAGGAATTTTTGAACCGCCAAAAAGCAGAAGAACAACAAGGGCAATGAGAATAATTTCACCAGTTCCGAGGCCTCCAATAATTCCTGCGATGATGAACAAATTATGCATGGAGATCAGTTTTAAGGATTAGGTTTTAAAATACAAAAATAATAAAAAATTCCGAAATAAATTCTTAAGTTCTTCTGAAAAACAAACAAGCATCTCCGTAACTCAAAAACCGGAAATCATGTTGAAGAGCATATTCATAGACGACTTTCCACTTCTCCCCGATGAATGCCGCCACCAGCAGCAACAGCGTGCTTTGAGGCATGTGAAAATTCGTGATCATACCCTTCACAATCCGGAACCGGTAGCCGGGAACAATCATTAATGCAGTTCCACCGGTATATTGGTTGCAGCCGGTTTTTTCAAGATAGTCTGCTAAGGCCGACAATGCTTCTGTGCAAGAAATATCCTGGTCATAGATGGGATCATAGGCATCCCATTGACGAATCTCCGGGTGCCGGCCATCTCCGTCGATAATGAGCTTAACCCCAAGCCAGTAAAGACTTTCCAGGGTGCGCACAGAAGTTGTCCCTATGGCGAAAACGGGTTTCCGCAGGTCGCGAACAAGGTCCCTGAGGGTTGAAAGTTCAACAGAAACCTTCTCCGAATGCATAATATGTGTAGCAATATTCGCCACACTTACCGGTTTGAAGGTGCCGATCCCGACATGTAAGGTTACATGTTTAAAAACAATATTTTTCTTTTTCAGGATCTCCAGGGTTGATTCAGTAAAGTGCAATCCTGCCGTCGGGGCTGCAACAGAGCCTTCGTGCTTTGCATAGATGGTCTGATATCGGATACTATCAAGGGACATGGAAGCCCGGGTGATATAAGGTGGAAGGGGTACCAGTCCTGCCCACCCTATAATTTCCGAAAAAGATAACTCAGAAGGTTTCCATCGGAATGTAACGGAAAAACATCCATCCCCGAGGGTCTCTTTTTTTTCAGCTGATAAAATATAAGAATTCCCTTCCAGGATAAATGATTTCTCAAGGATCCCGTCTTTCCAGCGTTTTACATTCCCAACCAGGCATTTCCAGGTACATGTTTCAGTTTGTGCAAGAGAAGCATGAATTTCCGTAACAGGCAATAGTGGTTCGAGGCAGAAAACCTCAATGGTCGCTCCGGTGTTCTTGGAAAAGATCAATCGTGCCCGGATAACCTTGGTATCATTAAATACGAGGATACTATCTGCCGGCAATACATCCCCGATCTTCGCAAATACCGATTCGGTGATGTTCCCTTCTTTCCATATCAGCAGTTTCGATTCGTCACGTTGCTCCAGCGGATATTGGGCAATTCGGGAATGAGGGAGGAGATAATCATAATCTTTGATCTGGATATCGGGAGCAGGCATGACTGTATTTTTTAGCAAAGATAGAGGTTTGATGCACTAGAATTATAACTACCAAAAAACCCTTTATCTTATTTAAGAAAGGGGGTTATATGTGATCAAAGAAGTTCTACTTCTATTCCGAAATTTTAGGTATTTTTACATCTTTATTCCATATTTCGGAAACATGAAAAAATATATCCCCAATGCATTAACAACGCTAAATCTTGTTTGCGGTCTTATTTCCATTACCCTGATCCTGCAATTCCACATTGATAAGCCCAATTATTATTTGGTATGGGCGGCGTTCTTCATCTTTATTGCCGCGGTTTTCGATTACCTGGATGGCACTGCGGCGAAATTGCTGAAAGCCTATTCTGAACTTGGGAAACAACTGGATTCACTTGCCGACCTGGTTTCCTTCGGCGTTGCACCCGGGCTGATCATGTTCCAGTTACTTTCCTATCATTGCACAAATGGACACAATATCCTGGAACGGTGGAATGTCATTCCTTATCTCGCATTGCTGATCCCGGTATGTTCAGCGCTGCGGTTAGCCAAATTCAACATCGATCCCCGACAGGAAGTGAATTTCATCGGCCTGCCTACACCGGCTAATGCGATCTTTTTTGCATCTATCCCGATGATCCTCCTGATCCAGGCCCGGATCCATACATTTATTCAACTGGATTTCATGGTGGCATTATTCTCAAGCCCTCGCGTTCTGGCGGTCCTTACGGCTTTCTTCTCCTACTTACTGATCTCGGATTTCCGGCTGTTTTCTATGAAATTCAAATCCATGGCATGGAAAGAAAACCAACACAGGTATATCTTCCTGATCCTTTCCCTGGTTCTTCTCCTGATCTTTTCGATCAGTGCGGTACCCATGGTGATCCTGGCATACCTACTTTTGTCGGTAGCTTATCAAAAGAAGTTGTAAGAAAAATTCCTTTGCTTTTCCCATATTCTATCGCAGTTCAAAATTCTGTCCGAGGTAAACCTTGCGTACATGTGGATCTTGTGCCAATTCCTGTGAAGTGCCGGCCATCAGTATGGATCCTTCAAAGAGAAGATAAGAGCGGTCGGTGATGGTGAGGGTTTCGTGAACATTATGATCAGTGATCAGGACGCCGATATTCTTATTCTTCAGTTTTCGTACGATATTCTGGATATCTTCCACTGCAATCGGGTCAATACCGGCAAAGGGTTCATCCAGAAGAATAAATTTAGGATCGACGGCCAGGCAACGCGCAATCTCAGTTCTTCGCCTTTCTCCTCCTGAAAGTTGGATCCCCTGGCTTTTCCTGACTTGCTGCAGCCCGAATTCATCCAAAAGGCTTTCCAGCCGTTCCTTTTGTTGTGCCTTGGTAAGGGGAGTGAATTCAAGAATCGCCCGGATATTATCTTCCACACTTAATTTGCGAAAAACGGAAGGTTCCTGGGGCAGGTAACCGATCCCGCGCTGCGCCCTGCGGTACATCGGCTCCTTTGTAATATCGAGGTCATCTAAAAATACATCCCCTGAAAAAGGTTTGATCAACCCGACAATAATATAAAAAGAAGTAGTTTTCCCTGCACCGTTTGGCCCGAGCAAACCCACGATTTCTCCCTGCTGCACCTGAAGGGAAACTTCGTTCACGACCGTGCGTTTGCGGTATTTCTTTACAATTTTTTCAGTTCTAAGCAGCATCTGACGCCTGGCTTTTGGCATTCGTTATCCGGCATCCAAAATTATCAATAATATCAACATCTCAGAACGAAAAGTTCAGGGAGACGAAAATACCGAATTTCGCGACATTGGGATTCTCCGGATCGTGCAGGTGTGTCAGCCGCCAAACGGCATCCACCCGAATAAAGCGCAAAATGTTCTCAATCCCTGCACTGGCTTCCCAATAGGGAGCAGCTCCCAAGGAATGTAAAATGTCGGGAAATTTTGAATATCCCTGGTTTTGGGCTCTGAGTGTTCCATAAATTAAGCGTGTTGAAACGACTTCTCTCCATTTTAATTTTCTTAACAATGGGATTTTATTGAACAGTAATCCGTCGAAATGATGCGTATAATAAAAGTTTATGTATTCATCGCTGACAAACTCATAATAATTCATGAGGTTGCATGCAAGCTCATCCCAGAGAAATGTCTGGTTTCCATCGTGGATCTTGAGCAGGGGATAAGGCAAGGTTCCCCAGATTTTCCCGCCCTCGATCGTGTATTTTGACCAACCGATGGTCGCAAAATTGAACCATTGGGAAATGTTCAGGTTGAGATTATGGTATTCAAAATTACTGTTGAGAAATTTTGGAAATCCATAGGAATAGGTCAATTGGATAATCGGGTAATCGGAACTGAGGGTGAACCTGAAAAAATCTGTGGAAAGAAACCGTTCCTTGAATGACAACCGAGTTCCCACGCTGACTTCAGATGTGTATATCGTCTTCATGTTCACGGGAGTAGCATTATTATTCGGGAAGATCGTGAAATTAGTGGTCCCCAGAGGAAAAATTTCGCGGTGCGTAAATTGAACAGTGTTAATCAGCCCGTTAAACCATTCATGCTCATATCCTCCCTTATATTCGGTCACCATCGAAAGTTTATTATTAGGACCGCGGTGGAAAAGAGAAGTGAGAATATTATCAGCTGAAAATGCATTCGGACTCATGCCCAGCTGCTCCACATCGTGCTTTAATGACAAAGTGAGATCCCGCCTTGGATTCTTGTCGAAAATATAAATGAAATCAGCGCCCGACTTATACGTCAGGTCTTTAATTCCATAAGCAACATATCCCTCGAGTTGTAATTTATGGCTGAAATCGTCTCCAGTTCTTACCCCCATGCGGAACCGGCCGCCTTCAATGCTGTTAAAACTAAAGGTTTTGAAATAGGGGCCGAGTTCCCAGTTTCCCCAGGTCAGGTAACCGGTTATGATACCGTAAACCACATCCCTGTAAGTCTTGAAAATCGGGATGGTCTTTACGGAGTCGACCATTTTATAAATCCCTTTCTCTGTCTTTGATAGTTTTTCCGGCCGTTGTTCCTGCCAGAATACATCATTTTTATTTGCAGCTTTCGGCTCAATAAAAACATCGGTTGGGATCGAAAAGAATTTTTTGTTTTCCGGAATATCAAATATAAAATCAGAACAAATTGTGGTCTTATGTCCGAAAAAACCAATAATTTTCTTGGATTTCTGGATGATGTTGAAATCAATAACGAGATGATCCTTCGTCTTCATCCAGAATTTATTATTAGTCCATTGGTATTCCTGTTGGATCGCAAGATCATTGATGAAGTTGATGTTGGCGTCGGTTGCGATTCGCATCTCAATTTTCTTGATTGCAAACGAAGTATCATTGACCCAGAAATTGCCCGAAAATGTAAGTTCCTGCTTTCGGCGTGGTTTGAACATAATGTGGTAACACCATTTGTTCCCCTGGAAAGCGCTGTCGACCAGGTAATAGTGGTAATAATCGATCCCGGTTGAGGAAAGAGGGCATACAAAATTCTTCTGGAACAGCGGAATATAATCTTTATAAACGTCAATTTCCTCTGAGAGATTTCCAAGAAACTGGGATACACTTTCATTTTCCAGCCCGGAGAGCTTTGACCCTGTGATGATCTCTTTTCTGGCTTTTGGGTTTTTCCGGAAAAACACATCTGATGTAGTTTCCGTAAGAAAAATAGGAAGAAATGATTTCCCCGTGAGGGTAGATGTATCAATATAATTAAAAACGAACCCGAAGGGTTTGAGAAGCTTCCGGTTCTTGAACTTATCCGTAATGTTGTTAGCGTCGATCTCGATCTTGGTATAGGCGTGGTATTGGTAAGATCCAAACGACTGCAGGCAGTTTTTATCCCTGTTTTTAATGATTTTGTCAAGAATGACTTCTGCGGGATTTCCCGTATAATGAATAGTGACTTCCGGAAGCATTATTTTACTCTCCACCATCATGATGTCGATGTTCTGAAACTTGTGTTTCAGGATCTTTCGGGTTACTGTTTTGTACCCCATGAATGAAAACCGGATAGAGTCTCCGTTTGTATTCACTTCAAGGGCGTACCTTCCTTCAAAATCGGTGAGCGTGCCATCGGTAGTTCCAACAATGATGATGTTGATAAAAGGAAGGGGGTCACCGGTTGCAGAGTCCTTTATGTTCCCCATAATCTTTGTCAGTTGCGGGAAAGCGGAGAAAGGAAGATACAGAAAAAAAAGCGCCCATAACAATCGCAGGATATGCGACCGGGAAAAGATTAAAAAAAAATCACAAATTTTTTTTCGGGCATATGTCATCGTAGAGCAATCAGATGATACCTTCTTTAAGAATGTCATGAAGGTGCAACACTCCGAGGTAATTATCCTTATCAGTAACGAGCAATTGGGTGATATTATTTTTACGCATGATGGAAAGGGCAGTGACCACCAGGGTATTTGGATCAACGGTTTTTGGTGAAACGGTCATGATATCCTTGGCAGTGATCTTTTCGAAATCAGTTGTCTTTTCAAGCATCCTGCGCAGATCGCCGTCGGTAATGATACCCTTTAGCTGTCCGTGGTCCAGAACGGCTGTTGCTCCCAACCTCTTTGATGATATCTCCAGGATGATGGTCTTGATATTGTCGGAAAGCTGAACTTTTGGCGCCTGGTTGTTGATATACAGGTTAGCCACCTTCAGGTACAATTGTTTTCCGAGTGCACCGCCGGGATGCAGTTTGGCAAAGTCACTGGTGGTAAAACCGCGGCATTCGAGCAGGCAAACGGTGAGTGCATCTCCCATTACCATCTGTGCAGTGGTACTGGATGTAGGTGCAAGGTTGTTCGGGCAGGCTTCTTTTTTTACTGTCGTATTTAGGATGTAATCAGCCTGTTTAGCAAGATAGGAATGAGGGTTTCCAACGATCGCAATGAGGGAACTCCCATAAAGCTTCAGTAACGGAATGAGGATTTTGATCTCCGGCGTTTCACCGCTTTTGGAAAGGCAGATAATGATATCTTCTTTCTGAACGGTGCCCAGGTCGCCATGAATGGCATCAGCAGCATGCATAAAGATGGAAGGAGTTCCGGTTGAATTCAGGCTGGCTACGAGTTTTGCACCGATGATTGCACTCTTCCCGATCCCGGTAACGATCACACGCCCCTTCGAATGAAGTATCAGTTCAACACATTTTACGAAATCATCATTGATGCTGCTGACAAGGGCGGCAATCGCTTCCCCTTCTTCAGTGATCGTTCTTACAGCAATTTCTTTTACGGATTTATCTTTCTTCAATGTGCGTTTTTTTTAAAATTTTGTTTTCAATTTTGCGTTTTATAGTATATTTGTATTAGAGGCTACATCTGATGATTAAAAACATCACGATCAGTAAGACAAAAATACTAAAATTAACCGGAGTACAAGATGGCGGCAAAGAAGGACGACTATAAACTATATGAAGTTCTGAAAAAAGTTTTTGGTTTCGACAGTTTTAAAGGGAATCAGGAAGCTATCATCAATAACATTCTCCAGAACAAGGATACCTTTGTTATCATGCCGACGGGTGGAGGTAAATCGCTGTGTTACCAGCTCCCTGCGCTTATCAAGGACGGAACTGCAATTATCATTTCCCCCCTGATTGCGCTGATGAAAAACCAGGTAGATTCCATCCGGAGTTTCGGACAAGAGACCAACGTTGCTCATTTCATGAATTCTTCGCTGACCAAGCAGGAGATTGCACATGTAAAGGCGGACATTGTTGCCGGGGATACCAAATTGCTTTATGTAGCTCCGGAAACCATCACAAAAGAAGAAAACATAGATTTTCTGAAATCCATACAGATCTCATTTTACGCCATCGACGAAGCCCATTGTATTTCAGAATGGGGACATGATTTCCGGCCGGAATACCGCCGGTTAAGGCCCATCATTGAAGCCATCGGGCAGAAAGTGCCGGTGATCGCGCTAACAGCTACTGCTACGCCGAAAGTCCAGCAGGATATCCAGAAAAACCTGGCCATGGCCGATGCCACCCTCTTCAAAGCTTCCTTTAACCGGCCCAACCTTTATTATGAAGTCAGACCCAAGACCAAGAATATTGTCAAGGATATCATTAAATTCATTAAAACCAACAACGGGAAATCGGGGATCGTATATTGTCTGAGCAGGAAAAAAGTGGAAGAAATTGCCGAAACGCTTGTGGTGAACGGGATCAAAGCTTTGCCTTACCATGCCGGATTGGATGCCCCCACCCGCAGAAAAAACCAGGATGACTTCCTGATGGAAGAAGTGGATGTCATCGTGGCTACTATCGCCTTTGGAATGGGCATCGATAAACCAGATGTAAGATATGTGATCCATCATGATATTCCCAAAAGCCTGGAAGGATATTACCAGGAAACCGGAAGAGCCGGGCGGGATGACGGGGAAGGGAACTGCATCGCCTTTTATAGTTATGATGATATCCTTAAGCTGGAAAAATTCATGAAAGGGAAACCAGTTGCAGAACAGGAGATTGCCAAACAGCTGCTTCTTGAGACCGTTGCATATGCCGAATCTTCTGTTTGCCGGCGCAAACAGCTGCTTCATTACTTCGGTGAGATCGCCAAAGAAGATAATTGCCAGAATTGCGATAATTGCCTACACCCGAAAAAACGCTTCGAAGGAAAACAATATGTCACCATCGTGCTTTCTACCGTATTGGCGGTGAAGCAACAATTTAAACAAAAACACATTATCAATATCATACTCGGAAAGAATACAGCCCATATTAAATCTTACAAGCACAACAAACTGAGTGTGTTCGGCGCCGGTTCGGGGAAAGATGAAAAGTTCTGGAATGCCGTGGTACGGCAAACCCTTATCGAACGATTGCTGCTGAAAGATATTGAAAATTACGGTCTGCTGAAGATCAGCCCCGAAGGTTCACAATTCCTCAAGAAACCCTTCTCCATCATGCTGGTGGATGATCATGATTATGAAAACATAGAGGAAGATGAATTCTTTGCAGCCATGGGGTCAAAGACCAGCACTGCCGATAAAACTTTGTTTGCCCTGCTGAAAGATCTCCGCAAGGAAATCTCAAGGAAGGAAAAACTTCCGCCATTCGTGATTTTCCAGGATCCATCCCTTGAAGATATGGCCATCCAATATCCCATTACAGTTGAAGAAATGAAACAGATCACCGGAGTTGGATCCGGAAAGGCCTTGAAATACGGAACCCCCTTCCTGGATCTCATAAAGGAATACGTGGAAGAAAATGAGATCATCCGCCCGATGGATATGGTAGTTAAATCGGTGGTCAACAAATCAGGGCTGAAGGTATATATAATACAGAATATCGACCGTAAACTCATTCTTGAAGATATCGCGTATGCCAAAAACCTCAGCCTTGATGAATTGTTGACGGAAATCGAAAGCATTGTCTCTTCAGGGACCAAGATCGACCTAAATTATTACATTGATGAGTTTGTAGATCCTTATCACCAGGAAGAAATATTCAATTATTTTCGCGAAGCAGAATCAGATTCTGTGGAAAAAGCATTGACCATCCTGGGTGAAGATGAATACACGGAAGAAGAGATCCGACTCATGCGGATCAAATTCATGTCAGAATTAGGAAACTAAAAACTATCCAGCCCATGCAAGAAGATTACAACAACAAAACTGACATTTCTAAGGCAGGCGAACAGGCTTTTCCGCCGGTGAAACAGGAAGAACCTGAAGAAAAAAAAAGGAACATTTTTCAAGGCCATCTCGCAATCGAACTGATCCTTCTCATTGGATTGGCCGTGCTCTACGTTCTGTTCTTTACTTCAAGGAAAACAGCAGAACCCGGTATTTCATTAGCCGTTCAGAGATCAGGAGAAAAATCGGTAACAGTTGTGTTTATCAATATTGATTCGCTGAACAACCAGTACCTTTTTGTGAAAAAACTAAAGACCGACCTGGAGGCAACCGGAAAACGCCTTGAGACAGAGATCCTGTCAGAGCAGGCTGCTTTTGAAAAGGAGGCAACCAGCTTCCAGAAACAGGCCGCCGCCAATGCCATCCCTGAAGATAAGGCAAAGATCATGTACGAGGCGCTGATGCAAAAACAACAAGCACTTGCCGACAAGAAAGAACGTTACACACAGCAGGTAGCAGAAAAGGAACAAGCTATGCACCTGACCTTGCTCGACACCGTGACCAATTTCCTGAAAAGGTACAACCGGACCTTTAAATTCGACTACATCCTCGGATATGCAAATGCAGGCCAGATCCTTCTTGCCAGCGATACCCTCGATATTACCGGTGATGTTGTAAAGGAATTGAATAAAGAATACAAGGAAAAAGGAAAATAACCTTTTATGCGATCTGTCATTATTTTCTGCCTGCTTTCTTTACTGGCTTCATGCGGCGGTCCTAAAACAGAATTGCTTCCGGGGAAGTTGTCGGCCGATTCGATCATTCCCCGTAACGAAATGATCCACGTGCTGGTGGATGTCCACCTGATAGAGGCCAGCCTGGTTTTACAGCGGAACCGGGAAGGAAATAATCCCCTGCTGACCCAAAACTATTATCAATGGTTATGCTGGAAATACCATATGTCGCACCAACGGTTCCGGGATAATTTGAATTATTACAAAATGGATCTCGAGAATTTTAGCAAGATGTATCAGGAGGTGGTTAAAAACCTAACCGATCAAACAAAGAAACCCGGAGGCACTGCAGAAAAGAAAACCTCTTCCCGGTAAAACCCCCTATTTTTTTGTAAAAACTGCCTGGATCGTGGTCAGGTTTGCTCCATCGTTGAGTGAATAAGGCCAGTCGATCCTGGTGTTGCCCGTAACAGTACCACTGCCATTAACGA
>Ga0187882_1004957_pt1 | contig 10614 bp, 8 predicted proteins | sample June2016WEW_19_1_3_FD_132991 | JGI IMG/M metagenome (GOLD analysis project Ga0187882, IMG submission 132991) | Peatland microbial communities from SPRUCE experiment site at the Marcell Experimental Forest, Minnesota, USA - June2016WEW_19_150 | ecosystem: Environmental > Terrestrial > Soil >...
ACCACAACAATCGTCATCCGGCTAAGCTGCGGGTCCTCCGTCCTGCCGACGACTAATGAATCGATATTGAATGCCCTGGCCGCGAACATACCCGAAACATGCGCCAAAACTCCCGGCTTATTCTCAACCAACGCGCTTATTATATGCTTCATAGGTCTTACCCTTTTGCCTTTTTCTTTGTCATTCCTGCGAAAGCAGGAATCCAGTTTTTACTTTTTGCATTTTGATTTTTTATTTTCTTCTACGCCATACTTTCCAGCAAATCCAGCCCGTCCATCTCGTGCAGGGATTTACCTGTCGGAACCATAGGCCAGACGTTCTCTTCCGGCTCAACCCTGAAATCCACAACGCAGGGCTTCTTCTCGGCCAGCATCTTCTTAATCGCCTTCGGCACATCGGCTTTCTTCTCAACCGTTATCCCGACCGCGCCCAATGCCTCAGCAACTTTCGAGTAATCCGGATTCGCAAGGTAGCTCTTCGAATATCGCTTGTTGTAGAAAAGCTCCTGCCACTGCCTTACCATTCCCATATACCCGTTATTCATAATGCAGACCTTTATCGGCAGCTCATACTGGACCGCCGTCCGAAGCTCCGTCAGCGTCATATTGAAACTGTGGTCCCCGTCAATATCGACAACGGTCGCATCCGGCATCGCTATCTGTGCCCCTATCGCCGCAGGCAATCCATATCCCATCGTCCCAAGACCGCCGGAAGTGATAAATTGCCTCGGCCTTTTGAACTTGTAGAACTGCGACGTCCACATCTGATGCTGCCCGACGCCTGTTGTTATTATCGCGTCGCCGCCCGTCAGTTCGCAAACCTGCTCAATCACATATTGCGGCTTTATATTCGTCGATTTCCTGTCGTAACCCAGCGGATACTTCTTCTTCCACTGCGCAATCTTGGCGAACCATTCCTTGCGGTCGCGGTGTTCGACCATTTTGACCATTTCAGTCAATATATACTTCGCGTCGCCCACAACAGGGATATCCGCCCGAACGTTCTTGGCAATACTCGCCGGGTCAATATCTATATGTATCACCTTCGCGTGCGGCGCAAATGCCTTGACCTTGCCCGTTACCCTGTCATCGAACCGGGCGCCGACCGCTATCAGCAAATCGCACTCCTGCACCGCGTAATTCGCAAATGCGGTCCCGTGCATTCCGAGCATATCAAGTGACTCCGCCTCATTCTGGTCGTAACTGCCCAGCGCCAAAAGGGTCATCGTTACCGGCAGGTGCGCTTTTTTCGCAAGCGCACGCAGCTCGTCGCTTGCGTTTGCGAGGATTATCCCGCCGCCGACGTAAAGCACCGGCTTCTCCGATTTGTTTATCGCCTCGGCCGCCATTTCTATCTTCCGATGATGCCCCTTTATCCTCGGCTTATACCCCGGCAGCCGCATTTCAACGTCACGGTCATACTCGGTCTTGGCGACCTGAACATCGACCGGCAAATCAACAACCACCGGTCCCTGCCTTCCCGTCGAGGCGATAAAAAACGCTTCTTTAATCGTTCGCGCAAGGTCCTTTACATCCTTGACTATGCAATTATATTTAGTAACAGGTCGCGTGATACCCGTGGTATCCGCCTCCTGAAATGCGTCATTGCCAATCAGGTCCGTCCGAACCTGCCCCGTTATAGCGACAAGCGGAACCGAATCCATCATCGCCGTCCCAAGACCGGTAACAAGATTGCACGCCCCCGGGCCGCTCGTCGCGACTATCACGCCGACCTTGCCGCTCGCACGCGCGTACCCGTCCGCCATATGCGCCCCGCCCTGCTCGTGTCGCGGGATAATGAAACGAATCGGCGCATCATACAGCTTGTCGAAAAAGGGCAATATCACCCCGCCAGGGTAGCCAAACATCGTGTCAACACCCTGGTCAATAAGTGCCTGGATGGCTATATCAGCGCCTGTCCTGAGCGCACCTGTGGTGAGCGCAGTCGAACCAGTCGAAGGGCCGGATTTTAGAATTGAGGATTTTCCAGCCGAATCGGCTGGCCGTGAGGAATCGGACTTCATTACATACTCCTTTCGCAGCATATTCCGGCAAATTATAGTTTTTCAGGCCTCTTTTGTCAGACCTGTCATCGCCGCCACAGCGATAACCTGCCCCTACAAAGTTCCAAGCCCAGCTATAATCCCGTAATTTTGTTCAATTGTAATGTCTACGCACTGTCCTGTCAATTGTTTTTCGGCAATTTTACCGGCAAATTTAACGTCCTAAAACGCGAAATTGCACACTTTACCCGCCGTACAAGCGGATTGCGTCGCACCGCACTGGCTGCCGCGTGTATAATATGCAAACAGTTAGACAATGCGTAACCGGCGGGCAGTTGACTGCCCCTGCCCAATCGACTAAAGTTATTGTTATGGTTGCTAAACTTCATAAAACGCAGGACGCACCACGCAGGACGCAGAACGAAAAACCCCGCCTTATTGCCTTTGAGGTAACAAGGCGGTGCCGGTATTACTGCAAGCATTGCCGGGCAAACGCCGGGTCCCAGGGCGGAGAAGAACTGACCACCCAGCAGTGCAAAAAGATAATCGCCTCGATAGCAAAGTTCGCCAAGCCCATCCTGATATTAACGGGCGGCGAGCCGATGGAACGCCCCGATTTGTATAAGATTATCGAGTACGCCAGAGAAAAGGGCCTTCGCGTCGTGATGGCGACCTGCGGCTATTTTCTCGATGACGACTCGATAGCCAAACTCAAAAAAGCCGGCGTCTCGGCGTTATCCTTCAGTATCGACGGTGCCACCGCCGAAACCAACGACCATTTCCGGGATACTGCCGGCGCTTTCGATACGGTTATTAAAGCCGTGGAAATAGCTCGCAAGGCAAAGATGCCTTTCCAGATAAATACCACGATACACAAGTACAACGCAGGCGAAATCATTGGAATTGCCGAACTCGCCAAACGCCTCGGCGCTATATGTTTCAACATCTTTATGCTTGTCCCCACGGGCCGGGCCACAGAAATGGACGACGCCGTCCTCGACCCGATTCAGTACGAATATATTCTTAATGAGCTTATTCGCATAAAATTAAAAAAGGAAATCGACGTCCGCGTTACGTGCGGCCCCGCGTTTGCCAGAATTTGCGAGCAGGCAAAGGCCCGGGGGCTTGTCGCGGAAGGCACAGGATGTATGGGAGGCAAAGGGTTCGGGTTCATTAGCTTCAAGGGCGACGTCCAGACCTGCGGGTTCCTCGATATCCCGGCAGGCAACCTCGTTGATAACAGCTATAACTTCGCAAAAATCTGGCGAAAATCCCCATTCCTCAACGAAATCCGCAACACTGAGTTGCTGGAGGGCAAATGCGGCGAGTGCGAATACGTCGAGGTCTGCGGCGGCTGCAAAGCGCGGGCAATGGCGATGATGGGCAACTATCTTGCCGGCGACCCGGTCTGCGGATATGTGCCTAAACGAGGGCGCTAATAATGAGCAACCTCTCGGCGTTTGACAAGCGCCTCTGTAACGAGTTGCAAACAGGACTGCCAATAGCCGAAAGACCATTTGCGATAATTGCCCGGATTCTCAAAAGCAGCGAAGCCAACGTCCTCAAACGCACACGAGCACTCGTCAAGCTTGGCGTAATCAGACGTCTCGGCGTGTCGTTCAACTGGCGGGCGATTGGCAAGGCAAGCACCCTCGTCGCGGCTCATATCGAGCAGGAGGATTTGAAAAAGGTCGCCTCGGCTGTTAATAAATTAAAAGGCGTCTCGCATAATTACCTCCGTGAGCATCATTACAATCTCTGGTTTACCCTTCGGGCCGATTCGCAAAAAGATATCGATGCGATTTTGAAAAAATTCTCGAAGCGGTTCGGCACGGCTTTCAACAGTTTGCCTGTCATGCGGGTCTTCAAATTAGATGCGCGCTTCGACGCGGCAAGTAACGGAAAACGATTGCTGTCTGTCCGCTGCCTGCCCTGCGTAGCTTTAGCGAAGCAGGGTCCTCTGTCTGCATTTGATGAGCGGATATTGGAAGGATTGGAGAGAGGATTGAAAATAGTTAAACGGCCATTCGATTTTATTTCCGATGATGAATTTGAAATTTATGATGGCTTGCTGCATATAGCGGGGATGGTTCAGGATGGCGTAATCAATCGCCTTGGAGCAATGGTAAATCATAATAAGCTGGGCTTTACCGCCAACGCGATATTTACTTGCGAAGCAAAAAAATCGCGGGCGATTAAAATCGGCGAGAAATTAGCGGCGCTGGGAATTGTCAGTCATTGCTACGAGCGAAAAAGATTTAAGGGCTGGCCTTATAATATCTTCGCGATGATGCACGGCAGCAATATGGCAGAGATTCGTAAAGCGGTGGAAAGGTTTGTTATAAAAGAGGGGATAAAGTCGTTTGCGGTTTTGCCGACGGCAGAGAAGCTGAAAAAATAACTTTTAGCACCGAGTTTCACAATAATGGAAAAAAGAAAGGGCTGTTCCGAAAAACCCGAACAGCCCTTTGGTTTTGAATAATATGCGTCAATACTGGTTATGGGCCCGCGGTAAGCCACTGGTTGGCAAAGACAGCAAAATCAAAGAAGTCAACAATGCCATCCTGATTCAGATCCGCACTTTGTGTCCCGAAATCCGGTGGTTCATTTGTGCTTAATTCAAATGCCATATCCCAGCTTACGCCCATCGGATCAGGCCACTCCGGCACCTGAATTGGCATACCACCTGCCCACACAGAGCCGATTACTGGCGGCCATCCGCCTCCTTGTAACATCCCAAGCCTTACAGCATCATCGTTGTAGAAATGCTCTCGAATCTTCATGCCGAATGGATAATCCACCGATGTCTGACCCGGATACATCGCCGCTATGCTAAGCCAATACACTGTACCATTTGGCTCATTGCCGTCCTGATAGAACCATTCATCCTGCGAAAGGAGCTGGTTGAACTGGAAGCAGGAGTCCATAAATTCACCCTGATTTCTTGGGTCTTTATCATAGCCTGCGAAATTCCAGGTCCAACTGGTACAGGTGCCTATATATTCCCAAATGAGTGTTCCGGGATGGCTGAAATTATTCGGATTACATGGGTCGGGATTAGGTACATCTGTCCAGATGCCTATATGGAAGCCATGCGGCACCACTGGCGGTAGATACGGCTGGTCCCAATTCATAAACGAACCCCACCAGTGAATGTCTGTTATTGGCCTTTTGTCCTTGCAAAGCCAGTCATCTGCAATTAATGGTCTCCATTCATACAGTGCAGGCTCATTCCAGCCTAAGAAGACAGTGGGATGGTTTGCGTCTATCTCTACGGGCGGCTGGGACCATTTGGTATAATACTTCGCATGTTTGGGTGACGATGCATGTGGAGTCACACTCAGGTCGTGCCAGTAGTTCCACATACCCATAGGGTTTACTTGTCCTGGCGGAGGTATGGCACCCTGCGCGAAAATCCAGTTGAAGTCTTCATCCACATCGAATGACGCAGCATTAGCAAGATTAAAGCCATTGGCACTGGCGTAACCAGTGGCAACGGGATTTGTAGCGGCAACGCCGGTCTTTGAGGTGTCGATAGTAACGGTGGTCTTAATTAGCCTATTTGGGTCAGAGGGAATAGGAACAGGGACACTCCACCACCACTGGCGTCGCAGACCTGCGGCATCATTGATGGCAAACGACACGGCATTGATTTTGCCGCTTGGACCGAAATCCGGCGGCGATATTGTTACCTGTATGGTGCAGTTTCGCAGGTCGGGGTCTAATCCGTACTCCCACTTCCAGGCGCTTGAGTAACTGCCGGTGGGAGTGCTCATATTTCCCCAGAGCATAACCAATCCTGCGTCGCAGGGGTCATATCCGCCGCCACCGCCGCCGCCACCTCCATATACATACAATGTTGCGGGTAGAAACTGGTTTGTCGGATAAGGCAAACCCTCCTTGAGATTGTTCTGCCAGTCGTACATGTAACCGTACCACTCACCGGAACTCATTGGATAAATGTGGCCCATATTACAAGCATCCTGCCATTCCTGTTGTGTGTCAACACGGAAGTACGGGCTGCCGAGAACTACCGTGCTGCCCAAAAGCATCACAATCAAAGCTGCTAAAAAAAATAGTTTTCTCATAACAATTCCTCCTATAAAACCGTCGTATCAAAACGACTTTGCTATAGTTTTCCCCCATTATTATTCAGATTTTACAGATGTCTTTTTCTGGCATTAGTTCCTCCTGAAAGATAGACGATAATTTTAGATACGATAATATAAGGATAGTTGTGAAAAAGAGTGAAAACGCGATTTTTATGAAACGATATCCCCCCGTGCCCCCAGTGTGAACGCACCCTGCCATAGCGGCTATCGGACGGCACAGGTGAAACCCTCAAAAGCGAAAGTCCTCAATTTCAGTAGGATTTACTATAGCTATAAAGCCCCGATGTCAAGATAAAAATGGCCGGATTTTGGGTTATTTGGGAAAAAACCGGGCCTGCTAACTGATATAGTTTTGCCAAAATGGCAGTCAAAAATGGCAGGCCATAAGGCCCTAAAAGCCGGTTTGCCTGCGGTTTTAGGGCGTCAAAAAGGGGATTGAAACCCTTCGACAAGCTCAGGGCGGGCTGGCACGAATTTTGCAACGTATAACTAATAGAAAAGAAAGCGCTCGTCTCGGCGAAGACAAAAAGTTACCGCCAGGCACGAGAAGATTCCGGAGATTGACCTGTGCGGTTAGCGTAAAAATGCCGAGCCGTAGCCGGAAAGATATTAAGGATTGTTTAAGAAAGGAGAACGACCATGAACCTTATACCATTTACAAAAGAAAAAAGTGAATTGGCTCGCCTGCACAGAGATATGGATGACCTGGTAAGCTCGTTTTTTGGCGGCAGGCCGATGCTGTTTAGCGAACGCGACGTCTGGCCCGCAATTGACATCAGCGAGGATGAAAACTCGATTACCGTCAAGGCCGAGGTTCCGGGCTGCCGTGCTGAAGATGTTGATATCTCAGTGCAGGGAAATATCCTGACCATCAGCGGAGAAAAGAAGCACGAGGAAGAGAAAAAAGAAAAGGGTTATTACTACGCCGAACGCAGCTACGGTTCCTTCAGACGAGACCTTACACTGCCCGCGGACGTGGACTCGACAAAGATTGATGCCGCGTGCAAAGACGGCGTGCTGACCATTACGCTGCCCAAGTCAGAAAGGGCAAAGGCGATTAAGGTCAAAGTCAAAGGCCAGTAAACATCACCTGATATTTAGCCCCGCCATCTTCGCCTAAGCTTTTGCGCAGGCGAGTGGCGGGGTTATCCTCATCCCAAATCCGCAATCCGCAATCGAAAATCCGCAATTGACGCCTCACCTGTCCGTTCGCGTCTTCGGACAGCACGGCTCTTTTTCTGTCCTTAAATACTTAGCCCCGCCGCTTCGTCTCGACGCCTTGCGTCGGACAACGGCGGGGTTATTTTTTTTGATTTTTACCACAGTGCGGATAGAATCAGGGGGCGGTAAGTAATGTAGGGCGGGGTTTACCCCGCCGAATTCATTATCGTTTAGCCGTCGGCGGCACGCCGACGAATTTTAGATTTGGAGGTTATATGAACCGCAGGACATTTTTGAAGGCCGTGCCCGCAATGGGTTTGCTGGGCGTTACTAATGTTAGTCTTTCAGAGGACGCGAATACCGCGCAGCCGATTGCCGAAACGGACGGCGTAATCAAACTTAATCCGCCCGATTTGAACGGGGGGATTTCCCTGATGCAGGCGCTTAAGAAAAGAAAATCGACGCGGGATATGTCGGATAAGAAGCTCACCATCCAGCAATTGTCGGACCTGCTCTGGTCGGCAGACGGCGTGAACAGGCCTGACGGCAAACGCACTTCGCCGGCGGCGATGGGAATATATTGCGTTGATATTTACGTGGTGCTGCCGGAAGGCGTCTATTTATATGATTCGGCAAAGCACGAGCTTAAACCCGTCGCGAAAGGCGATTTTAGAAAAGCGGCAGGCATGCAGGATTTCGTATTCATCGCCCCGCTCAACCTCGTTTATGTTTTTACGTTAAGGAATCCAAAGGAAAGTCACAGCCCCGCCCCCGTCCCGGAAGAAAAACGAAAAATCTGGGGAGATGTTGAAGTGGGTTGTATGGTTCAAAACGTCTATCTGTATTGTGCGTCGCAGGGCCTGGCGTCGGTAGTCCGGGGAATGCTTGACCAGAAGAAATTCAGCGAAATTGCTAAAGTCAAGCCCGAACAGATAGTCGTGGCCCAGACGGTAGGGTATCCGAAATAAGGTTGGATTGGTTCTTCTCACCGAAAAATACTTAGCCCCGCCATCTTCGCTCTTGGCGGGCCTGTCCTCCGTAGCTCTTAGCGAGGGAGGATGGCGGAATCTATTATCTTTCTATTTTCAGTTTTGGCAATGACTTTTGTAAGTCGGTTATCTGCTCATTAGTTATATTGGGACAGTCTCTTATGTCAAGATATTCCAGATTAGCAAGGTTCTTCAAAATAGTAACGTCTCTGATTTGATTTCCCCCAAGGTCCAGCCACGTCAGGTTCGTCAGGCCTTCGAGAGGGCTAATGTCACTGATTTTATTTATGAAAAGGTTCAGATTCGTAAGGTTTTTCAGGCCTATAAGAGGACTAATGTCACTGATTATATTTACCGAAAGGTTTAGCTCCATCAGGTTTGTCAGTCCTTTAATAAAACTTATGTCGGCGATTAAAAGAGTGTTCAAATTAAGCCTTTTTATGTTCTCGAAATCTTCGTTCCGCAGTTCGTCGGGTTTTTTGTTTAATTGTTTTGCAATGGCCTCACGAATTATTTCCTCATCCGACTTTTCAACAGGCGGGGTTTCTACTTTTTGGGTAATTTCAGCGATTTCGGATGAGAACTCGATTTGCATCAATCGGCCAAGGTCCTCGTCTGCCAGAAGATGAAAACATTGCGTAAACCTCGAATCTCTGAGCAGTTCGTGATATGGCTCTGGAGCAAAGGAAAGAAACGTCTCATCCATCCGTCTACGCGTTTTATCTTCGAGGTCGGTAATTCCGGCTTGCTCTTTCTTGAAATCTTCGGGTACCTTAAAGGAATATTTGAAACCGGGCTTATCTCTGTTCTTCCGGACGATTCGTGACCACTCGGCGAAGAATTCGTTGCCGAGGTTGCTGCCGACAAGACGAGGCATATTGTAGGTTTTTGGGTTTTCGACGATTTTTCTGATGAAGAAGACCTGAAGACCTTGCTTGAACGACATAGATAGCTTTTTCATCCCCGCCTTTTTCAACATATCAGCACCAGCGCCTGCCATAATGGCGCTATTGATGAGGCGTTTGATTTCCCGCGGATTTCGGTCGGCAAACTTGTTGATAAGGTCCCTGAACAACAATCTTTCATTCGTATTGAGGCAATCATCTCTGAAGTATTCCATTTGTTCGAGTTGCTCATCGAGGTAATCGTTGACCTGGTCTTCGCTTGGCCCGACGGTTACTTCCGTCTGGAACATCTTTGCAAGGTAATTTTCGCTTTTGTAACCTTTGAGGCCGAGTTTTTCATAGTGGTCTTTTACAAGCGGTTCTATTACGTCCCTGTCAATGCCGACGACGAAAATGAGCTTCTTTATGTTCAGATAGAGTTTAAGTGCCTCGAGAACCCGCATGGCGATTTCCGGCATACAACGGTCAAGGTCGTCAATAAAGATAACCATCCGGTCATTGTCGCCCAGCGTCTCATCAGTCCATTCCTTCAGTGAATCCTCGAACTCATTGAGATATGCCCTCTCCGGATGGTTTACACGGCTGAATTCCTCTATTGTTTTTTGAACCGCAGAACCGGCCTTCTCATTGATAGCACCTAATACATGTAAAAAACTTCTCCCTAAAAATAAGCCAAATTGTTTTGCTGCCTTTTCCACTCTTGGCAAATCCGCACCCTCAACGTTAATACTCGCTAATATCACTTCAGAAATAAGACCTCGCCACACATCTTCCTTATCATGATACTTCCACGGGTAAAACCAAATCGTGTGCACTTTTGTCTTACCCGCGTTCTCTTTACTTTTGTTCCATTCCCCAATTAGAGCATCCAGCCATTTCATAGCGCTGGTCTTGCCAACCCCCCAGTCGCCATAGATTGCGATGGTGGTGGGCATAGCAGTTTTAGGATGACGTATGATGTCAAAAATGGGGCCGAGGCGATAGCAGAGGTCGAATTTGTCCTGACCGGCTGTTTCTTTTTCAAGAGGATGGTCACTTATGACCGGGAGGACGGGCGGGATACTCGCCAGCTTTTGCAACGACAACATTTTTTGCCTTTTTTTTGCCATTGTGAAATGCCCTCCTTGGGCGTGTGGGTATTCTACCAATGAAGCCGGCAGCCAGTCAAGTCCACGATTAAATCGACAATCGGCAATCGCAAATCGAAAATGAGCTTGAGTTTGCTTTTACGAACGGGGTTTGCTACAATAACAAGTTTGGATTATCAATGAATTTTGATAACAGAGAGTGTGAGCATTGCAACGTAAAGATTTTCACCGCAGAGGCCGCAAAGCACGCAGAGTTTATTCTATGTTTTCTCTGCGGTCTCGGCGTGCTCAGCGGTTAATAGGGTGATAAGAAATGAGCGAGCAGGCGGAAAAGGTAATCAAAATAACCGGTGCGGC